>OMAG01001017.1_pt1 | contig 9967 bp, 8 predicted proteins | sample 1673781 | NCBI WGS metagenome assembly OMAG01 (sample SAMEA103958127, study PRJEB25191) | human gut metagenome | biome: human-associated habitat [ENVO:00009003]; feature: intestine environment [ENVO:2100002]; material: feces | place: Germany | collected 2013/2015 | reverse complement strand
CCTTTCTTGTAGCAGTAGGCTATGAGCAGGAACGACACCACAAGCAGCGTGATCATTATCGACGAGTCGGCTGGTGTCTGGTGGTACTCTTCGGGCATCTCGCCCTGACGGTCGTCGACAAGAGGGTAGGTGGCAAGGGGTTTCAGACCGGTTGCCGCCGCGGGCAGCGAGTCGGTCAGCCCGCCGGGATGGGCAGGCTTGTAGACATGGTGGTGGTGGAAACTGTGGTTTCCCACGGTTTCCGCCATGTCGGCCGTGTGCTGCTGACTTGCTATGTTCAGACTGTCGGGCATACTGTTCTATCTTTTTGGTTCAACAATTGATTTGTCGGCAGCGAGAGCTTCCGACGATGCTTTCTCCGGAGTTTCCGCCACCGTCCACAGCGTTTTGTGCGACTGTTTCATGAATCCCTCGTCCACGCAGCGCTGCAGCATCTGCAGCAGAGGCGTTAAGAATCCTTCGGTGTTTACAATCACGATTTTGCCTTTGTATAGGCCGAGCTGTTTCCAAGTTATGATTTCGAGGAGTTCCTCAAGGGTGCCGCATCCTCCGGGAAGGGCGACAACAGCGTCGGCCATAGCCGCCATCCGCTCTTTGCGGGTGTGGATGTCGGGAGTCACGACGGTTTGTGTCAGAGCGTCGTATCCCCATCCGTTGTCGGCCATGAATTTCGGAATCACTCCCACCGCCTTGCCACCGTTGTCGAGACATCCGTCGGCAAGATTGCGCATCAGTCCCTGGTTGCCTGCGCCGCACACAACGGTCGCTCCCGCACGGGCAAGAGCCGCGCCGAGGCGATAGGCGGCGTCAAGATACCGGAAGTCGACATCCTGGCTCGAAGCGCAATATACACAGACGGTCGTAGGCATAGGCTGGTTAGAAATGGCTGCTGCCGTCGAAGCAGTGTGTGCACACCTTGCATTTCGGCAGACCGATTGCTTTTATCAATGTCTCTATCGTGTTGAACCGCAGAGATGTGAGGTTGAACCGACGGCGTATTTCCTCCACCAGACGCTTGTATTCGGGAGAGTCGGTGGTGGCATATTTGTCGAGGTTCTTGCTTCCGTCGCCCTCAAATTCCTCAATGATACGCCGCGTTATCAGTTCCATGTCGCTCTTCGACGACGTGAATCCGATAAAAGGGCATCCGTAGATTAGCGGCGGACAGGCGATGCGCATGTGCACCTCCTTGGCACCGTAGTCGTAGAGCACCTTGACGTTGTCGCGCAACTGAGTGCCTCTCACAATCGAGTCGTCGCAGAAGAGCAGGCGTTTGCCGTCGAGCATCGCGCGGTTGGGGATGAGTTTCATTTTTGCCACGAGCGAGCGCATTGACTGGTCGCTCGGTGTGAAGCTGCGGGGCCATGTGGGGGTATACTTGGCGATGGCGCGATGGTAGGGCACACCTTTGCCTTCGGCATATCCCAGCGCCATGCCCACGCCGCTGTCGGGGATGCCGCAGGCGCAGTCCACGTCGCTGTTGTCAGAGCGTCCCATCTCCACGCCGCTGTCGAAGCGCACTTTCTCCACGTTGACTCCTTCATAGCACGATGTGGGGAAGCCGTAGTAGACCCAAAGGAACGAGCATATCTGCATATCCTCGTTTGGCTTGCGCAGCTGCTCCACGCCGTCGGCTGTGATGCGCACAATCTCGCCCGGACCGATGTAGCGGTCGATTTGGTAGTCGAGATTCGGAAAACATGTCGACTCGCTCGAAGCGGCGTATGCTCCTTCTTTCTTGCCTATTACTATCGGCGTGCGTCCCAGTTTGTCGCGTGCGGCGATGATGCCGTTTTCTGTGAGCAGCAGCATTGAGCAAGAGCCCTTCACGCTGTTGTAGACGTTTTCAATGCCTTCCACGAAGTCGCGTCCCTCGGTGATGAGCAGTGCCACGAGTTCGGTCTGGTTGATTTTGCCTGAGCTGAGTTCGGCGAAGTGGTGGTTTGCAGCGAGCATTCTTTTCTCCAGCTCGTCGATGTTTGCAATTTTAGCCACTGTGACGATGGCGAATTTGCCGAGGTGGGAGTTGAAGATGATGGGTTGCGGGTCGGTGTCGCTGATTACACCAATGCCCGAGTTGCCTTCAAAGAAAGGCAACTCGCATTCAAACTTGGTGCGGAAATATGTACTTTCGAGACTGTGGATTTTGCGGATGAATCCGCGTTGCGGGTCGTAGGTAGCCATTCCGGCGCGCCTCGTGCCCAGATGTGAGTTGTAGTCGGTCCCGTAGAACAGGTCTGCTTTGCATGCCTGTTGCGAGATTGTTCCAAAAAATCCTCCCATTATGTCGCTTTTTTCTTTCTTTTTCTATTTCAATCGTGCAAGTGTTTGGGCAATGCGGCGCGCAGCCTCGCGGATGTTGTCGTCGCTGGTGGCGTAGCTGAGTCGGATATAGCCTGGTGCGCAGAACGCGTCGCCGCTGACTGTTGCCACGTGTCCCACCTCAAGCAGATACATCGCCAAGTCGTTGGCGTCGTTGATGCGGCGGTCGCCGTCGGCTTTGCCGAAGTATGCCGACACTTCCGGGAAAATGTAGAACGCGCCCTGCGGATGGTTGATGCGCAGACCCGGGATTTCTTTGAGCAGGCTCACCACGAGGTCGCGGCGGCGTTCGAATGCCTGGCGCATTGTCTCGACGCACTCCTGCGAGCCGGTGTAGGCGGCCTCGGCTGCCTTCTGGGCGATTGACGAAGGGTTTGACGTGTATTGACCCTGAAGCTTTGTTGTGGCTTTTGCCACCCACAGAGGCGCGGCGATGAAGCCGATGCGCCATCCTGTCATGGCGTATGCCTTCGACACACCGTTGACGATGATTGTGCGGTCGCGCACGGCGTCAAATTCCGAAATCGATGCGAATTTGCCGGTGAAGTTGATATGCTCGTAGATTTCGTCCGACAGCACGAGGATGTCGGGATATTTTGCAAGCACGTCGGCAAGGGCTTTCAGCTCGTCGTGTGTGTAGACGCTGCCCGTAGGGTTCGACGGCGAGCAGAGCAGCAGCATGCGTGTGCGCGGTGTGATTGCTGCCTCAAGTTGCTCGGGCGTGATTTTGAAGTCCTGTTCCACGCCGGCTGGCACAGTCACTGTCTTGCCCTCGGCGAGTTTCACCATTTCCACATAGCTTACCCATGCCGGAGTGGGGATAACCACCTCGTCGCCGGGGTTGATTGTGGCGAGGATCACATTGCACAAAGACTGTTTTGCGCCGCCCGACACCACAATCTGTTCGGGAGCGAAGTCGAGACCGTTCTCGTTTTTCATCTTTGCGGCAATGGCCTTGCGAAGGGTCATGTAGCCGGCAACTGGTGTGTAGAACGTGAAGTTTTCGTCGATGGCTTTCTTGGCGGCTTCCTTGATGTGGTCAGGGGTGTGGAAGTCGGGTTCGCCCACAGAAAGGTTGATCACGTCGACTCCTTGAGCCTTCAGTTCGTTACTCTTTTGCGACATCGCCAATGTTGCTGATGGCGACAAAGCTTGGATTCTTTGAGAAATGTGTTCCATTACGATTGAAGAAATAGTTTTATAAAAAACAGGACTGCTTTGTATTTCTGCATCGCAGCCCCACAATCTTTCTGCAAAGTTACGCATTATATCTTGAATTTTGAGCAAAATGCCAAAGGATAATCATCTGCGTTTTTTATTGGATTTGTTGGATAAATGCTTCGTGAGATTGTTTTAATGATTATAAAATGATTAAATTTGCGGATGTTTTGTAATAAATATAAGCCGTGATAACGTTTTTAGTATCAATTTGCCTGCTTGTGGCGGGCTATTTTACCTATGGGCGCTTTGTGGAGCGCTATTTCGGTGTGTCGGCCGAGCGCGACACGCCTGTTAAGCGTCTTGCCGACGGTGTCGACTATCAGGAGCTGAAGCCGTGGCGCATGTACGTGATTCAGTTTCTCAACATTGCCGGACTGGGTCCGATATTCGGCGCCATTATGGGTGCCGCCTACGGACCGATGGCCTATCTGTGGATTGTGGTGGGCTGCATTTTTATGGGCGCCGCGCACGACTTTTTCTCGGGTATGCTTTCGCTGCGCAATGATGGCAAGGATTTGCCCGAGATTGTTGGCACATACCTCGGCAAGAGGATGCGGCAGGTGCTGATTGTGTTTGCCGCATTTTTGCTGCTGGCTGTCGGGGTGTCGTTTGTCAACGGCCCCGCGGAACTGCTGGCACGGCTCACGGGCTGGGACATGACGCTGTGGTTGTGGGTTATCTTCGCATACTATGTTTTTGCCACGCTGTTGCCCATCGACAAGATTATCGGCAAGGTGTATCCGTTTATGGGCGGTGCGTTGCTGTTTATGGCGCTCGGTGTAGGTGCATATCTGATTTATGGCGATGCGACGGGCGCTATTGAAATGAAGGAGCTGACGGCGGATTCGCTGCGCAACTTCCATAGCAATCCGGATGCCAACATTCTGTTTCCAATGCTTTTTGTGGTGATTTCTTGTGGCGCGATTTCCGGATTCCACGCCACGCAGTCGCCGCTGATGGCAAGGTGTATGGCTAATGAGAAATATGCACGTCCGGTGTTCTACGGGGCGATGGTCAGCGAGGGCGTGGTGGCTCTAATTTGGGCTACTGCCGCAATTGCTTATTTCGGTGGACCTGAGGGGCTCAACGCCGCTGCCGATGCAGGCAAGACTCCGGCGGTTATGGTCAACGAAATCTGCAATTCATGGCTCGGTCGCGTTGGTGCGGTGCTCGCAATCCTTGGTGTGGTGGCATGTCCGATAACGTCGGGCGACACGGCGTTCCGCAGCATGCGTCTTATCGTGGCGCAGGCGTTCCGCTTCAGCCAGAAGAAGCTGGTCAGCCGCCTGATGGTGTCGGTGCCGATTTTTGTGGTGGCTTATGTGTGCTGCTTTATGGATTTCTCGACGATATGGAAATATGTGGGCATCTCCAATCAGATTCTTGCCACGGTGACGCTCTGGACGGCGGCGGCATTCCTTGCGCGCAGCGGCAAGGTGCATTGGATTATGACGGTGCCGGCGATGTTTCTCACCGATGTGTGTGTCTGCTATCTGTGTGTGGCTCCGTACAAGGTTGGCGGACTGGCGATGCCGCAGGTTGTTGGCAACGTTGCCGGCATTGTGGTGGCGTTTGCGCTGTTGGCGTTGTTCCTTTACAAAATGCGCCGTCGTTGAATCAGCGGCGGCGCGAGTGGCGGCTATAAAGGCGCGTGTGTCATTTCTGTCGGGCGACAAACGTCACCCAGCTGTCAATGTTGTCGGATAGCGTTTCTGGATATGGCAAATCGATTTTCATGTCGGGTCGTATTCCTGACGCTCCGTTGTGATGCTTGTCGCTCAGAAAAGTGGACGACACAGTGACCGGATAGAACACTTGGATTCGGCTGTGGGGAAGATGAAACGGTATGAGATTGCCTGTATATGCCGCTCCGGCGCTGTTTTCCTTGCCGCGAGGTGAAATTCTGTGCCACCCTCAGTATGGTCTCTGCCGCGCTGGCTGTTCGTCGGTCGATGATGAATGATATGTGGATCTTTGCGTCGTGTGCCGGAAATTCTTCATCATCGTTGTCATCTTCATCGGAGCCGAGCAACAGAAACGACTTGTCGGCATTGTCGTCAGTGATTAGCTGACTCACCCAATCCTTAATGGAATTGTCGGAACGGTTGGCATACGTGTTTCTAAACCAATATTCTTCCGGGACGAGTGCCTTATGGTCTATCAGCAGCGGGATTAGAGGAGCCCAAAAGGCGTCGGCGCCGCCCATGTTTCCACGGATGTCGATTATTAGATTCTTGCATTTGCTGTTTTGGAAGTCGTTAACAGCATTCGCCATCCATTCAAAAGTGGGATTGTTGCCGGCACACGACGGCACACGGATCAAGTACGACCGCTTGTCGATGCGGGTGCTTAATTTCTGCGGTTCATATTTCATCAAGCCTTTGTAGTCGGGAGTGTCTTTTCTTTTATAGACCTGCCAGAAAAGGTGGGCGTCAACATAATAGTGGGCGTCAAACATGGAATTAAACCAGAAAGCATACTCGCAGGCGGCTTGCCAGATTCCCATGCTGCCCGAACCTACAGCTTCTTTCAGCGATGTTTTCATGGCGTTGTATTGTGAGCCGAAGCCATTGCTTATTATGGCCGGGAATGCCGCATAGTTTGCCTCTGTGTATGATGTCAGATAGTTGAAGTCCTGCATATTGTCGGTGATGCTGTCGGCCTCGATGTAGGAATGAGGCGAGGCGTATGCACTTGCGCATAGGGCTACCGTCGCGCACAAGCTCAGAATAAGTCTTTTCATAAGATGCTGTTTTAGTTTGAAATAAAAAGAAAAAGCGGAACACCATGGAGGAATTCCGCTTTGTTTTGCTATGACGTATAGTCGGATTAACCGTTAACCTTAGCCATGTGAGCGATGAGCTCAAGAACTTTGTTAGAGTAACCGATCTCGTTGTCGTACCAAGAGATAACCTTAACGAAAGTGTCAGTCAAGTAAACACCTGCGTTTGCGTCGAAGATAGAAGTGTGAGTGTTGCCCAAGAAGTCTGAAGAAACAACTGCATCCTCAGTGTAAGCAAGTACACCCTTCAATTCGCCTTCTGCAGCTTCCTTCATAGCAGCGCAGATAGCTTCCTTAGATGCTGGCTTAGCCAAGTTGGCTGTCAAGTCAACAACAGAAACGTCCAAAGTAGGAACGCGCATAGAGATACCAGTCAATTTGCCGTTCAACTCAGGGATTACTTTACCTACAGCCTTAGCAGCACCAGTAGTTGAAGGGATGATGTTGCCAGAAGCGGCACGGCCACCACGCCAGTCTTTCAAAGAAGGACCGTCTACTGTCTTCTGAGTAGCAGTAGTTGAGTGAACTGTAGTCATCAAACCGTTAACGATGCCGAACTTGTCGTTCAAAACCTTAGCGATAGGAGCCAAGCAGTTTGTAGTACAAGAAGCGTTAGAAACGAATTGTGTTCCCTTTTCGTATTTGTCGAAGTTTACGCCGCAAACAAACATTGGGGTGTCGTCCTTTGAAGGAGCTGACATAACAACGTATTTAGCGCCAGCCTCGATGTGAGCCTGAGCTTTTTCCTTTGTCAAGAAAAGACCAGTAGATTCTACTACGTATTCTGCACCAACCTCGTTCCACTTCAAGTCAGCTGGGTTGCGCTCTGCAGTTACGCGGATTTCCTTACCGTTTACGATCAGCTTGCTGTTTTCAACATCAGCTTCGATAGTACCGTCGAATTGACCGTGCATTGTATCATATTTGAGCATATATGCCAAATAGTCAACCGGGCAAAGGTCGTTGATACCTACGATTTGAATGTCATTTCTGTTTTGAGCTGCACGGAAAACGAAACGTCCGATACGGCCAAATCCGTTAATACCTACTTTAATCATTTTTGTTAATATTTTGGGTTAAAAAATTGTCTCTAAATTTCTTATTGCAAAAAGAGTGCCAATTCAAGAGGCACTGACAAACCTGTCATTTATACAATCTTCTTTCTGCCTTTTTAAAATTCTGTGCAAAAGTATATATTTTTTCGCTAATAGCGACAAAATCACGGAATTTTTTCTGTAATTTAATCTTTATAAACTGTTGGATGTGTGCTTTTTCATCTCCATATAGTGTTTCTTCTGCTCTGGGGCAAGCCGTTCGACGGCATAGCGCAGCGTTGTGCGGGGCATTGTGGCTGCGTGGAGGTCGAGAAAACGCAACAGCGTGGAAATGTCGCGTTTGCCCGTTTCGCGGAGCATCCAGCCGTTGGCTTTCCGCATCAGGTCGTGGGGGTGTTGGAGCAGATGGCCGACGTTGCGGAGGGCGGTGTCGAACTGGCGGTTGCGGATAGGCAGCATTGTCGACACGACGGCTATGCGTTGTTCCCACAGGTTGGCGCTGTCGAGAAGGCGTGGCGTGGGGTCGTTGCCTTCCATTATCTGGTCGCCTATAATATATGGTGCGCTGAGGTCTACAAGATCCCAGTTGTTGATGCCGTTGGTGTGGGTGAGGTAGAACTGGGCTATCCGGTGTTTCTCTGCGGGGTCTTTGAGCGCCTTCCGGTAGCGCTCCACGAGCGACAGAAGTGCCGACAGCCGGTGCTCGTGGATTTCGCTGGCGAGCATCTCGGCTACGGTTTGCAGCGGGGCGTCGAGGGTTTGTTTGGCTATTTGCCTGTTGGCGGGCACCATCACTCCGATAAATTTGTCGCCTTCGCCATATTCGCCTTTGCCGGTCTTGAAAAAGCGGCTCAGTGTGTCGGCTTTGCCTGGTGTCGTTGCGGCGCTTAGCGCTGCCTGCCATTCTGCGGCGGTCGTTATTTTGTTTTCCATATTGTCGCACGTTTCTTATGTGCAAATATAGCGGAAAAATAAAAAAGGCGGAACAGAAAAATTGTTCCGCCTCCAAGCAAGGGTCTTATCAGTCGATTTTTTCAAAGTCTTCTTTTCCCACTCCGCAGAGGGGGCATACCCAATCGTCGGGAATGTCTTCAAATTTTGTACCTGGAGCGATGCCGTGTTCCGGGTCGCCAATCTCTGGGTCGTAAACCCAATCGCATACTGTGCAAATGTATTTGTCCATATTCTTAGAATTTAGTTTGATGTTATAACAATTACAATGTTGATTTTGTTTCCAACTTCGTAGTTAAACTTTTATGGGTTTATCTACTAAAACGCCAAGAATTTATAAAAATGTGTGGTTTGTGCGGAAAGTGTTGATAAAAGTCCACTTGGCGTGCCTTTTTAAAATTCTGAAATTGCTGACAATCTGTGGGGTAGTTTGTGGATTTCAAATTCTCAGAAACTTGTTTTTGGTTTAGTTTGCTGATTTACAATGCAATGCGTTGATTTTTGCGTGTTTTGAAAAAGTCGCGGAAAAATCGTGGGTGTCAAAATGCTTGCAAAAAAGCTGATTCTATGGAATTTATTTCTAAATTTGCACATATTTTTATTCAGGAAAAAGAAATTTATGGCTCTAAACTATATTTGGATAGGATTTTTCGCCCTGACTTTTGTTTTTGCTCTTTTTGAATCGATTGTCAACGGAGATATCGACATTTGGTCGCGCGTCATGAGTTCGTCGTTCGACTCGGCGAAGACGGCTTTTGAGCTGTCGTTGGGTTTGACGGGCGTACTGTCGTTATGGATGGGTATAATGAAGATAGGGGAGAAGGGGGGAGTTATTCCTTTCTTCGGACGTCTGGTGAGCCCGTTGTTCACACGCCTGTTTCCAGGCATTCCGAAAAACCATCCCGCGATGGGGTCTATTTTCATGAACATCTCGGCCAACATGCTTGGTCTCGACAATGCCGCAACGCCGCTCGGCCTGAAGGCTATGCAGCACATGCAGGAGCTGAACCCGAAGAAAGACACCGCCACCGATGCGATGCTGATGTTTCTGGTGCTCAACGCTTCCGGACTCGTGCTGATTCCTATCGGCATCATGACGTATCGTGCAAGTTGCGGCGCGGCAAACCCCACCGACGTGTTTGTGCCCATACTGATAGCCACCTTCGTGTCGACGCTTTTCGGCATCGTGTCGCTGTGCCTCAAACAGCGCATCAAGATCTTCGACCGCGTGATTCTCACGTGGCTTTTAGGTCTGCTTGCCGTGGTGGTCGGCGTGGTGTGGTATTTCTCCACTCTGACGCCAGAGCAGATGCAGCGCTACAGCTCGTTTGTCGCAAACATTATCCTTTTCGGCGTGATACTGATGTTTATAGGCGCCGGGGTGAGAAAACGCATCAATGTCTACGAAAACTTCATAGAAGGGGCAAAGGATGGCTTTAAAACGGCTGTGATGATTATTCCTTATCTTGTGGCGATACTTGTGGCAATCGGGATGTTCCGTGCCTCGGGCGCCATGGGCGTGATGACGGGCGCGGTGTCCGATCTGGTGAAGGCGATGGGATTCGACTCCACTTGGGTGGAGGCTCTGCCCACAGCGTTGATGAAGCCGTTGAGCGGCACGGGAAGCCGTGGCTTG
>OMAG01001016.1_pt1 | contig 9980 bp, 7 predicted proteins | sample 1673781 | NCBI WGS metagenome assembly OMAG01 (sample SAMEA103958127, study PRJEB25191) | human gut metagenome | biome: human-associated habitat [ENVO:00009003]; feature: intestine environment [ENVO:2100002]; material: feces | place: Germany | collected 2013/2015 | reverse complement strand
CAGCAGTGCGCGGGCGAATTTGACACACTCTACCGGATTTCTGCCGTCAAAATGCGGCGATTCAACAAGGCGGTTGACCTGATGCTGAGCGGCAAGTATGCCGAGGCGGAAGCGATTCTGATTGCCCTGAACGCGGAAGGGTACGAAGGAGCAAGCGAGTATTTGCAGTACTGCCGGAATCAGATGGGGCGCGTGGAAGCAACCGCCACGCCGCGCACGGCGGAGGTGAGCGCAAAGATGAACGCGCTGTTCACCGTCGGCAATTATGTCACGTTCGGGCATTATCCGCAGACGAAGAATGGCAACGATTCCACGCCCATCGAGTGGGCAGTGCTGGCGCGCGACGGCAGCAAGGCGCTGCTGCTGAGCCGCTACGGGCTGGAAGCGCAGCCGTATAATCAGGTGTCGGCAAATGTGACGTGGGAGGATTGCACGCTGCGTGCGTGGCTGAATGACACCTTCCTGAACCGCGCATTCACGCAGGAGGAGCAGACGGCGATTATGCTGACTGACGTGGACAACAGCCGCGCGCAGGGGTACAGCAGCTGGGCGACCGACGGCGGCAGCGACACGCAGGACATGGTGTTCCTGCTCAGCTATGCGGATGCGCAGTATTACTTTGGCTTGGTGTATGGCGACAAGAACAACCGGATGGCGCGGACGAGCCCGACCCCGTATGCCCTTGCGCGCGGTGCATGGGTATCCAGCGATGACCCCACCTACGACGGCAAATACGCCGCATGGTGGTGGCTGCGCTCGCCCGGCGGAGAGCAGAACTGCGCCGCGCGCGTCTCCCCGGAAGGTGGGCTGGTAGGAAGCAGCGTGAGCTATACCTACACGATGATTCGCCCGGTGATTTGGGTGGATTTGTCGTCCGCAGTGCTTCAGGAGACTGCTGCGGCGGGCACTGGCACGGCGGTGCTGCTGATGAACCAATCCAGCGCGGGGGTGGTTCCTGCGGCAGCACAGCCGACCGCAGCACCGAAGGCGACGGCTACGCCGAAGCCAGCAACAGCAAATACGCCGCAAGCTCCGGTTCGGGCAACGGCGACACCGACAGCCACGCCGGGTGCTACACCGCCCGCGCCGACTACGAGACCTACGAATCGCCCCGCGCATAATCCAACGCCGACACCATTTTTGAGTTTGCCTGATCCTGACCCGACATTATCAGCGGGCGGCGGCAACAGTTCAACATCATCAAGCGGAAGCAATAGTTCAACGTCAGCAGACAACAGCGACGATTGGTGGTCATCAGGCGGCGGCAACAGTACGCTGCCATCACCAGACGACTGGCTGAATTGGTAATTCAACAGCATGGAAATTTCAAGGGAGGATGGAGAAGGTCATGAAACGAATGGTTGCGCTGCTTCTGGGTATTGCGCTGCTGCTGATGAGCGTCGCGGCGGCAGACGACGACCTGAACGAGATTGCAGCAAGGGTGGAGAACTATCTGGAAGACATGACGGACGATGCAGGTACGCAGACACTGGAAGAATGCCTGGAGCTGCTCAAGAACGTCGGCAACGGGCCATCCAAGAAGGCGCTGGAAATCTACTGCAAAATCCTCCTGAACATTGCGAAAAAGAACTTCGACGACGCGAATCAGAGCATGTACACACTGACGCTGCTGAAAAAGAACTTCGAGGAGGAGTTTATCGAGCACAGCGCGGGCATCACGTCGTTCCTGACGGTGGATGAGCTTGGCGCTTACCTGCAGGGGCGCGAAGCGGAGTATCGCGGCGACTGGGATGCAGCCATGACGGCGTACGAGCAGTGCGCGGCGAAAGCGGATGTGCTTGACCGAATGATGACCATCGAGGGCAAGCAGTACGGCGATGCGATTGACCTGATTGACGCTGGCCGCTACGACGAGGCGCACGCGATGTTGGAGAAGCTGGCGGAGCGGAATTATTCGTACGCGAAGCAGATGCTGCGGGACTGGGCGACGCCCACGCCGAGACCGACGGCGACACCCACGCCGAAGCCGACGGCAACGCCGACGGCGACGCCCAAGCCCAAGCCGACGGCAACGCCGACAACCGTGCCGCAAGAGGTATCTGTGACAATTACAGTCAAGTATCTAAATGCTTATGGAACTCCAATAGCAGACGAGCAGTCGATGACGCTTTCGTCGGGCACATACAGCATTCGCCCGGCACCGACAAATCTGCAACCGGGCTATCAGCTGAAGCCAAACAACACAGAAATAACTATAACAGTTTATAATGATGGTACACTGGACACAGATTCGGAGAATATTGTTTTCTATTATGAGCAGAAAACAGCAGAGGCATCAACGCCAGAGGAAAATGAAAAATTTTCAGTGCACTTTGGTACTGCTGTTGGTTTCGATGGCGGCGAAGTGACAGCAAGAGTGATCCTGCGGCAGCCTATTATGCAAGGGGAAAAAGATACCATTGCATGGTTGTTTATTGATGCGTCCACGCAAACACCCGGAATGGGGACAAAATGTGCGGAGAATGGCGACTTCAAGTGGCAATTCCTCGATAAAAGTGGCCCGTTTATCCTCGGTGAGAATGCGGATGCACTAACTGGTGCGACTGTTACCTCAACGGCGGTGGTAGAAGCTATCAATGCGGCATTGAGTGCACCGGCAATTGCGGAAAATGCTACATGGGTTTCTGTACAGGCTTTTAATGGCGGATATATCGGCGTGGGCATGACTGATGAAGATGGCGTGATTACCTCTTTGTTTGTGGATGCGTCCTCGCAGACACCGGGGTTTGGGCAAGAATGCGAAAACGAGGCGTTTACAAGCCAGTTCATTGGCAAGAAAGCACCATTCGTGCTGAATGAAAACATTGACGCGGTAACAAGCGCAACCATCACATCACAGGAGGTTGTAGATGCGGTGAACAGCATCTATGGATATTAAGGAAAGGAAGGAACCCCACATGAAACGACTCATAGCATTACTCCTTGGCATCGTGCTGCTGCTGACAGCCGTGCCTGCCTTGGCGGACGAGGAAACCGACGACTTGAACGAAATTGCGCGCAAGGTGGAGGAAGAATACCTTCTGCCGTTGAGCGAGGACGAAGGCGCAAAAACCGAAGTTTTGGAAGTCTGCTTGGAAATGCTGAAAGATGCGAAAGGCGGCCCGAAGAAAAAGCCGCTGGAGCTGTACTGCCAAGTCCTTTTGGCGATTGAAAAAGGCGACTTTGACGATGCCAATTACACGATGTTTGTTTTGAGCCAAGGCTCAATGAAGAAGACGTTCAATCAGGAATTTATTGAAAAAAACGGCGGTGAGAGCATGACCTCGCTGCTGACGATTGAAGAGCTGGCACTCTATCTGCAAGGACGAGAGGCGGAGCAAAACAACGAACGCGATGCGGCGCTGGCAGCGTATGACCAGTGCAACAACCGTGCAGACGCGTACTATCGGATAAAGAAAATTGAAGATGAGCAATACGACGATGCCATTGAAATGAAAAGGCAAGGAAAGTATGATTCGGCAAAAGAAATTCTGAAAAAGCTGGCGGAACGGCAGTATCCGTGGGCGATTGAAGACTTGAAAGACTGGGCGACACCTACGCCGAAGCCGACGGCAAAATCGAATGCCAGCGCCAATGCAACGCCGAAGCCCACTGCCACCCCCAAGCCTACCCAGAAAGGCACTGCAAAGCCCACGACCGCATCCCAGGCTTCCGTCTCCATCAGCCTCCAGCTGAACCACGCGGGCATCAACTCCGTTGACCTCTCGTGGACGTGCGGTACGTCCGGCGTGACGTACGAAGTCCAGCGCAAAGGTGGCAGCAGCAACTCGTGGACGACGCTGGCGACTACCAGCAGCAAGAGCTACACGGACAACAGCACGAAGGCAGGCACGAAGTACACATACCGCATCGTGGCGCAATCGGCGAGCGGTACGTCGAACGAAATCAGCGTGACGACGCTGCAAAATTCTACCCCCACGCCTAAGCCTGTAACGCCTAAGCCTGTAACGCCTAAGCCCGTGACGCCTAAGCCTGTGACACAGCCGCCCAAGACGTGGGGCAGCTGGAGCAGCTGGTCGACCAACCCGGTCAGCGCGAGCAGCACCCGTCAGGTGGAAACGAAGGTGGAAACCGAATACTACTCGGTGACGGTGTACCACTATTCCCGCTGGAAGTACTACAACACGGGCTACAACCAGTGGTATTACTCCTATGCACAGTATACGGGTTCTAATTACAAATCCGGTTCGGGCGAATGGCAGTACAAGACGACCTATGAGCCGCTGTCGACGAATGGTTCTGCGGATGGCCATACGCGCTATGCGGACTGGTGGTGGAATCAGACAACCGGCACGGAGCAGAAGAGCCGTCAGGTGACGTACTACCGTTATCGCGACTACAAGTAATCCCAAAAGCGGGCAGGCACATACGCCTGCCCGTTTTTTGCGTCGTTCTTTTTTCGGAATGGCTGTTGAATTGCTTGAAAAAATGGAAATAAAGGTGTATAATGAAAGCAGAATGATGTTCTCCGGTGAACGGCGCGCTGCTTGAAAGAGAAGGTCTGACACCGGGCGATAAAAAAGGAGGAATTATCATGGCAGTGAATTTGAAGAAGGGTCAGAAGGTTGATTTGACGAAGGGCAATCCCGGCTTGAGCAAAATCATGGTCGGCTTGGGCTGGGACGTGAACCGCTACGACGGCGGACATGACTTTGACTTGGATGCCTCTGCATTTCTGCTGGGCGCGAATGGCAAGGTTGCGAACGATTCGAACTTCGTGTTTTACAGCAATCCAGCTGATCCATCCGGCGCGGTACGGTACGGCGGCGACAACAGAACCGGCGCTGGGGAGGGCGACGACGAGACGATTTTCGTTGACCTTGCCACGGTTCCGGCAAACGTGGAGAAGATTGACTTCACCGTGACCATCTACGACGCCGCCGAGCGCCGCCAGAACTTCGGACAGGTCAGCAATGCGTACGTCCGCGTTGTGGATGAATCCACGGGTATGGAACTGATTCGCTACGATTTGGAGGAGGATTTCTCCATTGAAACGGCGATTGTTGTTGCGGAAATCTACCGCCACAACGGTGAATGGAAGTTCAATGCCATCGGCAGCGGTTTCCAGGGCGGACTCGAAGCCCTCTGCATCAACTTCGGCGTGAATGTATAACGGTGCGGAAATAACCTGACAGAGGAAGAGACGTACCCCGTTTCCTCCTCTTTTTTTCAAAATACAGCGCGTCTGCGGAGGAAAATAGGAGCATGAAGAACAGCAAACGCCTTCGTATTAGTTACAACGCCCCCGCTATCTTGTCCTTTGTCCTGATTTGCTTTGCGGTGCAGCTGCTGAATGTCCTGACAAAAGGGGCAAGCAATCGGGCTGTGTTCAGCGTCTATCGTTCCTCGTTTCTTGATCCGCTGGCGTATCTGCGCTGCGTCTGCCACGTCTTTGGCCACGCAAACTGGAATCACCTGATGGGTAACATGATGTATATCCTGATTCTGGGGCCGATGCTGGAGGAAAAGTACGGCACGTCCAACATGGTGTTCATCATGCTGGTGACGGCACTGGCGACGGGGCTTGCGAACCTGATTTTCTTCCCGAACATTCGCCTGCTGGGGGCGAGCGGCATCGTGTTCGCGATGATTCTCCTCTCATCCATTACCATCACGGAAGAGCATACGATTCCGCTTTCGTTCATTCTTGTTGCCGCGATTTACATCGGGCAGCAGGCGTATCAAGGGCTTTTCACGGCGGATAACATCTCGCAGATGGCGCATATCGTGGGCGGCATGATCGGCTCGGTGCTGGGATTTGTAATGAACAAGTATAAAATGAGCCGTTATGAACGAGGCAACCATGGCTAACAGAATCAACGCAAGCAATCTTTCTGATTTGCTCCTTCCCATGCGCCAAAGAGGAAATGCGCCGGGGGTATACTTTGTGCGCCTGTGCCAATGGAGCCCGGAAATCAAGGATTTCCTCTGGCGCTACCACGAAGCGGCGCGCGCGAAGGGCGTTATCATTGAGGGGCAAATCGGCAATCCGGATGAGCGTCAGCTGAGTTACCTGACGGAAATGCTGGGCAGCGCGTTTGAACCGAATCCGGCGTTCATTACCCAAGCGCTGCAAAAGTGGATGCCGCGCATGAGTCAGGCAAATCGCGTTTCGTTTGCCGAAGCAATGTGCGACCAGATGGATGAATTGAAGCGGAAGGGAAAAACGGACAGCATCATCCGGAACATCTACATGAAGGTGATGTGCTGGCTGTACTACAAATTCGAGCGCCTGATGCCCTTCCTGGGCGACGACAATCCGCCCCGCATTCTCTACGAATGCAATGCGGTTACGGCGCATGAGCTGATTCTCCTGCGCATTTTGTCGATGATGGGGACGGACATACTGCTGCTGGAGCCGCAGGGCGACGCGGCGTACTTGAAGCAGGATGCAGCCTCGGCATGGTCGCAGCTGCTGAGCGTGCAGGGGATGCCCTTCGCGAAGGATTTCACACTCAAGCAGTTCCGCAAGGAAATGGCGGCAGCAGCGGCGGGAAACATGCGCCCGCCGTCGCAGCCTGCGCCGCGTCCGGTGACATCCGCGCAGCCGATGCGCCAGCCTGCCCCCGCTGTGCCGCGTCCGGCGATAGCGCCGAACCAGCCGATACGGACAACGCCGCCCGCTGTGCCGCAGCGGCGCGACCCTGAAACATACTTCCCGAAGCCGTCGCGGATGGCGTGCACGAATGCGTGGATGAAGGAAGCATCCTATGAGGAAATCCTGACCCCCATTGCGGAACGCGGCGACGACTTCCGCCTGTTCTACCATGCGTTCATCCGCTTAAAAGGCGTGCCGGATAAGCAGACGTACATCAGCAACCTGTTCCAGTTCTACCAGAAGTTCCGCAGCACGGGGCGCAGAATCGCCATTGTCGACGACGGATTATCCCTGCCAGGCCCGGAGGAAGCGGCGCAAATCCGCCGTCACCCGTACCGCTCGCAGGAGGAGCTGATAATCGACATTGCCGGGAATCTGCCCGCGTGTGCGAACGTGGAGCTGCAGCGGCTGATGCAGCAGGCGTTCGTCCGGACGATGATGGCGGCGGCAAAAGCCGAACCGAACCTGAACCGCCTCCTGATTTCCGCCGTATATCTGCTTTGCTGGATTCGGCAGTATCAGGCGGCGCTGTTTCAGGGCTACAAGGGCAGCGAAATTCCGTGCTTTGTGCTGATGGGCGGGTGCAGAAATCAGCATGACGCGCTGTTTGTGCAGTACCTTGCCCAACTCCCCGTGGATATCCTGATTCTCGCGTGCGATTTGAGCCGCCCGTGCACCGTGCAGAGCGACCAGCTGCTGGAACTGACGGGCAAGGACTCCATGCCCGTGCCGAAATTCCCGCGCGACGGCGGCAGCGTGCAGATGCGCACAATGGCCTCGAACGCCGAGCAGGACTTAACGTCGATTCTCTACACCGATTCGGGCATTTACCGCAATCGTCAGTTCTCGCGGGCGGACGCGATTACGCTGCAAACCACCTACGACGAGGTGTTCATCCTCTGGAGTCAGGAACTCAAATACCGCGCGAATTTCAGCACGGTGAATCAAGTGGTCAACATGCCCGTGGTGTATGCAAAGGTTTCCGGCGTGGAGGATGGCAAGGTGGAGGCATACTGGCAGAAAATCAAACTTCTGCTGGGAGATGACACGATGCTGATTCCCTCGCTGCCCTATGTTGTAACCGGCGCAGCCAACCAGTTTCAGCCGCTGGCGGTGAAAACGCTGCGAAACGGCAGGCTGAAGCGCGAGGAAATCAAGGCAGACCGCCAATATCCGTTCGCTCTGCTGCGCGAAGAACTGCAGGAGCATATGTTTGACAAGGTGCAGCTGATGCTGGATGAGCGGATAATCAAAGGCACGTTCACCAACGGCACGGAATACACGGTGCTGGCGACGGTGCTGAACATGAACCGCGATATCGTCCGGCGGCTGCAAAGTTTCGATTTTACGAAGAAGAATCCCAAGATGGTGGTGCTGTGTACGGGCGAACAGCCGTGTTCGCTGGAGGATGCAATCCTGATGACCTTCCTGAATCTGGTGGGCTTTGACATTGCGCTCTTTGTCCCGACCGGGTATCAGACGATTGAGCGCTACCTCAATGGAAATTATCCGGTGGAGCACCAAATCGGCGAATACGTCTACGATTTGCAAGTGCCGGATTTTAACGCACTGACCCCAGTCAAACATTCGTGGCTTGAAAACATACTGAAAAGAGGTAACTGACAATGGCAATGAATTTCAACCGTCCCGCAGGCGCACCGACCACGGCCGTCGCTGCCAAGCCGGAAACGGCGCTGATGGAAGTGCAGCCCTATGACATCATTGCGGATCAGCAGGCGACGCAGAAGCAGCTTGCGCATTCGCCTGAAATTGAGTCGCTGACCGCCGGCATCGACGTCAACGACTTGAACACGATTGTTACCTTCGGCAGCCACTCGGCGGAAGAAATCTCCAAGGCATCGGATGTTGTCCTGCGCAGCATGAACATGAGCCAGCTGGATGAATCCAGCAAGATGCTCAATTCGCTGGCGAAAATCATGGATCAGTTTGATATCAACGAGATTCGTGACAACCCGTCGCTGTTTGGCAAGCTGTTCGGCAACCTGCGCAAGCAGCTGGACAAGATTCTGGCGAAGTACAACACGATGGGCAACGAGGTGGACAAAATCTACGTCCAGCTGAAGCAGTATGAAGGGGAAATCAAGCAGTCGAATCAAAAGCTGGAGACGATGTTCCAAGCCAATGTGGGCTACTTCCATGAGCTGGAGAAGTACATTGTCGCGGGCGATCAGGGCTGTCAGGAAATTCAGAACTACATGACCCAGCTTCAGCAGCAGATGGAAGCAACGGGCGACCAGTCCATCACGTTTGAACTGCAGTCGCTTCAGCAGGCGCTGGCGATGCTGGAGCAGCGCACGCAGGACCTGCGCACGGCGGAGAGCGTCGCTTTGCAGTCCATCCCCATGATTAAGACCATCCAGTTCAGCAACATGAACCTTGTCCGCAAGATTAACTCGGCGTTTATCGTCACGCTGCCTGTCTTTAAGCAGGCGCTTGCGCAGGCGATTATGCTCAAGCGGCAGAAGATTCAGGCGGATGCTATTTCCGCACTGGATGAGCGGACGAACGAAATGCTGCTGAAGAACGCCCGCAACACGGTGGAGCAGGCGAAAATCACCACGCGCCTTGCCTCTGGCAGTTCTATCAAGGCGGATACGCTGGAAACCACTTGGCGCACCATTATGACGGGGCTGGACGAAACGAAGAAGATTCAGGAGAGCGCCCGCACGCAGCGCGCGCAGGATCAGGCGAAACTGGAAGCCATCAAGAAGGACTTCATGTCCCGCTATAACATGCCCAACAGGTAAGGGATAAAGCAAATGAGAAAACTATTTGCGCTTATCCTGATTCTGGGTGTGCTGGCGTGTGTGCTGGGCTTTTATGCCGCTGATACGTTTGAAACCAGCGACTACTACCGCGTGCTGAACCCCGTTTTCCGCACCGCCGTGGGTCACGACATTGACCCTGACACGGGGAAGGACGCGATGGCGATTCATGTGGACGGCAACCTGCCCGGTGTCGGTGAATTTAACTTCTCGCTGAATGCCCTGATTGATGGCGGCGTTGATTTGCCGGGATTAGGGCATGTCTCGCTGTCCGATTTGCTGGGGAAGGAACTGAACTTCGGCCAGCGCCTGCAGGCAAAAGCGGTGATTGCCGGATACGGCTGGAGCCACGAGCTCAAGCTGTACGGCGGCATTGCGGCAGGCGTGATGGCGTTCCTGCTGATTGGAACGCACCGCCCGAAGCGCAGAAGGTAATCCGGCTATATATTAAAACCCCATACAGGGTGCGCAAATGCCCTGTATGGGGTTTCAATTGTCATGAAATGATTTGGAATCTTGAGGGAAAGAGCAGCTTGGGGGCGCGTCTGCGGACGCGCAAAGTTACTGGCAGGGAC
>OMAG01001009.1_pt1 | contig 10020 bp, 3 predicted proteins | sample 1673781 | NCBI WGS metagenome assembly OMAG01 (sample SAMEA103958127, study PRJEB25191) | human gut metagenome | biome: human-associated habitat [ENVO:00009003]; feature: intestine environment [ENVO:2100002]; material: feces | place: Germany | collected 2013/2015 | reverse complement strand
GGAATTCCTCATAGGTCAATTCCGTGTACCCGCCGTTTTCTATAATATAAACCGCTTTGGGTTCTTTTTTCACTGTTATGTACCTCCGTTCAATCGTTTTTTTGTTAGGTCAAAAACGATTGATACGGAGGGCTTCGACAGCCTACCGCAAAATTTGACAGTACGCTGCCGTTTATACAAACGCAGAAAGCCAAGCCAATTTGAAATTCCGAAATAACAGATTTATTGTTGGTTTTTTGCAGATATCGTATGGAATTCTGTTGACCGCAGAGGTCAAAAAAATATAGGTGTCTGTGTGTTTGCGCAAAGACAGCCTTTGCTATTTCAACACCTGTTTCTTTCCTGTATTCTTTTTCATTCTTTCACCTTGTCGCTTGAAAACGGCAGGGCGCCGCTTTTTATGGCACTGCGTTGTGTTGAGTTTCGTCGATTGATTCTGCAAGGCTAAACATCGCGGTCACCTCCTGTTACGGTATTCGGGGAAACAAAAAAGCGACTGCGCTATGCTTTAAGGCATAGTACAGCCGCATGAGGGCGTGCATATAAAAACCGTTTTGTTAAGACGGTCTTGAATGTTGCGTTTCGCTTATGTACATGATTGTTAGGGGCTTCTCCTTGTTTTCATAATTACCTCGCTGTATTTGGTATCTGTTGATATCCGTGTATCCGCTGCCGGGGCAAAAGTGAAGAGTGCATAAGTGTGATATACACTGATATACACAGTATACATGGAATCCGGCAAAAAAATGTTGGGTTATGCCCGAGAAATTGCTTATTTCTCAAAAACAGTCGCCAAGAAAAGAAATACGGCACAGCGGTTTTTATGCCTTCTGTGCCGTAATTGTGATGTTTACGTGATGGATCGTTAATTGTTACTTATCTTTGATTATTTGACGGAATGTCTTTTCCTCTTATCAAATACCGTTACACCTGTCAGAACACCGCCGCTGATAGCCGGTGGTCTTGCATCCTTTTAAATTCGAACAATCATCCGAATTAAATTAGTTTTTTCTTCCTTACAATCGCCGAAACAAGCGAAACAATATTCCAAAGAAGGGACCCTCCGGAAAGAGAAACTGCTGCGGTAGCAAGGGGCTTGGAAACACTGACCCTATCGCTGATTGCGGAAATATTGCCCGCATCCAGCGTTGTGTTGTCGGTCAGCGTAAGGATCAGGTTGCCGTCATCGTCAATACGGCAGCCCTTAATTCCGATGCCGTCTTTACCGTCAGCACCATCCTTACCGTCTTTTCCGTCTGTGCCGACGATCTTGCCGAGGTTGGTAACAACTCCGTCGGTAAAGGTGATGATAAGATTGCCGTCTGCGTCAATATGCGCTGACTGGATTCCGGTTCCGTTCAAGCCGTTCGAACCATTTGATCCGTCTTGACCGTTTTGACCGTCCTGACCGTCCTTGCCTGCGTCACCCTTGTCGCCCTTGGCTCCGGTGACATTTCCGAGATTGTACACAGTGCCGTCAGTCAGAGTGATGATGAGGTTGCCGTTTTCATCTACAACAGCATCCTTGATGCCGACTCCGGCAGCGCCGTTGTTTCCGGCATCGCCCTTGTCGCCCTTATCACCTTTATCGCCCTGGTCGCCTTTATCACCCTTAGCTCCGGTGATCTTACCGAGGTTGTGTACCGTATCGTCAGTCAGTGTAATAACAAGGTTGCCGTTTTCGTCGATTGCTACCAACTTCACGCCTACACCGGCAGCACCGGTTTCACCCTTGTCGCCGTTGTTTCCGGTTACCTTGCCTGCATTATACACAGTGTCGTCAGTCAGCGTAATAATCAGATTTCCGTTCTCGTCGATCGTCACTGATTTAACGCCGACACCAGTAGCACCGGTATCACCTTTGTCACCTTTATCGCCCTGGTTACCTTTATCTCCGGTGACCTTGCCTGCGTTATGCACGGTGTCGTCGGTCAGCGTAATAATCAGGTCGCCGTTCTCGTCGATCGTCACCGATTTAACGCCTACGCCTGTAGCACCGGTTTCGCCTTGGTCGCCCTTATCGCCTTGGCTGCCTTTATCTCCGGTAACCTTGCCGAGGTCAATCACGGTGTCATCGGTGAGGGTAATAATGAGATTGCCGTTTTCGCTTATTACAACGGATTTTACACCTACGCCGGTGTCACCCGTATCACCCTTGTCGCCTTGATCGCCTTTGTCACCCTTGACATCGGCTACAATAACGGTAATGAGCATATCGCCGTCCACCGTAAAGGTGACTTCGGTCTTATTGATTTCGGAGAGCAGCTCGCCGCCGATGTACCAGCCCTTGAGAATATAGGTCGGGTCAAGCGTTACGGTTGCGGTAAGCCGTGTTCCCTCACGAAGCTTGTCACCGCTTGAAATCTTTTCTTTATCGTTTTTAACCGAAAGGATACAGCCATCAATAGTTGTGGGGAATGTGACCGTATATTCCGGTATCTCCTCGATTTTCACCGAGATATTGGTATCCGCCTTGATTGCGCCGGTTTTATAGGTATAGCTGCCGTCGCCGTTGTCGATCCACGAAGCCGCGTCCGCAAGGCGGTAGTTTTCATTCGGCTCGACCGTTACGATGATTTCATCGCCGTAACGGACGGTTTTGCCGCTTACGAAATCTTTGTCACCGTTTTTGATTGTCATATCTGCGTGCTTCGGGTTATCCACCGTAACCGTGTATTGTTCGATTTCGGTGAAATACACCTGAATGTCGGTTTCGGCGTCCACAACAAGCTCATAATCATACTGGCTGTACAGCTTGTCGTCGATCGTTACGGTGTCAACCTTGCCGCCACGGGTAATGACGAGCTTCTGCACACGGTAATTTTCCGCTGCCTGTGCAGTAAGAGTAATTTTCGTGCCGACGGGAATGCCTGCGCCTGACTGATAGCCCTGCTTGGTCGCCACGGCACCGGTCTGTTCACCGCTTGCGGCAGAATAGGTCAAGCCCACACGCACGGGAACATCGAATTCCACACCGATCTCGGTGTCCTTTGTAATGGTCATGGTGAAGCTTTTACCGCTTTGTCCCTCGGCGTCATCCGTCCATGCGCGGAACTTGCAGCCCGCGTCCGTCTTGACGGTGAAGGTCAGCTTGGAATTTACAGGAACATATACGCTGTTATTCTCATTCAGAGTAACGCTGTCGCCGTTTGCATCGGTGATTTCCACCGTACCGCCCTCTGCCGGGAGATTGACCCTTACAAGCCTGCCGATTTCAGAAAGACTTACGAATTCTGCCTCGACTGTGTATTTTTCGGAAGCAAGCCCCAATGTATAGCTGTTAGAGCCTGCCGCGTCTATAGTTTCGGTGGTGCCACTTGCGTCGGTAATTTTCCATGATTTCAGTCCGTAGCCCTTGCCGGGTACGGCGGTAAAGGTCACATTATCGGTAACCGTGCCGCCGGGGGCATTCAGAGGAACATCGCCCACCGCCGCGCTGACCGTACCAATCACCGTGCCGTCTGCCGTGTAGGTATCGGTAAATGTGATCTGAGCGGAATTTATTGCGCGCTTGGTGGAAACGCGCATATTGGCTTCACCGTTCAGAGTAAAAGCACATACGATTGTTCCGTCTTTTTCGGGCGTGAATACCATAGTTTCTCCGCCGTTGTCGAGGGTCAGGGAGACAAGCTCATACTGTCCGCTTTTCGGGGTGACCTTTACCTTGATGATTTCGCTCTCGCTGATTTCATCACCCGATTGAATCTCAACATTACCGAGATGCCGCACCTTGATGTCGGCAGCCTTTGCGTTATCCACCGAGTAGTTTACCTTATAATCTCTCTTTGCCGTGGTGACCTCGGCAATATTCGACCATGTGCTTTCCTTTTCTTTGCCGTCCACCTTGCAAACGGAGGTAACAGCAAAACCAAAGTTGGTATTGGTTTTCAGGTTCTCGAACTCATAGGATGTCGTATCGGCAGAGAGCAGTTCGGAAATTTTCGTATACTCGCCGTTTTCTACACGGTACACATAGTAGCCATCTGCCTCCGGCCATCCGGGGGCCTTATCAGGCTGAGACCAGGTAAGGCGTACCGCATCATCTGCAAACAGGTTTGCCTCCAGATCATCTACTGCAGGAGCAGGTGTGCTGACATTTGACAGGCTGTAGCCGATAAAGACGGTCTTGTTGCCTTCCTCACCGTATAGGTGTCTGAACCACTGTCCCAGCGTCCAGTCGAAGGTATACTGCGTGTAAATGCTTGCCGGGATTCCTTCCTCGGCAAGAGCCGGGCCGTCAATGTCGTTGACCGCACCGATGCATCCCTGCGAGGAGGTTTTCGTAGTCGAAACACCCGAACCGTTGCTGTAACTCAGACTGGTTTCAAAGCCCACATCGTGCGAGAATAGGATACCGTCGCCGAATACGCCGAAGCTAATGGAGAAGTTGAAGTAAAATCCGTGAGAAATATCCTCGGAGACCGATTTGATATTGCTCTTGGAATAGGAGACCTCATTCAGACCACCAGCATAGCCGAGGCGGATGGTGTTCTGGCTGAGCTGCTCTGCGCCGATTGCACTGTATGCGCCCCAGCCCAGCTGATTGTACATATAGGGGTTGCCCTCGTTGCCGTCCAGCCAGTTTTCCGCTTCGTCGATTTTTTTGAGGCGATAGTAGCAGGCTTCGTCTTTGGAGGTCTTATCCGATTCTTTAGTGATGGCGCGATTGCCCTTTTTCTCCATATAGGCGTTGTATTCGTCGGCAAAGCTGTTGTAGTCGTCAATGCTCATCTGCTGATACACCGGCTGCTGCGGAATCGACAGGCTCATTGCCGTGCCATCAGACCACTCGCCGTTTTCGTCCAGCACCTCATAGCAGTAGACAAATACCGGTGTTCTTGCAACCAGTGCCGTGTTATATGCCTGCGCCTTGACAGTCATGGCGTATTCGGTTTCTAGCGCTTCAGTGTAGGTCTTGCTCCATTCAAGAGAATAGCCCGCTGAAATATTTAGTTCAAAGGGGGCAAGCAGTCCGCCATAGCTGTAGGACATACCCACGCTGTAGGAAACATTTTTCGAGGAGGACTGCTCCAGCTCGTAGCTTTCGGTTATGGTGTAGTCGGTCTCGTTATTTGCAGAGTCGCCCAGCGCCGCAAAGTAGGGTGCCGCCTGCATGACCGCCTTGACCTCGGGGTCGCTGTAGGCGTAGCTTACGCCCTTATATCGGGCGATAACACCGTCCTGGTCTCGGTCGCAGGATGTAAGCACCATCTGTGCGCCGGTGCCTTTATAGCCGCCGTCAACTTTGTCGGGTCCCCAACCGGATATTGTTGTACTAAAGCCGGTCACAGTGCCGTAATCGGTCACATTGCCTTTACTGTCTTTTTTGTCATTGTTATATACGCCGGCGATCATGCACTTTTTAAAGGAATATTCTTTGTCATTGTCGCGGCAGGAGGCAACGAACACGATCTGCTCTCGGCCTGCCGTGTTGCCGTCAAAGTTGCCGACCACGACTGAGCGCATATATTCCTCTTTTCCGCCAAGGCCTTCGTCAAACTGGAATCCGCTCGTTGAAGCCTTGTTTAATTCGCCGGTAGCGGTGTTGTATGTATACAATGAGCCGTTGATAAAGATATACTCTGCGGCGTTTGCTCCGTTATAGGCAACGGCCTCGACCGCAAACTTGGTTACACATTCGTCTTCTGACCAGCCGTTGGCGGCCATGGTCTTGACCTCGGACTGTACGAATCCATTGTTCTGATTGCTGAGGAGTATGCTGTATGCAAAAGTATCTGTAATCCTATCCACCATCAACATCATCATGGGGTTATAGCCGCTTTTGCGCTGTAATGAATATAGCTTTGCTCCGGCAACAACGAGGTCGTCGCAGCCGTCGTTGTTGAAATCACCGCAGGCAAGCCCCCCGTCGTAGACGGATGTCCATGTATTATATGTCGAGTCGTACCCGGTTACATTATTTATTGAATATTTTTTGTCAGGCAGGCTGTCTACAAAAGCCAGCCCCTCTCTTCTGCCGGTCTTGCCATACAGTATTTTGACCTGCGGGGTCGGGTCAATATATGCGCCTTTAGAATTGTATGACAACACTGCCAGGTCGTCTATTCTGTCGCCGTTAAAGTCGCCGACGACCATATCGACCGTCAGCTTTTTCCAATGGTTAGCCAGTGTATTATCTTTTGAGCCGTTGATGGTATCTGCAACGCCCTTGTTACCACTAAGGTTGGTTTGATAATTATTAACATAATAGTCATTCAGCAGCTCATCTCCAAGCTGATAATACCCCGGACCGTTTTCACGGCGATTCAGCATGGTAAGCTCACCGTCGGCATATTCATATTCCTTAATAAAACAGCCTGCCATCATATTGGCGGAATAATAGTCCAGATCGGTAATGCGGCGTATCTCCTTTTTGCTGTTCGCCACATAGATGATAAGGGTATCCTTGCCGTCGTTGTCAAAATCTCCGGCTACAATATCAATATATTTGTTGGAATCATAACCGTGGATTTGCAGATCTCCGTCACTGTCAAACGCCCAGTTCATTTCGCCGACAACCTCTGAGCTGCAGAGCTTGCCATCCCTTGCGTCGTATACAAAGAGATAAACATTTTTATCCCGACGGTTAAGACCAACATAGGCAGCATGGTCGTTACGACCGGTGCCGTCCGGGTCAAACGATGCGGACTGCATCAGAACGCAGTTGCTTAAATCAACGAAATTCATGTTGGGCAGCGAACTGTTGGATGCAGTACGTTTACTATATACAAAGTTATACAGGTCACTTGCCGTTCCGACATCTGCTATCTTGCCGGTAATGTGATTGGTGTAGGTTTCTAAATAAAGCAGCTCGCTTTGCTCCACCATGGCAAACGGATGGTCTACGCCGTAGCCGTAAGGGTTAGTCGTCTTGTCGTACCCTGCGGGGACAGTGTTTTTCATCAGCGAATTGGCTGCATCGGATGAAAAGGTTGGGCTGTCGCTGCTTGCGGCAAACGCCGAAAGCGGCAGACAGGCAACGATCATCACAAGTGCCAGCGCTGCGCACACTGCCCGTCGGATGATGAATTTTTTGTTCATAGCTCAGGTCTCCTTTGATAATTGGTTTTGCTGCCCGCTACGGCAGCAGAATCTGAAAGCGGATAATCAAGCGTGGCATGATATTTCACGATACTTATGCTATTATCTATTATATCATAATAGGGGCGGTTTCGGTTGTGTCGTTTACGCTGTATTTCGGTCGTTTACGCTGTAAACGGTCGCTTGGACGAAATGCCCCTTGTAAAAATGCGGATTTTCAAGTACAATAGTATACGGATAATTTTCTCCATATAAAATGCAGAAAAAATGAAACGGGGAGGTGCCTCGTCGGAATGAAAAAATATTTACGATGGATATGTTTAGCGCTGTTTTTTGCGCTTTGCATCGGCATGGTGTGCTTTTTGCAGAATTTCACGAAGCTCAATACATCCATACAATACCTTGAGTGGCAAACCGCCTATACGGTAGGAGCAGACGGCACGGAAACGGAGCTGGATTATACCGTGTCGCCCGAAGTAGGAGACCGCTTTCGACTTGAAACAGTCATCCCGGCAAGCAGCGAATACGGCAATTTGGTATTTGAAACAGCAGGGCTGAATATGACCGTCAGCATAGACGGAAAAGAAGTATGGCAATCGGAGACCACGGTGCCGGAGAATGCCGTGGGACAGACGCAGGCTATTATCCCTCTGCCGCAGGACACCGAGTGCCGCCTTACGGTTACCGGCACGGTGACCGACACGGCGAGCCTTATTTTCCCGCCGCTGCCGCGCTTTGTGCCGGTGGATGCGCAAGAAATCGAAAGCTACGCTTATGCAAACTACTACGGTATTCCTGCCGGCGCTACCGCTTTTATATCGCTGATGATCGCCGGACTGTTCCTTTTGAGCGTGACACGCAAAAAGGCAGATTGGAGTCTGATACCGCTTTTCCTTGCCTCCGTGGGGCTTACGATGCAATGGATTACCAAAGGAATGGGACACCATTTTCTCAGTGACGGGTTGGTCGATTTTCTGAACCGACAGGAGATCGGTATTTTGCTGCTCGTGCTTTTGGTCGTTTATCTTGTGATGAACCGGCAGCGTAAATTTTGGAAATACTTCGGAATCTCCGCTATTGCCAGCGCCGCCGCATTGGGGATTGCATACACGGTATCCTTTTTCAGAAAAAGCTACCTTTCCAAATATATCGGCAGGCTGTTTGCGGATGTTACGGAGCTTGCGGATTATTCGGGACTTTTGTATTGGGTCACCGTTTGGATGGTTGCGGTGTGCGCCGTTATTTCCGCCTATGCCGTAATGCGTTCGATTATTGCACAGCAGATGGAAAGCAAAACGCTCCGTCTGCGCAACGAATTGATTATGAACAGCTATCGTGCGATGGAAAGCAAAGTGATCGACAGCGCCGCCATTCGTCACGAAATGAAGCATAAAATAATCGCTCTTGACGCACTGTATCAAAAGGGCGATTATGAGGCGCTGGGGCAATTGATCGGGGATATAAAGCAGCAAAACGATCACTTGGCGCAAACGCAGTTTACCGAAAATTTCACAGTCAATACGATCCTGCAGGACGCCGCTTATCGTGCCGCCCAGTCGGACATCCGCTTTGAGGCGCTTGTTTCCGTTCCGCCGCAGCTTACCGTTGCGGAAAGCGATCTGTGCGAGCTGCTTATGAATATGCTTGACAACGCACTGGAAGCCGCCGCCGAGGCGGATGCCGGAAAACGATTTGTCCGCTTTCAGATTGAAACAAATAACGGCTTTCTTGCCGTTAAGTGTGAAAATTCGTATGCCGGCAAGCGCAGACAGGATGCGTACGGCAACTATGTCACGACCAAGAACGACGCCGAAACCCACGGCTTCGGCTTAAAGCTGATGAGCGCCGTTGCCGTGCGTTACCACAGCATACTGGATATTTTTACTTCGGAGAATCAAACCTTCACCGTTCAAACGGCGCTGAAGCTGCCGAAGAAATAAACAAAAACAAAGAAGGACACCGCTTTAAAATAAACGGAGTCCTTCTTTTTTGCTTTAAATAGCTATTGATTTATATAGCGCACAAATACACTTTGAAAGGCTTTATAATAGGTTCTCCCCATCGGGAGTGTTTCGCCGCTTTGCAGGGAAAGCTTAGTCCGCCCGATTTCCCGTACCTCATCCAAATTCACAAGATAACTGTTGTGACAGCGTGCAAATTGCCCCATCGGAAGCTGCTTTTCAAAATCCGAAAGCGAAAAATAATAGGTGCTGTTACCGTTGCTTTGATGAATTACGATGCTGTGGTTGTAGCTCTCAATGTACCGAATATCCGAAAGCGATAAATGCACCAGCTTATTTCCGATATGAACCACAACCGTTTTAGGTATGTAATTTAATTTGAGATCAGTGTGAATCGCGCTTGCCAAAGCCTCTCGGCGCACGGGCTTTAAGAGAAAATGGATAGGCTGAACGCCGTACCCTTCGCTGAGGTAATCCTCACAGGCTGTTACAAAAATAATGGACACCCGATTGCCTTTATCTCTTAAAGACCGGGCAAGCTCCATACCCGTCATACCTTCCATTTGAATGTCAAGTATCAGCAGATCAAAAGGACAGCTTTCGGTATCCAACCGTTTTTCAAGCTCACAGGCCGAACGGAAAGACTCAAGCCTATATTCAACACTGTCGTTGGTTAAAATATCACTGCAAAGAGAACATAAATTTTCTCGTATTATATCGTCATCATCGCAAACTGCAATTCGGTATGCGCTCATTTTCTCACCTGCAAATTCGGAATTATTTTGTTTGATTATATCATATTTTCGAGCAGATTGCAACCAAGACGGCATATCGGCTGCGCATTACAGGTCAAGGATCGGCTTCGCAAACCCACAAGCAAGAATTGATGCACTTCAAAAGTGAGATATCAGAAGTAAAATGTTAAATTAAACAAGAGCGTCTTTCAACTGAACAATACGGCAGAATCGAGTAGGAGACTACCCATTAGTTGAGTAGCCGACCTCTCACACCACCGTGC
>OMAG01001008.1_pt1 | contig 10023 bp, 8 predicted proteins | sample 1673781 | NCBI WGS metagenome assembly OMAG01 (sample SAMEA103958127, study PRJEB25191) | human gut metagenome | biome: human-associated habitat [ENVO:00009003]; feature: intestine environment [ENVO:2100002]; material: feces | place: Germany | collected 2013/2015 | reverse complement strand
ATAACCTTCCGCTAAATGACATTCCATGCATGCGTGGTCTTTGCCTTCGCTGCATTCGCCGCCGCCGGGGAACTCCCAAAGTCCCTGCATGCTGCCGTAGCCGCGCTGCACGGCCAGCAGCTCGTCGGATCCTTCCTTGCGAATGATCCCAGCAGCAACATGAACAGTCTTCAACAGGAGTCCTCTCTCAACAACGACAATTGACTACCCAGCGCTACCTTACACAACGGTAAGGCAAGCGTAAGCCATATCGATGGTAGCCGACTCGTCTTCTTGCGACTATAGATGCCGTAGACTAATCGCAAGAAAGGACTCGGTATGCAAACCACGCAAGCAGCGACCCCGGTACTGGAGGTCGCGCATCTCGAAAAGGTATATGGAGCGCTGGGCAACGTGACGCGCGCGCTCAACGACGTCAGCTTTACCGTCAACCGCGGTGAATTTGTTGGCATCATGGGCGCCTCGGGCTCGGGCAAGTCGACGTTGCTCAACTGCGTCTCGACCATCGATAGCGCCACGAGCGGCACCATCCGCATCAACGGGCAGGACGTTACGCGCATGAAGCAGGCTAAGCTTTCGCAGTTCCGCCGCGAGGAACTCGGTTTTATCTTCCAGGACTCCAACCTGCTCGATACGCTCACGGCACGCGAGAACATCGCCCTGCCGCTCACCATCGCCCGCACAAATTCGGCAGAGATCTCGACCCGCGTGCAGGATGTGGCCGCGCGTCTGTCCGTGAGCCAGGTGCTCGACAAATATCCCTACCAGATGTCCGGCGGCCAGCAGCAGCGCGTTGCCGCCTGTCGCGCGCTTGTCACCGACCCCACCATGATCATGGCCGACGAGCCCACCGGCGCCCTCGATTCCAAGAGCGCTCGCCTGCTGCTCGAGAGCCTGGAGGCCCTGAATCGCCGCCTGCGCGCCACGGTGCTCATGGTCACGCACGACAGTTTTGCCGCCAGCTACACGAGCCGTGTGCTGTTTATTCGCGACGGCAAGATCTTCACCGAGCTGCGCCGCGGCGACACCGACCGCCGAGAGTTCTTCGACCGCATTATGGAGGTCGTTGCCATGATGGGCGGTGAGGGCTCCGATGCTCTGTAAACTCGCTTGGGGCAACGTCCGCCGCGCTGGCCGCGACTACCTCGTTTACTTGTTGACGCTCACCCTGGGCGTCACGGTCTTCTATGCCTTTAACACCGTCTCGATGCAGGTCGACATCGCCGGCATCGAGGAAGCGGGCTTGTCCGAGGTCATGGGTACCATGCTCGGCTACCTCACGTACTTTTTGGCCGGCGTCATGGCCTTTTTGATGGTGTACGCCAATAACTTCATCATGAAACGCCGCAAAAAGGAGTTTGGCCTGTACCAGGTACTCGGCATGGGGCGCGGGCGCGTCGCCACGATCATGGCGCTCGAGACCGTGATCGTTTCGGTCGGCGCCTTTGTCGCCGGCATCGTGCTGGGCGTGGGGCTCTCTCAGCTCATGGTATTCTTTACGGCCTCGCTCTTTAAGACACAGATCGCCAATTTCCACTTCTTCTTCTCGGTGCATGCGTTCAACCTGACCCTTGCCTGCATGTTCGTAATGTTTGTGCTCACGTTGCTGCTGAACCTTCTCGCCGTGCGTCGCACCAAACTCATCGAGCTCATGGGTGCCGAGCGTCGCAACGAGAGCATCAAGACACGCAACCCCTGGATCGCGATTGCCATCTTTGCCGTGGGCGTGGTGCTGGTGGGCGTGGCCTATTACCGTCTGCTACGTGATGGGTTCCCGCTCACCGAGACGGACAGCAAGCTGCAAGAGGCTAAGAACCAGTTTGGCATCACGACCGCTATGGTTACCGTGGGCACCTTTGCCCTATTCTGGGGACTCTCGGGCATGCTCATCAAGCTGCTGCAGAGCCTGCGCGGTGTGTATTGGCGCGGTCTCAACATGTTTACCGTGCGCCAGCTTGCGGCCAAGGTCAACACGGTGTGCTTTTCGATGGGCGTCATCGCGATGATCCTGTTCCTCGCCATTACCTCGGTGACGTGCGGTATGTCGATCGCCAACGTGATGAACGAGAACCTGGAGCGCTATACGCCGGCCGATATGTCGCAGACGTATAGCTATTACACGCCCGATGATCTCGACCATTACAAAGAGTATGCTGACCCGTCTGAGGCCGATCGTATGGTGCCGGCCGACGCAACGGTCGACTTGTACTCTGCGTGGCATGGTGAGCTTGTCGATCCGGACAATGATACGGAGAGTATTTATGGTAAGTCGGCGGACAACAGCGTCGAGACCGGCAAGAAGGTCAATATCGCCGATGTTGCCGGTGAGCATGTGCAGATCGATTCGTATCTGAGTTATCCGCTTGGCGGCTCGGATCCTTCGGTGACTCCAAGTGAGATGTGCAAGATCATGGGCGAAAAGCTCCCGAAGGCGCTCGAGGGTAGCAACGCCGACACGACAGGCCTGTCTGTGACGCCGGCAAGTCAGTACAACAAATTGCGTCAGATGATGGGCAAGGAGCCGGTGAGCATTGGTCGCGACCAGTACTTGCTCACGTGTGATATGGGCGGCGAGCTGGTCGACATGTACACCAAGTATATGGCTGGCGGCCATGCCCTTACCTTGGGCGGGCATACGCTCAAGCCCGCTGGCGACAAGTCGGACGAGGATACGGCTGCCATCGCCAACTCGGCGATGGGCAGTAATCCGGGTACCGTCGTCGTTGCCGACGAGCTGTTGTCCCAACTTAATCTGCAGCCGTATTCCAGTAGCCTGCTCGTTAACTACAAACAGGGGATGGATGCGACCGAGGCAGACGAGAGCATTAAATACACTGCGCTCGACAATCTGCTCGTTGACGGCAAGGAGCCGGGGTCGTGGGGACTCTTTATCACACGCTCCGAGATGTACACGCAGGCAGCGCAAATGAACGGTCTTATTAGCTACCTAGCCATCTACATCGGCTTTGTATTGGTCGTTGCATGCGCGGCGATTCTGTCGATCCAGCAGCTCTCCAATGTGGCCGACGGCAGCCGCAGCTATCGTGTGCTGGCGCAGATCGGCTGTGACGACCGCCAGATCCGCCATTCGGTGATGGCACAGCAAGCGGTGTTCTTCCTGTTCCCGTTGGCGGTGGGCTTGGCGCACTCCTTTGTGGCGCTCAAGGTGATTATCGACCTGGTGAGCACGTTCGGTCATATGAGCATCGGCGGCACCGTGGGCCTCACCTGCGCGATCTTCTTGGCATCCTACGGCGGCTACTTCTTGGTAACTTACCTCATGAGCACCGGCATAGTGCGAGCCGCCATCGCCACCCGCCACAGCGAGTAACAAGCGGGCAAAATCGTCGCAAAACCAGTGCGAACAACCGCTGCGAAGGGAGTCCAGCCCCCCTTCGCGGCGTTTTTTTGCCTGACTGATGAGCCTCAAGACCAAGTGAGTAGACTTTTTTGGATCTGTCGAGCACATCGCGGGTGGCGCCCAATAAAACAGCAGGTCAGGGCTGTGGCGTTTTGGGGCGTGCTTGGCCTCCTGCAAAAAGCCTACTCACTTGGTTTTTTCTGCTAGAAGACCGCCGCGAGGGAAAACAGCTCTCTCGGAGCGGCTGGTGTTTGCCGAGATAAAACCTACCAAAATAAACCTGTCCCTTTTTGGCAGGTTAACGCTTCCAGAAGTGGAGGATGAGCGTGGTGCGGTTTTGCTGCTCGGTTTTGACCAGGATGTTGTGGATGTGGGTCTTGACGGTGCCCACGGCAAGGAATAGCTCGTCAGCAATCTCTTGGTTCGACTTGCCCAGCACAACCAGACGCATGACTTCGGTCTCGCGGTTGGAGAGCTTGTAAGCGTTGCGATAGAAGGGCATCTGCTCTTCTATGTGCCGATCAAGATCGCTGACGTTCTTTTCCTCGGGCGCCTCCTGCATGCGGATTGAAAGCACGTGGTAGGAGTAGATAATCAGCAGAATCGCAAAGTAGCACGCAAAGACGTTTTCGCTAAAGTTGCGCTCGGACAGATATAGCTGCAGCCAAGAGGGCGCCAGACTCATGGGGACGACAAGAATGTTGTAGAAATCCTCGGCAACGATGCAACCGACCAGAATAGCGCCGATAATCAGGTGCTTTCGCTGGTTGTTAACGCGTGCCTTCAGCTCAACCTTTGTACTCTTATGAGCCGTCCAGAAGATGTACAGTCCCACAAAGACAAGGAATACCTGACGCATCGTGTAGTAGAGCCACTGATGCATGGGGCCGTAGGGGGCAGCGACGATAATCAGCGACTCGCACAGCAAAAACGTTAGGACAGGGATGGCGAACAACTTCTTAGAATGCTTATCGAGCAAGTCCATGGCAATGGCCCAAATAAAAGCCTGTGAAGCGGTCGCCACAAGGGTCCGCATTACAGGCATGGTAATTGAGTAATAGTCACTGGCCGGAAAACTTCGGTTTTGCAACGTGTATTCAAAAAAGAAGATCTCGGTCATCTCGATGGCATAGCAAATAAAAACGCCGCTGCCATAGATAAAGAAGCGTCGACGAGTCGAGGCATAGGCGGCAAGAGAAAGCACTGCCGTTACAATACAGATAACCAGTATTGCCAAGGTATAGAAAAACATGAGCGTGTTCATCTGCCACCGTCCCGTCTCATTTGATCTCCCGTGGGGCCCGCTATATCCCTCGGATATATTTGTCCCAGCCGGCCGTTCCGTTGCGGATTAGGCGCCGAGATACAGAATAGCTGTATACCGTTCGCGGTTCTAGATAGTAAACCCCCTACAAGCCCGCTACCTGCGGGTTTATATTGGTTTAGAGGGGATGTAACTCCGTGAACGGTCTTTAATCCCGAATAAACTAGGTGAAAATTGCATACGGGTGAATGATGGTCTTGTCAACACGAGGCGTGATGTTCGAGCGCCTCATAGTAATATAATAGTCGGCAAGACCGGCGGAAAGGAAATCGACATGGCACTGCCTAAGGATTTCATCGACACCAACGACTTCACCAAAGAGCAGATCATGGCTATCGAGGATCTTGGCCTGGCAATGAAGAAGGCCATCAAGGTTGACGGTTATTATCCGCACCTGCTCCGCAACAAGAGCCTTGGCATGATCTTCCAGCAGGTCTCCACCCGCACCCGTCTTTCCTTCGAGACCGCTATGACCGACCTCGGCGGTCATGCTCAGTTCTATGGCCCTGGCACCATCCAGCTCGGCGGTCACGAGTCCTTGGGCGACACCGCTCGCGTTATGGGCTCGCTGCTCGACATCATGATGGCTCGCGTTGACCGTCACAAGGACGTCGTCGGTCTCGCCGAGGGCTCCGCTGTGCCCGTCATCAACGGCATGTCCGAGTTCAACCATCCCACGCAGGAGATGGGCGACCTCATGACCATGCTCGAGAACCTCCCCGAGGGCAAGAAGATCGAGGACTGCACCCTGGCCTTCATCGGCGACGCCACCCAGGTCTGCGTTTCCCTCATGTTCATCGCCTCCAAGGTCGGCATGAAGTTTGTCCAGTTTGGACCTAAGGGCCACCAGATCCCCGACGGCGGCCTGCACGTCGGCACCGTCGAGGAGCGCGCCGAGTTCGGTAAGCAGATGATGGCCATCGCCGAGGAGAACTGCAAGGTCTCCGGCGGCTCGGTCGTCATCTCCGACGACATCGAGTGCATCAAGGGCGCCGACTTCATCTACACCGACGTGTGGTATGGCCTGTACGACGAGGAGGTTTCGGGCGAGAACTACATGGACGTGTTCTATCCCAAGTATCAGGTCACCATGGACATGATGAACTTCGCCGGCGCAGACTCCAAGTTCATGCACTGCCTGCCGGCCACCCGCAACGAGGAGGTCGTCGACGAGGTCATGGACGATCCCGAGCGCTCCCTGTGCTGGGTCGAGGCCGAGAACCGCAAGCACTCCATCCGTGCTCTCCTTGCCGCCCTGGGCAAGCGCACCCCGCTCAACGACGAGGGTGTCGAGTACTCCGCCAAGGCTGAGCTCCACGCCGCTCTCGAGGCTCTCGAGCAGCTCTAAGCTCAAGGCTTCTAAAAGCACGTTTGCGGGCGGCGGATGCTCGTCTCCTGTCGCCCGCTCACCGAGGCCCAAGCAATTGCCTTAATACCTTAGGGCCTCGGATCTGTCCAAGACTGAGCGAAGGAGCTCATCATGAGCGACGGAAAGAAAAAGCTTTCCTTCTTGACGGTCATTTCGACCATCATCTGCGTCGTCTTCGTTTGCGAGGCCGCCGCTCCTGCTGCTGCCATTGGCAACCAGCAGTTCTTCTGGTGGATCTTCCTGATCCTGACCTTCCTGCTTCCCTACGGCATGGTTGTCGCCGAGCTCGGTACCACCTATGACGGCGAGGGCGGCATTTACGACTGGGTACGCGATGGCCTGGGCGACAAATGGGGCGCCCGCATCTCGTACTACTACTGGGTCAACTACCCGCTGTGGATCGCCTCGCTGGCTACCATGTTCCCCGACATTTTGGGCATGGTCTTTGGCGTCGAGTTCAACTTGATCGCCAAGATGGGTATCGATCTTGCCTTTGTGTGGATCGTCTACCTCATGGGTCGCTCCAAGGCGGCCTCCGAGTGGGTCCTTAACGGTGGCGCCATCATCAAGGTCGCCGTCGCCGTTATCGTTGGCGCTTTGGGCATTTGGTATGCCATGGAGAACGGTTTTGCGAACGACATGTCCGCTGCCACCTTCCTGCCCGAGCTCACCAACACCAACGCTCTCGGCTACCTGTCGATCATCATCTTTAACTTCATGGGCTTCGAGGTCATCTGCACCATGACCGACGACATGGCCGATCCCGCTCGCGATATCCCCAAGGCTATCATCGTCGGTGGCCTGTCCATCGCCGTGATCTACCTGTTCGCTGGCTTTGGCATCGGCGCTGCTGTGCCGGCCGATTCCATCGACCCCGACTATGGCATGATTGTCGCAGTCCAGACCATGGTGGGCGACTCCATGATCTTCAAGGTCATCTGCATCGCCTTCCTGATCACCCTGTTCGCCAACATGGCCGCCTGGTCCTTCGGCGTTAACTCCGTCGCTCGCTACGCCGCCGAGCACGGCAACATGCCCAAGGTCTTCGCCTCGATGATCTCGGATGACGATATGCCCAACGGCGCCAACCTGGTCAACGCCATCGTTGCCTCCCTGGTGCTGTGCCTGCAGCTGGTTCCCATCGACGCCATCTCCAACGGTGTTTTCTGGATGCTCTTCGGCACCTCCGTCGTCTTCCTGCTGCTCACCTATATCCCGATGTTCCCGGCGTTCCTCAACCTTCGTAAGAACGACCCCAACCGCGAGCGCATCTTCACGTTCCCGTTTAAGGGCGCCATGATGAAGGTCATGCTGGCTATCCCCTGCATCGAGCTGGTCCTGGCCATCGTCGCAACGCTGGTGCCGTTCTCCGCCGCCGAGATTGGCGACAAGCTCCCGATGATCGTTATCTTCATCGTGCTCGTGCTCATCGGCGAGGTCGTCCGCGTCGTCAGCGCTAAGGGCCGCGAGACCGAGTACAAGGGTCTGACCCCTGAGCTCGCAGCCCAGCGTCTCGCTGAGGAGGCCGCCGAGGCCGAGGAGAACTAGAGCACCCGGTTCTGGGGCTCCAACCCTCCTCGTGTACCAACGCGCGCTTCGTCGGGCTTGTCGCTCCCGACTCCGGGCACTCTAGCCTCTTCGGAGGCGTGCCCAAGCGACAGTTTTGATAACCATTCCCCCGGGGTGGGTGTGAGCGATAGCTCCGGTAACCACCGCCCACCCCAATCTCTCTTCCGTATCCTTCGTGCGTTTTGTCTCCGCGCACTTGGTTACGTCGTCGCTTGCCGGTGCGATTCCGTGAAAACCGGCACCGGGCGCCCCGACCTTTGCCGGGGAACGGGCGCCTACCATCTCTTGGTTTTAGGCTGCGGGTAACCCGCCCGCAGCAAGCGATCGTTCGATTTGGAGGAAATCTTATGCGTACGATCACCGAGTCCGAGTCCACCCCCAAGGCCGACGGCTTCTTCATGCCCGCCGAGTTCGCCCCGCAGGATCGCGTGTGGATGGGCTGGCCCCACCGCACCGACACCTGGGCCCACGGCGCCAAGCCGGCCCAGAAGCAGTATGCCGCCATCGCCCGCGCCATCTCCGAGTTCACCCCGGTCTATATGTGCGCCAACCAGGTCGACTACGCCAACTGCAAGGCCGTCTTCGAGAACGACGAGAACGTCACCGTCATCGAGATGACCACCGACGACGCCTGGTTCCGCGACACTGCCGCCACCTATGTCATCAACGGCAAGGGCGAGAAGCGCGCCAACCACTGGCACTTCAACGCCTACGGCGGCCTCGTCGACGGCCTGTACTTCCCGTGGGACAAGGACGAGCAGATCGCCCTCAAGATGGCTGAGCTCTCCGGCTGCCGCCGCTATCGTCCCGATGACATGATCCTCGAGGGCGGCTCCATCACCGTCGACGGCGAGGGCACCCTTGTCGTGACCGACCAGTGCCTGCTTTCCCCGGGCCGCACCTGCTCTGCGGTTCTGGAGGAGGAAGAGGATCCCGAGTCCATCTGGCCCAAGTACCACAAGAAGTTTGAGCCCTGGAGCGAGGAGCTTCGCGCCTACATGGACGAGCACCTCAAGGATTACCTGGGTGTCGAGAAGGTCATCTGGGTCAAGGAGGGCATCGACCCCGAGGAGACCAACGGCCACATCGACGACGTCGCCACGTTCATCGCGCCGGGCGTCATGGCCTGCATTTGGACCGACGATCCCGAGTATCCGTTCTACGAGCAGTGCCACGCTGCCTACGAGACCCTCTCCAACGCCGTCGACGCCAAGGGCCGCAAGATGAAGGTCTACAAGCTCTGCATGCCCGTGAACCCGCTGTTCATGGACCAGGCTTCCTGCGACACCATCGACGCCGACGAGAACGCCGAGCCGCGCGTCCCCGACGAGCCGCTGATCGCCTCCTACATGAACTACCTCGTGACCAACCACGGCGTTATCGTCCCGCAGTACGGCGACGAGAACGACCAGCTGGCCGTCGACACGCTCCAGAAGATCTACGACGAGGTCTGGGGCGAGGGCGTCTACAAGTGCGTCGGCGTTCAGTCCGAGCAGGTCGTCTTCGGTGGCGGCAACATCCACTGCATTACTCAGCAGGAGCCGTCCGCGTAATTGTCTGTCTTCCCGAGGCACGGCACCTTGCCCTTCAATCGTCGGGCATGACCCTTAAGGTCTATGCCCTCCTCTTTCAGGGCAATCTGCCGCACCTCGGAAACCCAGCCAATCACGCAGACGCTTAATCGTCTGGCTTCCTGAGCCGTGATGCTTCGGGAACCCAGCCGATCAATCGGACGGTCGGTGAATCGGACCATCTCGGGGCATTGATGGTCGGTTTATTCGATGTCTTGGTCGGCTGGGTTTTTCTTTGGGCACTCCGTTGCCTCCACTTCGGAGTGCCCGCCTCTTTGATTGAGTACGCGTCTGATCTGGGATTTATTGCGGGTTAGGCCAATTGTTCGCTTGAATATCCCAGGTCAGACGCGTCTTCAATTGCCAAAAGATTCCGGTCGCAATCGCGGCCGTTTTGATCGGAGTATCTATGTACCAGCGTATCGTTATCTACACGCGCCTGTTCCGCGAGCGTTGGTCCAACAATTGCATCCTCTCTTCTCTTTGGGATGGCACCTGCACCGGTGACGCGGCCTGCAACCCTACCTTGGGCTGCGCCTTCGGTACAGATGCCATCCTTTTTGCTGTAGGGGGAGCGTGTCGTGGCAGGTAAAAAGTTCTCCCTGTTCGAGGTCATCCTCTCGGTTATCTGCGTTGTCTTTACCATCGAGGCGGCCGCTCCGGCATCTGCCATGGGTAACGTGCAGTTCTTCTGGTGGATCTTCCTCATCATTACGTTTTTGCTTCCCTATGGCCTGGTGGTGGCCGAGCTCGGTACGGCGTTCGATTCCGAGGGCGGCCTGTACGATTGGGTTCGCCTGGGCTTGGGCGACCGTTGGGGCGCCCGCTG
>OMAG01001006.1_pt1 | contig 10028 bp, 14 predicted proteins | sample 1673781 | NCBI WGS metagenome assembly OMAG01 (sample SAMEA103958127, study PRJEB25191) | human gut metagenome | biome: human-associated habitat [ENVO:00009003]; feature: intestine environment [ENVO:2100002]; material: feces | place: Germany | collected 2013/2015 | reverse complement strand
CTACACTCGTTGAAGTCAATGAGGTGAAGGTGCCCGAAACCGTACTTGAACTCGGCTTATACCCGGGAACGGTCGGAGAGGTGATTGAATAGCTTGAACCGATTTTACCCGTGACCGTCTTGGATTCTGCACATTGAGTATTATTGTGGTTATACACATAAGTCACTGTCTTTGACCCCTTGTCGGTATAATACACAGTATAGGTAGCCGTTCCGTTTCTGACATAGTTGGATGCGGGGAAATGCTTATCCAACATATCATAGGTCACTATCGAATCTCCGCTGTTCTTCAAGACATATCCGCTGACAGTCGGGGATATCCATGTGGGCTTTTTTGTCGCCGCCGCGTCGATTGATGTGGAAACGGTGGGGGCAACCTGTGCGCCGGATTCGTTCTTGTAGTAGATCGTCACCGCCATGGGATAACCGATTGCCGCCGATGCGGGAATCGACACAAGCGAAAGCAGTGTAACAATCACAAGAATGATTGACAGCACTTTAGTCTTATTCTTCATCTGAAGCCTCCTTGTATCCGTCGCCTATAAAAGGATCGCCCTCAATAGTCGGTTCATTGGGCTTTTCATGCTTTTCATTTTCCTTGACAACATCAATCACAACTTCGCCCGGTCTTTCCGACTTTCCGCTTTTCTCACCTTCGCTCGGTTCGATTGCCGGAATATCCGGAGTATTGGTTACATCCTCGATGGTTGTGTCCGTAGGGATTTCAGGTGTTTTCCGATTGCTCCTGACAGCCGCAAAAATCACCAAGCCGAGAACCACTACAGTAATGGCAAGGCAAACAATGATTATGATTTTTTCTTTTTTGGTTTGCATTTTAACCGTTCCTTTCCGTTAGTTTTGAAACGATTTCCACTGGTATCGTTATATCTGCGATCCTTCTCCCCCAAAGTTCAAAAGGGATGGAGAGCGTATAACTGACATTAACACCCACGCTGTTTCCCGAAAGCGGAGTGATTGACGGTCGATACATAACATAACGACGGTCGCTCGGAGTGTATTCGGTAGTGCTTTCCCGTGGAAATCCGATTTTTGAATACGCACCGTCAACAAGCTCGTTCTCGTCAATATATTCCCTATATGGCTTACCTTGCTTAAACGCATCGTAATACTCAATAGCTTCTTTTGTGACATAGCTGTCAAGCAGAAGCTGCACTTCGTCTCTCTGTTCTCTTGCCACATGATAAATAAAAGCGTACTGCATCAGTATGCCGATCACCATAACCACAATAAGAGTAAAGATACATACGGGGATATATGAGAATCCGTTCTTGTTATTCAGAGCCTTTCTCACTTTTTTCATATCCTACCTCACTTCCAATAGATACGGGATAGTCCCGACTCGGTTACTTCCACATCAAAAGGCAAGGAGTAACCGCCGAACCCGATAAGCTCGGTTGAGTAGGTCAGCTTGCAGGTAATAAGATCGCCGAGCTGAACCTTCCCGCTTGAGGAATCGAAATAGGTTGCCGTAAATGTCATTGTAGGTCTGATACCTGCTTCCTCGCAAAGCTGCTCGTATCGTGCCTGCACTTCAGGACCGATACGGCCGCTTGTCGTTGCGACCTCCACAAGCTCACTACACATATGCGAAAGGTCTTGCTTCACGGCAATTTTTGAAAAAATGCCGACAGAAAAAACCAAAAGAAAAACGATGACGAGAACCGCCACCGCTACATCAATATAGCCTTCTGCCTTTTTGTTTTGGAGTTTTTCAAGCATTGCAATCCCTCCTTAAAAGATACCGCCAAGGGAGTTTATCAGAACCTGGCCGAGTACCACCACATAGATCAATATAAAGCAGACAAGCAAAGCTACCGAGTTTTTGCGCACCTTGCGAGGGATACTGTTTGCTTTCTTTTTGAGGTTATCCTTTTGAAGCTGTGCAAAGGTTCCCGCAAGCATCGTCCAGCTTGCTTCGCTGTAATTGCCTTCGATTACTGCCTTGAGCTTGAGTGTTACTTCGCTGAGAAGCGCCGAACCTACGCGCTGTTCAAGTCGTGTGAGCGCTTCGGTTTGGCTACCTGTTTTCATGTCTGCCACGGTAATAATCAGCTCATCCTTAAATTCCGGTCCTGCCGTTTCCTTATAGGAATCGAGGATAGAGATAACATCCCTTGTGTGCGTGAGTTTGTTATTGACCGTAGACACAAATCTCGGAAGCTCTGCTTCGATTTTCGCCCTCTTTTTCTTGATTTTGCCCGTGATGCCCTTTGTCTCTCCGAAGTAGACAAACACGGCAACACCGAGAACAAGAAGTCCGAGTATCTTAAAAATAAAGAACGCAGGAATAGCGAACATGCCTATAAACAACGCTTTCGTGGCGGCTCTTGCCACAAACAGCTCCGGTGTAATCTCGCCCATACCTGCGGCACGAAGGTCTTCTTCAAGCTCGTGCTTTTTCCACTCGTTCAATTTGAGCTTGGGGGCAAGCTCGGCGGCAAAGCCTTCAAGGAACAACTTAATATTGCTGACCTTCTTATCGCCCTTTCTGCCGAGATTGTGTGTTGCCCGGCTCGCCTTCATAGACGGAACCTTAAACACATCAAACAGAATACATCCAATGCCGAGAGCAAAGATAATTCCGATAAATAGCTGAATAATAATCATCTCTGTCCTCCTTATTCTTTGTATTCGATGGGTTTGGTCTGCTTATTCATTCTCAGCCAAGTGACGAGAATGACAATGCCGGTAATACCGAGCACAAGCTTTCCGAACGCCGTATTCATAAGAGCGTTGTACCACTCTTTGTTGATGCAGTACAAAAGCGGGATGTTGCCCACCACAAACGCTACCATGAAGTAGTATTCGCGTCGAACCTCTGCAAGCATTGTGCGTAGCTCGGAGTTTACCAGTCGCTCATCACGAAGCTTGGATACAATAGCCGGAAGAGTGTCCTTGAGTCCGCCGTCGCTTTGGCAAGCGACAAGCTGGTCACACCATTCCTTGAAGATGGCATTGTCGATCTTATCCTTCATGTGGTAAATGGCTTCCTCCATATTTGGAGAAATGGTTTCCACTTCTCCGAGAAATTCTCTGAAAACGCCCTGCATGGACGGTCGCATATCGTTTACATACTGACCAATTGCCATTTTCAAATTATCGCAGTCGATATATGCGGTCGTAACCAAGGAGAGCGACATTTCAAGATCTTCCCTGACATGCTTATTATAGCTGCCCACGCTTCGCATAAGATACATAAACGGCATCATCGCAAAGAGAATGGCAAGAACGGGTGCAAGGAAGATGTTATCCATAAGAATGGCTATCACACAACCCACTACCATAAGAATGAGTGAGAGTGTCAAAGCGACGGAAAAATTCTTTTCCTTTCCCGTTTCGGTGAGAATTCTGCGGATTCTCGACAGCTCTTTCACGATTTTGTTTTGCTTCTTCTTTCCTCGTGCTACACGGGACATATCCTGTAAGGATTCTCTCTTTTCAAAGAAGCCTGAGAGGTCTTTGTTTATCCGTTCCGGCGTCAGTTCAAGCACCCATACAATACCCATAACGAGCAAAATAAATGCTGACAACTGAATAAAAATCACGCTGTCATCTCCTTTCCCATAAATCTTTCAAGAAGCGGACCGGGTACGCCGCCGCGTAATAGTTTTTCTCTGAGTTCCTCCGACATGGTGTTCTCTTTGACAAACTCACCCTCAATGGTAAACTTACCGCCGTGGTACAGATTGCGTTTTATCCTGTAACGATAGAGGACTCTATACTCAAGCTCTCCGTTATCGTGAACAACGCACTCGGTGATCTCCATGACCTTACGGGCGTTATTGGCAAGCTTGTGAACGAATACGATGACGGGAAAAGCAAGCGCTGCTTGTTCCATTAGGATACCCACGTCATTTTTCGTCTCTTTCTTTTGCGCAAGAAACGCAATTCTTTGATGCGCCTTGCGTCCGCCATCGCTATGAACCGTCGATACAACGGTGTGGTCTGTGGAGCTCGCTTCAATAGCAGAGCTTGCTTCGCTGTCCCGCATCTCACCGATACAAATGATATCCGGGTCAAATCGCAAGGAAGTAACCACAAGGTCTTCCTGTGTGATATTTGATTCCTTTTTGTCGGAAGGTCTTGACAAGGTGTGCACCACATTATTTTTGATCCTTCCGCTTACATCACGCTTAATAAGCGATAATTCTCTCGCACCGTTTTCAATCGTATAAATACGCTTGTAATCGGGCAGAGAGCCGAGCAAGGAATTGAGCAGAGTCGTTTTACCGGAGCTTGTTCGCCCTGCAACAACATAGGACACGCCATAGCATACACACATCTCCAGAAAAGAAAGCATTTCATCGGTAATCGATTCTGTGTGGATCAGATTCTCTCTGTCCACTCTCTGAGGATGAAGCATACGGATGGATGCGGCAATACCTCTGTCCTCGTCAACAATAGGTGTTTTGATCACTGTAATACGGGTATTGTTCGGAAGGTGTCCCTCCGCCCTCGGTACGGCATTGTCTATTGTCACGCCCGAATGAAGCAGCAATCTTTTGATGATATCTACCGCGTGTCCCGGTGAGAAAAATTGCTCATCGCTTTTTTCAATATGACCGTCAAGATAGGTGAGTGCAACATCGTCCCAACCGTTGATGTTGATCTCCTCAATGTTCGGATCATTCAAATAGGCGGTCAGGAACGAGTATTCCGCCATCTCGCAAAACAGTCTGTCCGTGACCTGCTTCATGGAATATCCCACAACGGTGTATCCCGTGTCATAAAGGAACTGTGCGATATAGTTCTTGATCTCGCCGCGCTTTGACTTGTCCGTAAGGATGGTGGGATATTTTCGTGCTATCATTTCCTGAGCCTTACAAAGAAGCTCGTACATTCCGATCTGCATATCACTTCACCACCTTCTGCCTGACCGCTTCCAGAACTGCGGCATATTTCTTGTCCTTTGTGACCTCGGTTAGATTGCCCGAAACATACTGCTCCTTCAAAGCCTGACTGTAAGGGATGATCTGCTCGACCTTTCCAAAATAGGAGATCGTGTCTGCTGCTCCGTACTGAAATTCGGAAGACGTTACGCTGATGAGCTGTACGCAGTTCTCTTTCATATATCCTATACGGATAAAAATCGGCGTCTGCGAGAGATAATTGCTTATACCCTTGAGATCGGGAGACAGAAGCCTGATGACAATATCCGCTTTTCGGAGCACTGTTTCGGTGAGTATATTATCTTCGGGGTCGGAAGAACAGTCCACTACCACATATTCGGCAATGCTCATAACACAACCAAGAAAAGTTTCCGCCTTCTCTCTTGTGTACTCCGCATAACTATATCGATTTTCTTTTGCCGTATAGCCAAGGAATCCGAGGTTGCTTCGGTCCTTTACGAAGATCGTATTGGATACAACAAGATTTCTTGTAAGGTCAGGCTTTTGGAGCACCGAGCCAAGTGAGTAGAGTTCTTCATCCTTCTTGTTAGGAAAGACAGTAGGCACAACGGGTGTCGTAATGTCAGGAAAAACAGCGATAGCCGAATGGATGGATTTTCCCTTGCCGCCGAGATTCAAGGCGTTTGCAAGTTTCACCGTGAAAGTGGTCTTTCCACTCTGCGGTGTTCCCCAAACTGCTATCAACTTACTCATTGTTCTCTGCCTCCGTATCGCTTCCCGGACTGTATTCGGAAACAGGGTTTGCATTCAGGTAATCGTCCTGCACCTTGATATACTCGTCGGCTGTTGCCTTATCTCCTCTGTAAACAAGGACAAAATGCATGGATGTCAGGCTTTCATACTGAGAGAGTAGCTCTGCCTGCTTTGGTGTAACGAGAAGTGTTACGGTAATTGCCTTGCCATCATCGATGTTTTTATCCTTATCTACACCCGACTCGGTTGTTGTGGTAATGACACGGACATACCGAAGCTCTGCGGGAATATATGAACGGTATTCCTCTTTGTTGTAGATGATGATAGAGATAATATCTCCGTTCTCAAGCTTACCCGAAAGACCGTCCGCATAAGAGCCAATGCTTACTGAGATAGCGACCTTCTTACCGTCAAGAGCCGCAAGAATATCTGCGGCGCTGTTGCTCTCACCTGTAATCTTTTTAGAGAAAAGATAGTCCCCGGCAAACAGAGTGGCAGTCGCATACTTACCTACAACCGATTTCCCGTCTTTGATAACGCCATCGGGGAGATTATATGAGCCTACACGCACGATTTCAAGGTCGTTTGCTGTGATCTGCTGTCCTCTTTCGATTGTGTTCTTGACACGAACAATAGCCGTCTTTTGATCAGAGATACGGTTCACAAGAGGAGAGACACCGAAAGTTACCACAAGAGCGAGAACGATACATACAATACCGATGATCGTTCTGTTGTTAATCTTTTTCGTTTTCAAAATTTATCCTCCTTAGAAAATAAAATACCCAAGCATAAGCCCGCAAGACAAAAACGGCAGCATGGGAAAAGCTATTTCGTTGCTTCTGCCTTTCACCTTATTGTAGATCAGGTTAAATACGACGGCAAATAAGAGTCCGATCAAATAACCGATAGAACCGCTCATAAAGCCGAGCATCAGTCCCGAAGCCCCTGCAATCTTGATATCCGCACCTCCGAATCCGTTCTTACACAATATAGTCATGGCAAGAGTGGGAACAAAGGCAATGATGCCGCCGCCAAGCATTGACCACAAGCTGAGTCCGCTTGCATTGGTAATGCAGAGAAGCAATATCATTACCCAAAGGCAATCATCTGCTTCTCTTTTCGTGAAATCTTCTACGGAGGCATATAAAAGGATAAGGGCAAAGGCAACGCCCTTAAGAATCCAAGCGACCGAGGTACCGACAAGACATAGTGCTGTCGAAACCTCGAGCACGGCGAGAACATTCAAAAGGTTGTTTACCTTATACCCTTTCTCCTTCAGTTTTCGGTTAAGATATACGGTGGCAAGGACTGCCGATAAAACAATAAGGGAGGTCAGAATGAATTCGCCCAGCGAAAACATTTTGCCTCCTTGCCACAATTACGCAGTATAGTCGAACATACCACCAATCTCGGTGTTCAGACGAGGAAGGACGACATTGTTAAAGAGTGCGTACAGACCGACGAGAATCACGCCGCCGACCACAACGCCGATGATGATCTTGACTGCAGTGTCGATATACCCTTCGCCGGACTTGGAGGCGAGGACGGTCTTGGCACGAATGGCAAGCTCGGTTGCCTTGGAATTGATCTTATTGATAAACTTTTTCATTTGATGTTTCCTTTCATGTTTGAAAATATTTGGTTTACGGTTATTGGATACCTACCGAAATAGAACCGTTTACATTTCAGTAGGGTTTTGCCTTAAAACATAGATTGAATTCTGTCTGCAAGTCCCGGCAAAACAACGCTGTTAAACAACTGATAAAGACCTGTAAGAAGAAGCGAACCGAGTACAACCGCAATAATCATCTTTACGGCTGTATCTATATACCCTTCTCCGGTTTTATTGCTCAGAGCGGACTTGACTTTCAAGATAAGGTGTTTCGTTTTCCTCCCTCCTTTCTGAGATTTAGTAAAATGCAATCATCGGCATCACCCACTTTCCGAAATAGAAAAAGCCGTAAGAGTGTTTAATACCCTTACGGCTATGTACGGAAAATGTGATGTTATTTCCCGAAAAGAGGAAGGGGCACCGTTATCCGATGCCCCATTTGGTTTATTTACTTACTGCGAGAATGGTATCGTCCACTCCGTCTGTGTATCTGCCCTGTGCGATGAGTTTGTCTCTGAAACTCAAGAGTGAATCGAGGATAAGGTAGTATTCATACTCGCTAACCGGAATTCTGACCTTTTTTCTTTTCTTCTTACCGACTGCAAAAACGATATTCCATCAAATCTACGAGCCGATAGGTGAATATACGACCCGGATGCTGCCGTTTGCTTCCCTTACATAGTGGGATGCAGGATAGCGCCAATTTGTGATATCATCCCTTGTAATACTCGCACAAGTAGTTGTGTAACCATCAACTTCAGGCGGTTCAAAGCTCCAAAGCGTTCCGTTACCTGTATACTTTTGCGTCTTGAGAATATTGTCGCTTTCATCGACACATTCCACATTGAAGGAAAAGAGATAACCTCCCGTTATACCTTCCGGTTGTGTAGCATTAGGAAGTTTATCCGCAAAGAGCAATGATACCGTAACCACTACTGCAAGGAACAGTCCGAAGCATACTGCGAAAACGGTTTGACTTTTGGTTGACATATTCAAAATACCTCCATGTCTGTTTTTGAAATCATTATATCGGGAAAAAGGAATATCCGCAAATGTACGAATATATATCTTACTCTCGGTATGTATTGACTGTATGTATGAGGGGTTTGTGTGTGAGAAAGGGGAACAAGAAAAGGGATAGTCCGCCTCAAACCCCTCAAAAAGGGCAGACTTATCCCCGGGTATTATCTTGCATCCTTAATTATACGGTTCGCCTTCGCCATTTGAAGCTCTTGACTTCTGCGATAGGCACTCAAAGCTTTCACGATGGTATCTTCGATCTCCTGCACCGATGCATCAGGTGAGAAGTATTTTTGAATACGCTCCATTGGAACTTTGATTTTCGGCTTCTGATTCGGCTTTTCTTCGGACAGTATCGCTTCTATCCGTTCTTCGGTAAGAACCCCAGCCTGACTCAGCTTTTTCATTTGAATGGCTTGTGCGAGAGACGGTGTTGCTTCACCCTCATCTATATAATAGGAAAGATCTTTCTGTTCCTCCTCATCGAGATAAGACAACTCCACAGCAGGTCGAAATGCTATTTTGCCCATATCCACATCTTCAAGCAGTTCGGGAATGAGATTGTTGAGACGAATATATCGTCGCACTTGTTCATGACTATCACCGTTTTGACTACCAATTTGAGTGGCAGTTAATCTGTCCTTATCAGACAAATTCTCCACCATTGGTGGAGAATTATTTTTCGTCGGGCGTCCTGCAGTCCTTTTTAATGCTTCCATCTTCATCTTGTAAGCCTTTGCCCTTTCGGAAGGTAAGATGTGTTCCCTTTGCAAGTTGGAATCAACCATAAATATGATTGCTTCTTCTCTACTCAAATCACGAACAATAACCGGGAGAGTATCAATGCAGAGCTTCGCACAAGCATACTTTCTTCTGTGTCCGGAAATAAGCTCCTATCTTTCCCCTTCACCTTTTCTCACGATAACCGGATTGATAACCCCAAAGGTTGAAATGCTTTCGACAAGCTCTGCCATTTCGTCATCATCCCGGACCCCAAATGGGTGGTCAGGTGCATCATTAATGGCTGACAACGGAATTACCCGAACCTTCTCTCGCTTCGGATCAGTTGAATTTACTTCTTTGTTTTCGTCCACGAACTTTCCTCCTGAATGTATTTAGGAAACAAAAAAAGACCGTAGTTCATTTCTGAATTACGGTCTGATATCGTATTCCTATGTAAAAGGAGAAAATGTCGTTAGTTCGAGTCTAAAAAGGTCAAAAAAGTTTCCCTAAATTAACGCAAGACTCTTTTGAACAGCCATACACAAGATGTTGAGAAAAACGGTTTTAGAATAGCAAAAAGACCACAAGATATTGTGGTCTTTTTGCGAGTTTCCCTTTTGTAACATCGGGATGGCTCCCCCTACTGGACTTGAACCAGTGACACCCTGATTAACAGTCAGGTGCTCTACCGACTGAGCTAAGGAGGAATATGAAGATTGTAATATACAAGGGAAACACTGACGGCGTGCCAGTCTGCGCACCCATGTTTCCCTTGTAGTATGTCGGCAATGACCTATCTTTCCGGCTCGTCGCCAAGCAAGTATTTTCGGCTCAGCAGAGCTTAACTTCTGTGTTCGGAATGGGAACAGGTGGACCCTCTGCGCTAAAAGCACTGACTGCTGGTGCACCTTCAGGGACTCGAACCCTGGACCCACTGATTAAGAGTCAGTTGCTCTACCAGCTGAGCTAAAGGTGCGAATACTTTCGTTATCCTTACGGATGCCCCGAAAGCGACGGACAACCAAATTGTCCATAGAAAACCGAACAAAG
>OMAG01001004.1_pt1 | contig 10041 bp, 10 predicted proteins | sample 1673781 | NCBI WGS metagenome assembly OMAG01 (sample SAMEA103958127, study PRJEB25191) | human gut metagenome | biome: human-associated habitat [ENVO:00009003]; feature: intestine environment [ENVO:2100002]; material: feces | place: Germany | collected 2013/2015 | reverse complement strand
ACCGAAGGGTCTTACCGGAATATCAAGGTGACAACGCCGGAGGATATGGAGGTTGCGGCTGCATTTTTAAAAAATAAAAAAAGTTAAAATTCTGAAGAACAGTCTGCAGAATATTTGTTAAGTAAAACTGCACATTTGTCTATTGTTTCAGAATTTAATTTGGTAGGGCCGTATTCAATTTTATACAGCAGTTCTTCCATAAATAAATCTTCATCAGTTAATGGAGTGTTTATTACAACAACTTCATGATTTATGAAACCAACTAAAGGCTCAACAAAACAATGCCTTATATTGTTTTCATTAAGGAAATTAATCAGGTTTTCACCTAATATTAATGATTTTTGTTTTATTTTATTGTCCTGTGAGAATTTTGCCTGTTTAGTTGTATACTTAAAACGTCTGCCGTAATGGGAGTTAATTTCTTCTATTTTGTCATCATTTTCAATAGAATCAATTAAATTTAAATTTTCATTTTCTGATTCTAATTTATTTTTTGCTTTGTATTTTTGTGAAATAAGTGCATAAATTCCTGAAGGTCCTATAACTACATGGTTTATACCTGTAGATGATGCAGGTATTTTTACATTGTAGAAAACATAATACTCCTCTGGAAGAGTTAATAAATGTTCTCTGATAATTCTAGTTCTTGTTTCTGTTTCTTTGGTGTCTCTAGTTTTATATATTCCGTAACATAATACTAATACACTAATTAACAAGGTAAATATACCAAATCCGCTATCAATAGTTAATATTTCTACAATACTTAAAACGAAGATTATAGCTCCAATTGCAATAATGATGTTGTTTGTGTTACTATAATTCTTAATTTCGTTTATTTGAGTGTTTTCATCATTTACAGATGTGATGTTAGTGCTTGGTTCCTTTATTGCTAATTTGTCACCTATTTTTTCTAAAAACTTATGTGATTTTTCAGTTTCAGGAATGTCTGCATAATATGATTCCATTCCTTTGAAAAATTCATCTTTTAGATATTTTTTCAAAACATTATAGTCATTTGATTTAGGTATGGAAAATTCTTTTCCAAACTTGGACAGTACTGCTTGTGGAATGGTAGTTCTTGCAGTTCTTGGAGCAGGTTGATGTTCCAATTGTTTTTCCAGTTCTTCATCTGCAATTTTTTGCATATGATCTTCTGAGAAAAAATTTTCTATTCTATGTGTAACAGAATGTATAGGTGTTATTGTATTCTTTTCAGTAGATGTATATTCATCAGCGCTGTTGGTTTCTTCATAAACTGTTTCAGGAGCTTCATTTTTTCTCTCTTCAAGATATCGGTCTACTTCTTGGTTCATATTTTCGTCTAAATATCTTAAAGGTCCGCCACAACTATCACATTCATAATCAAGTATGTTATCATTTTTATTTAGTTTATATTTTAATCCACATTCGCTACATTGGACGATATATGAATCATCATACTTTTGTGAAGTTATAATTGTAGATTTTGAGGAATTGTCGTCATCAGAATAATTTTCAACAACTTCTAAATCTCCTGAGCATGAAGAACACTCGAATGCACTTATGTCATCATCATCATCGAGTTGGTATTTAGCACCACAGTTCTTACAGCATACAACTTTCATATTACCCTCTTTAGTTTGCCTTATTTTATGTGTTAATTTTTATAACTGTTTTATTATATATGTTTCTAATATTTCACATTTTGTAGTGGATATTACTTATTTTTTTCATATAAATATAGGTTATCTATGTTTTTTATTTGGGTATAATTAGTTAAATTGCTTAGTTCTTTGTTGGAAATGTAATACGTTACATTGGATTGATCTATGTATGTAGTATTGCCTGTTGGAATTCCTTCAACGTCTGTTTGTAAATACCAGCTGTAAGGTCTTAAATTATAAACTCCAATTGATTGATTTTCATAATCAGGGTTATTTTGGATTATGTAATCAGATATTTCTTCGGGAGCTTTGAAATTTGGAATGTCTTCGTAAGTTGATGTAAATGTGAATCCCTGAATTACAAACATTATAATTAAAATCAGTGGAATTATATTTTTGTTGATTTTAATTTTTTCATGAATCAATTCGATACTTAGCATAATGAAGTATATGATTGGAGGAATTGCTGGAATAATATATCTGTTAACTCGGATATTGAAATAAGTAAAAAATATGTAAAATGACAGTATCCAGCCTAACATTGCAAGGTATTCTTTATGTTGGGAGTCTTTACCAATTAAATAAAGGCCGATAAATGTAATTATTATTGTAACAATGGAACTGACCTGGGTAAATATTGCAACAGATATTAAAAATGCAATTGCTGCTCCAATACTTTCTTTATTGCGTTTGATTCTTATTTTCATTGCTCCAAGAACAGTTCCAACAGCTAATAGTCCAAGACTTATCCATGAAAGTACTGTTGAATTTTCAAGTAGTGGGGTAGCATTTACAAAGGTTGTTTTTGAAGCAGAAATGAATTCTGGGAAATTGGTAAAGTAATATTTCATATCTGGATTGTATGCTTGATTTACAGTCATTCCGCGTTTTCCTTCTACTCTTATTGCAGTTTCATGAATTAACGGTAATTCAAAATTACTCATTACAGTTAATATGATTAAAACAATGGCAAAAATACCTATGGAGTACAGGATTCCTTTAATGATGTATGGTTTGTCTTCAGGAGTTATTTTAAATCCTTTTTCATAAACATAGTATAATATTAAAACCGGTAGAATTAGTCCTGCTGTGTATCTTGTAAATAAACAGATTACAAAAAGAGGCATAGCTATTGCATAATATTTTGGATTTAATTTAATAGCCATATATGAGATAAGAACACACCATATGGTTACAGCCACCGCAGGTATATCCAAAGTTCCATTAGCTAACCATGCTAAATTAAGTGCAAAAGTAGCATACATTATAGTTCCAGTTAAACTCAATACTTCATCAAATCGGGTTCTAAGCAAAATATAAAATCCGATATTTCCAAGTATTGCGAATACACCAGTAACTAAATAAATAGAAAGTTCGCTTTTAAATCCTAAATCAAATAATAATGAAGTTATAAACGAGATTAAAGGATATAAATAAATCGTTGATGTTGAGTTTATATTGGCTCCGGAGTAATACAGTGCATTTAACAAGTAAACAAAAACATCAGAACAGTATATTCCGATTGATTCTGTAAACTGGATGTAATAAGCAACTAATAATGAACTGATTATAAGGACGGCTAATATAAACTTAGCATCATTACTTTTTAAATTTAAATCATTAAAAATCATTAAATAATTTTTTTATAATTTATTTTTTAAAAAGTTATTGTAAATGTTCCAATAGCAAATGCAATAAATGCAATTAGCATTCCGGTTTTTAAGTATTTTGAAACTTTATTTGCTGTTTTTGAATCCTGATTTCTAAGTAATGCAGCTCCATAAAGGAATATTAACACAGCTATACTTACAACAATCAGATAATTGATGTTAAAAATATGATAAATGTAGAGCAGAGGACATAATGCACAATCGATGATTATTAGGCTAATTGCAATAATTGCAGATATTTTTGGACCGTATAATATTGGAAATGTTTTGGCTCCTTCTGCCATGTCCCCTTCCATATCTTCAATATCTTTTGTTATTTCACGGGCAGTAGTCATTATCAGTGCGAAAAATGCAAGCAAATATGATTCATAAATTATCAATCCTTCATTAAAGGTGTATCCTGCAAATATAAAGCATAATCCTGTCATGAATCCGACAGTTAAATTACCTATTAATGGTGTGGATTTTAATTTATATGCATAGAGGTAAAGTATAATGTCTGAAAAGATTACTATTATGCAGGGAATCCATGTGTCTACCAAACAGGATATTAAAAACCCAACAATTGCCGCAAGAATAAATAAAAGATATGCATAGTTTTTTGCATTGTCAAGTGAAATTCTTCCTGAAGGGATGGGTCTTTGAGGTTTGTTGATTAAATCTATTTTATAGTCAAAATAATCGTTAATTACATTCCCGGCACTCATAGCAAAAAATACAGCTAACATGGCTAATATTATAGGAATATCAACACTTTTTGCAAGAATAGCTACTAAAATAACTGCTATTATTGCCATTATTACATTTCCTGGGCGGATTATTTCAACATATGGATTCATAATTTTTCCTCTTTAATAAATACTTTTATAAACTATATTAAGGTAAAATAACTATATTAATATTTATGGTTAATTAAAATAGGCTGGTGTTATTGTGAATAAAATTAAAATAGCAATTGTGGGAATGGGAAATTGTGCAAGTTCTCTTATTCAAGGAATACATTATTATGATGGAAAAAATCCTGATGATGCAATAGGATTGATGCATTGGGATATCGGAGGATATTCACCTTCAGATATTGATGTTGTTGCAGCTTTTGATATTGATGCTAGAAAAGTAGGTAAGAGCATTGATGAAGCTATTTTTGCAAAACCAAATTGTACAACTATTTTTCAAGAAGAAATCCCAAAATATGATGTTTGCGTAAGTATGGGGCATGTTTTGGATGGTGTTGCACCACATATGTCTAATTATGACGATGATTACACTTTTGTTGTTAGTGATGAAGAACCAGTTGATGTTGTTGAAGTTTTAAAGAAAAGCGGTGCTGAAATTTTAGTGAATTATTTGCCAGTTGGATCTGAAAAGGCAGCAAGGTTCTATGCACAATGTGCTCTTGATGCAGGAATTGCTTATGTGAATTGTATGCCTGTTTTTATTGTAAGTGATGATGAGTGGGATGCTAAATTCAGACAAAAAGGAATTCCTATTGTTGGAGATGATATTAAGGCACAAATTGGAGCTACAATAACTCACAGAACATTAGCTAATTTATTTAAAGATAGGGGAGTTAAGCTGGACAGGACTTATCAGATTAACACAGGTGGAAACACCGACTTTTTGAATATGCTTAACAGGGACAGATTAGACTCTAAAAAAGAATCTAAAACTGAAGCTGTTCAGGCTGTTGTGGCTGAAAGAATGGATGACAGGGATATTCATATTGGACCTAGTGATTATGTCCCATGGCAGGATGATAACAAGTTATGTTTCCTTAGGATGGAAGGCCGTACTTTTGGTGATGTTCCAATGAATATTGAACTTAGATTAAGTGTTGAAGACTCTCCAAACTCTGCAGGCTGTGTTATTGATGCTGTTAGGTGCTGTAAGCTTGGTTTAGAAAGGGGTATTGGCGGTCAGTTAACTTCAATTTCTTCTTATGTAATGAAACATCCTCCAGTCCAAGTTACTGATGATGAAGCTTATGAAAATGTTGAAAAATTTATTTCTGGCGATTTGGAAAGATAATTTTTCATTTTCTTTTTTTTATATTTTTAAACAAACATATTAATACTAGTTAAAATAATATATAATATTTGGTATAATTTATTCTACTTATCGATTTATAAAAAACAATTAATGAGAGGTGTTAATCTATGACTAAAGTAAGATTTACCGAAACTGCACTTCGTGATGCTCACCAATCCTTACTTGCAACTAGGATGAGAACCAGGGATATGATTCCTATTGCTGAAGAAATGGATAAAATAGGTTTTTTCTCTGTTGAAGCATGGGGTGGAGCTACTTTTGATACATGTATAAGATATTTAAACGAAGACCCATGGGAAAGGTTAAGAAGCTTAAAATCTGAATTTACTAAAACTCCAATTCAGATGTTAATTAGGGGACAAAATTTAGTAGGATATAAACATTATCCAGATGATATTGTTACAAAATTTGTAGAAAAATCCTATGAAAATGGTGTTGACATATTTAGAGTTTTTGATGCTTTAAATGATGTTCGTAACATGAAACAAACAATTAAAGTTGCTAAAGATCAAGGAGCTCATGTACAAGGGACTATAAGTTATACTTTAAGTCCTGTTCATACTTTAGATGATTTTGTGGATTTAGCTAAAGAACTTGAAGCTCTTGACTGTGATTCAGTATCTATTAAAGATATGGCTGGTTTAATAACTCCTTCAGCAGCTTATGAATTAGTAAGCAAATTAAAAGAAGAAACTGATTTATTAGTTGATTTGCATTGTCACTGTACTAGTGGAATGACTCAAATCAGTTATTATGCAGCTTGTCAGGCAGGTGTAGATGTTTTAGACACAGCTATTTCCCCACTTTCCGGAGGAACAAGCCAGCCACCTACTGAAAGTATGGTTGCTGCATTACAGGGAACTCCTTATGATACTGAATTGGATTTAAAATCATTAACCGCTATTAAGAAATACTTTGATCAAATTAAAGAAAAATATTTGGCTTTAATTGATCCTATTGCTGAAAGTATTGATACTGATGTTTTAATGTATCAAATCCCTGGAGGAATGCTTTCAAACTTAATTTCACAGCTTAAAGAACAAAATGCTTTAGATAGATATAATGATGTACTTGATGAAATGCCTCGTGTAAGAAAAGACATGGGTTACCCACCTCTTGTAACTCCAACTAGTCAAATTGTAGGTATCCAGGCTGTAATGAATGTATTAGGTGGAGAAAGGTACAAAACAGTTTCCAATGAAGTAAAAGAATATATGAAAGGTTTCTATGGTAAACCTCCTGCACCAGTTAATGCTAAAATAGCTAATAAAATTATTGGTGATGAAGAAGTTATTACCTGCAGGCCGGCAGATTTACTTGAAGATGAATTTGACAAATATAAAACAGAAGGGGAACAAAAAGGTTTTGTCAAATCTGATGAAGATGCACTTACTTATGCCTTATATCCATCAATCGCTCCAAAATTCCTTAAAGGAGAAGCAGTTGAAGAAGAACTTAAAAGTGTTGCTCTTCCAAGCGATAATGAAATTGGAATTCCAACTCAATATAATGTTGAAGTTGACGGAGACGTATATGAAGTTAAAATCATGCCTACTGGATTTATGGAAGTTGAAGAAACTGAAAAAGGACCATTCACTCCTGTTGAAGGTGGATTAATTTCAACTATGCAGGGTATGGTTATTAAACTTACCGTAAATGTTGGGGATAAAGTAACTAAAGGATCAACTGTGGCAGTCATTGAAGCTATGAAAATGGAAAATGATATTCAGGCTGAAGAAGATGGTGTTGTAAAAGAAATATTTGTAGAAGCCGGGGATGCAGTTAATTCTGGTGATATTCTAATGGTTATTGAATAGGATAACCATTTAATTTTTTTTCTTTTATAAGTTCACTAAATAAGAATATTTGTATACTTAATGAGAAATAATCATTTGGTGATGTGTTTTGGATAAGAGGTTAATTGCGGGAATTGCAATAGCTGTCGTAATTTTAATTGTTGCAGTATTTGCAGTTGCGAATTCTAATAATGATAAAATAATAATTAATGGTAATTTTAACCTTGTTGGAGATTCTCAAATAGGTTGGAACGATACAACACATGAATGCAGTGTTTCAGAATTTTGTTTCCAATGATGGCCGAAGCTATGATGTTTTAAAAGTTACATTGGCTTTCTATAAGGACGGTAAATTAATTGGAACTAATGATACAGTAGTAACTGGTGACAGTTTTAAAGATTTTAGTGTGAATACTACTACAAAACTTCCTCAAAAGCCAGACGGATTCACTTTCGACATCCATACAATTTAGGGAGAAATATCAAATATCTCTCTGCAAAATTCTTTTCCTGTTTTTGTTTTAAAAATATTTTCATAAACCTTTTTTATATCTTCCTTTGAAGTGTTTTCTTCTTCAAAATTAACTAATAAGTCAGCTTCAATTAGTATTTGGTAATCTAGCCCTGAAACATTAATATATGTGTGGTGGTGTCCTATTAAAAACAGTATCCTGTTGATGTTTTTATAATTCAGGTTTTCCAATATTTCTCTTGCAACTGCAGGGCCTTCTTTTTCCTGTAATTTTCCTTCAGTTGAATTATATTTTTTCTCACAAACTTTAATTCCAATATCATGTAAAATAGCAGCACTTTCCAAATTAAATAAATCATATTCATTAACTTTTTCCAAAATAGCTATTGTTTTTGTATAATTGTGGACTTTAAGTGCATGGCTTATTCTTTTTGCATCTCCATGATTATATGCAATCATTTTTTGAATTAATGGTGCTATTTTATTCATTGTACTCACTTGGATCTTTAACGTCGGCTAACTTAAAAGCTCTTTTTCTTCTCATGCAGCTTTCACAAACACCGCAATGTTTTTCATGTCCGGAATAGCAGGAATAACTTAATTCCATAGGAGCTTTAATTTCATCTCCAAGTTTTACAATTTCATCTTTGTTCAAGTCAATGGCGGGTGCTTTAATTTCAATATTTTGCGGTGATCCCACATTTAGCATATTGTTGAAACTTTCTAAAAATTCTTTGGAGTTGTCTGGAAATGTTGCAGCTTCTTCTTTGTCCCATCCAACAATTATTATTTCAGCACTTATACTTTCAGCATATGATGTGGCTATGGATGTAAATACAATATTTCTTCCCGGAACCCAAACGCTGCTTGCTGTGTCTTCACATATGTCTAAATCATCCAATTCTTCATGGGTTAAAGTTGGAATTTCGTTATCACTTGTAAGTGATGAATTGCTTATTTTATTAAGCCAAGGCAAGTCAATAACTTCGTGGGTAAAACCCATTTTTTTACAGATTTCTTCGGATGCTTTCAATTCCTGTTTAAAACTTTTCTGACCGTAATTGAAAGTTATTCCATGAATTTCATAGTCTTCGGCATAAACACATGTTGCTACACAGGAGTCCAGTCCTCCAGATAAAACTGCTATTGCTTTTTTAGTCATCATAATTCCCTACTATTTTTTTTACTTCTATTAAAGGTATGTCTGTTTTATTGGCTATTTTTAACAAATCTTCATACTCCGGTCTGCCGGAAATAATTTCTCCGTTTACATATGCAACCTTAAAGGTTACATCAAAGATGTTTCCGTTAATTTCAACGGATTTTTTAATGAATTCTCTTTTAGCTATTCCTCTATGTAAATTTGGAGATATTCTAATACCTAATGTGCCTATTTCTTTAAACATCACATCAATTAAATGATTTCTTTTGCTGCGGTTAGCTATTACTTTTAAAAGGATCCCCTGTCTGTTTTTCTTCATTATAATTGGAGTAACTGACACGTCAGAGGCTCCTTCGTCAAGTAATTTGTCAAATAAATAACCTATTTCTTCACCGGTTAAATGGTCAATATTTGTTTCAATAACATCTATCCTATCGCTTTCAGTTATTTCTTTAGTTTTAATTACTCTTAATACATTAGGAAAATCAAAATCTTTTTTTCCTGCACCATAAGCTATTTTTGAGGTTTTACATTGCGGAATAAATTTTTTAAATTCACTGCATAGTTCAGCATAAATTGCACAGCCTGTAGGTGTAGCCAGTTCACTCTCAACAGGTCCTCCGATACAGTTTATATCTTTTAGAATTTCCAGCACTGCAGGTGCTGGAACAGGCAATATTCCGTGTGCTGTTTTAATTCGGCCACCGCCTAAAGCAACAGGCAGTCCGATTACTTCTTCTTTGTCCAAATTTAAACTGTAGAATCCATAAACTGATCCGATAACATCTGCTACTGCATCACTTGCTCCAACTTCATGAAAATGAATTTCATCTAAATTTTCACCATGAACTTTTGATTCTGCAATAGCTATTCTTTTAAAAATATTTTTAGAAGTTTCCTTTACTTTTTCATCCAGTTCCAAATTGTCAATTTTGGATATTAAATCTTTATAGTGGATGTGTTTATTTTCACTTAGTAATTCTACATTACAGTAAGTTGAATCAATTCCGCATTTGTTTACTTTATTAAAGCTCACTTTCACTTTTCCAAATTGGGAGGTAACTGATTCCATAATTTCTTTAAGTTCTTTAGGATTGGCTCCCAAATCAACTAAAGCACCTATAATCATATTTCCAGCTATTCCTCCGGTTTGTGGGTCGATAATAAGTGTCATGATTTTTTCCCCTATATTTCTTATTTATTTTCATTATTAAAAAATTTATATTAAGAATTACTATATACCATATAC
>OMAG01000984.1_pt1 | contig 10152 bp, 9 predicted proteins | sample 1673781 | NCBI WGS metagenome assembly OMAG01 (sample SAMEA103958127, study PRJEB25191) | human gut metagenome | biome: human-associated habitat [ENVO:00009003]; feature: intestine environment [ENVO:2100002]; material: feces | place: Germany | collected 2013/2015 | reverse complement strand
CATCCAGTCCTTTTTTTGCAGATAACAGTTTTACAAATTCTTTGCCGAGTCCGCTGCTTGCTCCGGTTACGATCGCAATGTTCTTTTTCTTCATTATTACCTCCAGCTAAAAATCAATTTTTTTCACGTCTGGTATATGTTATTATTTTACCATAGAAAAAAATTTCTAAAAATAGAAATGCAAAAATTGTGATATGATAAAAAGCAGAGGAGGGAGAGCGATGTTTTACAGAATCGAAAAAGACAGAGTGGAAGAGACCAGTGCCGAAAACTGGGAAAGCGGACAGTCCGGTGTGGCAGTTTTTACCCACAAAGAGTGGGAAGAAGAAATGGACATCCGTGCAACTTATCTGCTCGGACAGCGTGAGGACAACATCCATTTTTGCAAGTTGGAAAGCCATGCAAATTACCTGTTTGGAACCTTTCATATTCCGGTAAAACGGGAGCATGAAAAGAACATGGGCTTTGCATTTTATATCCTGCCCGGAAAACTGATCTTTATTGATGATAACGGTCTGGTGCAGGCACATATCAAGAAAATCATTGCGGGAAAAGTACACAGCGGTTACAATCTGGAAAAGTTTTTTTATGATTTTTTAATATCCCTGATCGATGAAGACCTGATCTATTTAGCAGTATTAGAAAAAGAGATCACGAAAATGGAAGAGAGCATGGTGGAGGACGAGCTAAAGGACTTCAACTACCGGATGCTGCATCTGAAAAAAGAGATTTCAAGGCTGTACCGCTACTACAGCCAGCTTGCCGATCTGGGCGAAAATCTGTATGAGAATGAAAAGGAATTTTTTGAAAAAAACAGCCTAAACGAATTGGTAAAGGACAGCATTAACATAACTATCCATTATAAAGATAAATCAACTAAAACAGTGGCGGTTAATGTTTCGCTTAATGATAAAGGTGACTTTGTTTTAAACTATGAGTAAGAGGCAAAAACGATAAAAAATTATGGGATAATTTTAAAGCAGCTCCGGCTGATACCACAAAGCTAAATTACAGCAAATTGCACATTGTATTGCTTTGCTTAGATGTATATTTACTGCCACCTGTACAATACGGTTGGGCAGGTATTGTATACCTTTGCAGTACAAAATCAGCCAATATTACAAACCTCTGCTGAATGATATATGAAATATAAAAATTAACCGCTACAGCATATGTTATTTACAAATTTGGCATAAATGGTTATAATTCTATATATGAATTATAAAGAGGGAAAGGTGATATGTGTGGAGCTAGTGTACAGCACCTTTTGGGTTTTTACAGTCTTTTCTATACTGGGCTGGGTATTTGATACTGTAGCGGATTCGCTTACTAACGGCAGAATGGTAAACCGAGGCCTGCTGGTTGGGCCCTTTTGTCCCACATACGGCATACTTTGTGCCGGAGCATATATATTAAATGTGTTTTTATGCAAGGATGTATTTTTTGTACAGCTTGGGCTTTATACCCTGCTGTGTACGGTGGTTATACTGTGTATGAACGCATTTTTAGACAAAGCCTTCAATATTAAAATATGGGATTTTTCGGGTGATTACTTTAATTATAAGGGCTACATAAGCCTGCCCGGGGTGGTGCTTGGCGGTTTTATACTTTCCGTTATTACTTCGCAAATGGACGGTATTATTGTAATGCTGGTAAAGGAAATTCCACCGTTGATAAACTTTATTGTGATGATTTCGGTTTTGACTGTTATGCTGCTTGATTTTGTATTTTCAACCCTTATTATGCTGGGGTACAGAAAAAAGGAAAAGGGCATAGCAAAGGTATTAATAACGGTTGAAGAAAAGGCAAGCAGGGTAATTGAAAGAAAAACGCAGGAATCAAAATTAAGCCGAGTATTAAACAGAATACTATATTTTATAGAGGAGCTTTTTGCAAAAGTCCGCCGACTGTTCAGACGGCTTAAAAACTATTTTCTGGGAGGAAACTCCGTTTTTACAAGAAGATTTGTTAAGGCGTATAAAGATATTATGGCTACCGAGGGCGGCGAAAAGCTGCAAAGCAGCGCCCAAAAGCACTACGACCTTAATATGAAGGAGTACGAAAAGGCAGATATGAGCAAAAGCGAAAAGCCGTTTGCTTACGGTCTTACCGTTACCAAGCTGTTTTTGCTGTTTGTAGTAGGCAGTATTATAGGCTGTATACTGGAAACCTGCTTTGCACTTGTTTTTGTAGGGCATTTTGAAATTCGTGTCGGGTTGGTTTACGGGCCGTTTATTCCTGTGTATGGTTTAGGCGCTGTATTGCTTACTATTGCTTTGTCACGGTTTTATAAGTCTTCTTTTTTAGGACTTTTTGCCATAAGCGGTGTAATAGGTGCAACCTTTGAGTATTTTTGCAGCTGGCTTCAAGAAACGCTGTTTGGCACTATTTCATGGGATTACAGCGATATGCCCTTTAACATAGACGGAAGAACCAGCCTTGCCTACGGGGTTGTATGGGGAATTTTAGGCGTAGTGTGGGTGCGTGAGCTGTACCCGACATTCTCAAGACTTATTGAAAAAATACCGAAAAAGCCGGGTTATGTTATGACATTGTTTTTGGCGGTGTTTATGATATTTAATGTTGTGATTTCATGTGCCGCCCAGTGGCGTGCCGAGGAAAGAGCAGAGGGCAGCCCTGCCTCCAATGCATTTGAAGAGTACCTTGATAAGCATTTTGATGATGATTACTTAAAGATGATTTATCCGCATATGGAAAAGGTGGAAGAAGAAAATTAGCTTGATTAGCGGTGCTAATAGAAAACGCAGAGCTTTTAAACGGCTCTGCGTTTTGCTGTTTAGAGATATTGTGATATAATTTAAAAAGTGAGGTTAGCCCGGACTGCCGTTTTACAGCTTATGCTTATGCGGCTGATATAGCAGAGCTTTATTAAGCGTTCAGTGTAGCCTGGAGCTATAAATAAAAGGATTTGAAAGGTATGAAATCTAAATGAATATAGACGCTGTAAAAGGGCTGAATGCCGCAGAAATAAAATCACTTTATACGAAAAGCATGAAAAGGGATTTTCCGCAAAATGAATTGCGTCCCTATAGTACAATGAAAAGACTGCTTAGAAAAAACGAATACGGCGTTTACCGTGCCTACAGTAACGGCGAGCCGGTGGGATACTTTTCCGTTTTCTCCACCGGCGGCAATGTTATATTGCTTGATTATTTTGCTGTGGAGTACGGTATGCGAAGCCGTGGCATAGGCAGCAAGCTTTTTAGGGCCTTTGCCCGAATAATCAGCAAAGACTATCCCAACGCCGTTGCCGCAGTAATTGAGTGCGAGGCTCCCTATGCGGCAGAAAATCCCGACGAGAAAAAGCTTAGGGAAAGGCGTATAGGCTTTTACCTGAAAAACGGTGCAGTAATGACAGAGCATTACTGGGAAGCCTTTGGGGTGGAGTATAATCTTTTGGCACTGCCTATTAAGGGTGCCGATATTACTCCTATTGATTTTGGCAGTGAAATTCACAATTTATATTTAAGCTCCTTTGGCAGACTTTTTGCCATATACGCAAAGAATAAATTGAAGCATTGGAAAAAGTAAAAGTCTGTTTTTTAGGCTGACCCTGTTTGAAATTTACGCTTATTTATGGCTGACATTTATTTAAAATTTACGCCTGCTTTTTGTGCTGACCGACACAGAGAAAATAATGCACAGTATTATCAGCGAAACACTGCCGGCAAGGCTGCTGCTAAGCTGCTGTGAATGTTGGGGCAGTGTATTGCTGTACACACCGTGAGCCGGAGTATAAAAAAAGAATATTACAGCTGTAATAACGGCTGATATTACGCCCTGTGCAAGCCTGTACAGGGTGAATTTTATTTTTGAAATGTTTAAGGCAGTTACAACGGAATACACTTGAAAGTGCACGCATATACCGCTCCAGCCCAAAGCAAAGGCTGTAAACCATATTGGCACGGCGTTGTCACAGCAGGTACTGCACCCTTTTGTAACCTCCCACAGTATGCTTAAAATACTTTTGCTTATGCCCTGTGGTATGCCTGCACTGCACAATATTTGGCTTAGAATTTCCGTTAGGTGAATATCCTCCAGTATACCGAATACACAGGAAAATATAATAACCAATCCGCATAGCGAAAGCATACCGTTTACCCCAATTTGTGTAGACTCTACAATAGCATTGCAAAGTGGCTGCCTTTGTATATTGGTGCTGTCGGGCTGAGTGTATGTTAATTTTCTGCAGGAATAAACGCCTAAAATAATCTGTGCTGCTGCCTGACTTAGCCACAAAAGCAAGCCTGTAAGGGTATCGTTGTATAGGGTTGTGCCAACCACAAAAATTACAAAGCCCGGTCCGCCTCCCACCAAAAACATAGAAAGTGCCTGTGCTGTTTTCAGGTCTGTTTTTCTTTCGTCATACAAGGCGGTTATTCCTCTGGCTCCTACCGGAAAGCCGCCTGTCATACCCAAAAGTATTACAGCACCTACACAGCCGTTTGTATGAAACAGTCTTTTGGTAATAGGCGAAAGGAAACGCCCCAGTGCATCGGCTAAGCCGCATTTTACAATAAATGTTGAAAGCACCATAAAAGGAAATAACGAGGGTATAAGTATGTTGCCGCAGTATAAAAGCCCCTGCAAAGCACCTGTTGTCATAAGTATCACCGCTTTAGCATATTTTTAAAATACAGTACAATACCAATATATGGTTTAAGCTATGCTTTGTATGACGGTAACAGGAGGTGAGGCAATGAAGCAGGAGGGTAAGGGTGCAATGAAAAGGCTGCCGTCGCTGTATAAGGAAGCAATGAACTACGCACCGTTTTTACAGTTTAACAGCAACAAAGAGGTTACCCTAGACGGCTGCAGGGGCATTTTGGAGTACCAAAAGGAAATTATAAGGGTAAATACAGGGGCTATGATTATTGCCTTTAAGGGCAGGGGCTTAAATATAAAATGCTTAACAGCCTCATCTTTGGTAATAGGCGGATATATTACAGCTGTAGAGTTTTTAAGGTAGGTGCTTGCAGTGTTTGTCAACAGTATAATCAGGTGGCTGCGGGGCTATGTGGTGTTTACAGCTAAAGGAAAATTTCCGGAAAGACTTATTAACCTTGCTATGCTGTCGGATATAGCAATTATCAACCCTGTAGGGGGCAAAGGGCAGCTTACGGCACAGGTGTCGGTCGCCGACTATAAGGCACTTTATAATATTCGCAGGCAGACCATGACCGGCCTAAAAATAAACAAAAAGGTAGGACTTCCGTTTATACTCTACAAAAACCGCCGCCGCAAGGGCTTGGCAATAGGCCTAGGTTTGTTTTTTGCAATAATAAATGTGCTGTCAATGTTTATATGGAGTATTGATATAAAGGGGAATAATCAGGTTAGCACCTGCCAAATGAAAGAAACTCTTCGTGACAACGGGGTTTACATAGGCGCTTTTAAAAATAATCTGGATGTATATAAGGCTGAAAAGGATTTTGAGCTGCAGCTGGGAAAGGTTGGCTGGATGTCTGTAAATATTATAGGCAGTACTGCCTCGGTGGAGCTAAGCGAAAGCTATGATGTTCCCGAAATTGTAGACGCCTCCAAGCCCTGCAACCTAAAGGCAAAAAAAGCAGGGCAGATAATAAAAATGGATGTAAGAGAGGGGCAAAGCTCTGTAAGCATAGGCGACGGTGTAGCAAAAGGTCAGCTGCTTGTAAGCGGTGTTGTAGAAATAGGCGAAACAGGCAAGGCACAGTTTGTACACAGCGAGGGCGAGGTATATGCGGGCGTACAGACAAAGGAGGTAATAACAGTTCCAAACAGCGTAAGCTACATAAACATAAAAGAAACTGACTCACGAAGAATATTAAGCCTGATGGGGCTTAATATTCCCATTGATTTTAAGCAGATAGACAATGCTTCAAGCAGGTGTATGGTTACAGACAGCTTTGTGCTTAACAACAGAATTATGCCTATCAGCATTGTAACAGAGAAGAATTTTACAGCCCAAGGGGCGGATTATAATTTAAACAAAAAATCGGCACGGGCTTTGGCAGATACTCGCCTGGCGATAAACGATGTATTCTGCCGTTGGAACTCTGACATAAAAAGCAAGCGGATTGAATGTACCCAAAATAAAAACGGCTATGTCTTTACAGCAAATTATTACTGTGTTGAAGACATAGCTCGGTCTGTACCTATCAGCATTGTAAATTAGGTAAATATTTACTTAATAATGTTTTTAATCAAACTGAATTTCAGCGGTTAATTTAACATAGCCTAAATCAAAAAAAGTTTACTCCAAGCCCTGCAAATTAAAGTCGGGAATGTAGGTGCTTTTGGCTGAATTAAGCTCCTGTGCAAAGCCGTCAAAATCCAGCTCTGTAAGGCAGTTAAAAACCTTTTGGTATTCACGCCGTGTGATTTTCCTGTTTATTTCAGGGTATTGCTCCGCTATGCCGCAGGGTATGTACTGTGCCATCAGGCTTACGGTTAGCCGGCTTCCAAAATGGTTATGCAGGCTGTTAAGAACTGCTATGGAGTTTTTGGTGTTTGAGGGCAGAATAAGGTGTCTTACAATTACGCCCTTTTCCATAATGCCGTTATTATCGTATATATTTTGCGGCTGCTGCCTGAGCATTTCGGCTATAGCGGCTACAGCTGTTTCGTGGTAGTTGTTAACCCTTGAATATTTTTCAGCCACAGCGTTGTCGGCATATTTAAAGTCCGGCAGGTAAATGTCTATGTAGCCCTCAAGCTTTTTCAGAGATTCAACGCTTTCATAGCCGCCGCAGTTATACACCACAGGAACAGCAGGCCTGTATATATTCAGGCTTTCAATAACAGCGTTTAAAAAATGCGTAGGATTTACCAGATTAATATTATGCACGCCCTGCTGTTCAAGCCTTTTGTAGCAGTCGGCCAGCTGTTGGGGCGTAAGCTCTTTGCCAAAGTTTTGGGTAGAGATTTTATAATTTTGGCAAAATACGCATTTTAATACACAGCCGCTGAAAAACACTGTGCCGCTGCCACGGGTGCCGCTTATGCAAGGCTCCTCCCACATATGCTTGGCTACCCTTGCCACCACGGCATTTTCACCCATTTTGCAAAAGCCCTTACCTACAGACGCTTCCCTTATTACACCGCAGTGCCTCGGACAGACTGTACATATACCACTCAACTTAAAGTCTCCCTTTGTATAATTAATATTACAAGTTTATAATAAAAAGGCGGTATGGTCAACCTTTTGCGGAAAATTGCCGATTCAATGTGCCGTGCTTTAATTAATTACCGTATAAAACTTGAATTCTTTATTTTTCTGAAAATATATGTTACAATAATGCTGTAAAAAGTTACTTTTGACGAGAGGTAATTATTATGAGCAACAATCCCTTTATGAAATATACAGAGCAGGGCATAGGCTACATTGACAGTAGCTGCTCTATAAATAAATTAATTATTGCACAGGTACCCGTTAAGGGAATTGCTGATGAAATTGAGGGCAAGGCGGTGTCTGAAATTTTTTCTACAGCCGCCATTACCAAAAGGGCACTGAAGGACAGGCAGCTACTAAAGGTTTCGCCCGAAGTGCCCGAGGGCGAGCTGCCATTTATTCTTATGAATTCTGCCGACAGTACAGACCCGCAGGTTAAACAGGCCGCACTTAATATTGCAAACGATTTCGGCTCTAGACTGGGGCTGATACTTTTAACGCTGAAAACGGCACTGCCCCAAAACCGCCTTGCAAGACCGGACTGGAAAGAGGAACACTGGCAGTATTGGCAAAATTTAAAAACAATTTTTATTGTAGGCGGACTTACCTACGGAGGGTTTGGTGCAAAGCTTATAGAACGCACAAAGCAGGTATGCCAAATATATGAAATAAGGGCGTTTGAAAATGCGGCTTATATTGGCGTTATGGGCTGTACAAGGCTTTTGAAGGAATCGAACGGTATAAATGTTTTAATGGATTTTGGACAGACAAATATGAAACGCAGTATTGTTACCCGCCAAAACGGTGAGGTGGTTTCGGTAAAAAACCTGCCGCTGATGCGTTCAAAGTATATGCAGTGGAATATTTCGGACGAGGCCGAAAGGGAAAAGCAGGCAAAGCTTTTGCACAGGTACATAATGTCGGCAATAACCGACGCATATAAAAAAGCAGAGAGTCTGGGCAGTGTGGGCAGTGAAATTGTTATAAGCATAGCAAGCTACACGCACAACGGAGTGCTTGATACTAAAAGAGGCGGTTACTCGAAGCTTTCGGTTTTATATAAAAATTACGGCGAATATCTTAGCGAGGAGCTGTCCGTTGTGCTTAAAAGACCTATAAAGGTCACGCTTGTGCACGACGGTACGGCAGTGGCACTTAACTTTATAAACTATCCGGATTCCGTATGCTTAACCTTAGGTACATTTTTCGGTGTAGGTTTTACGGACATATGGCAGACGCTTACTTAATTAAATATATACGACAAAGCCTTAGGAAATGAAAAGCGTAGTGCTTTTTGCTCTAAGGCTTTTATGCTTTCCGCATTATTCACAGGGTAAAACGGCTCTGCTTACCGCTGTGCTTTATATAGCCGATATTACTCCCTTTATTGCAGAAAACACAAGAGTTGACAGAGCAAGAGGAAGAAGTATCCACATAAGCTTTATTTTAATTTCCGCTACCCTTACAAGCCTTAGCAGTGACAGACCTGTGTTGAATATAGAGCCTATGTACATAACTGTTATCAATCCCATTAACCCGTACTTGGGTATTAAAAGTGTTACAAGCACCACTCGTATAAAGGAGTCCAATATGTTGTAGGTAAGGTAGTGAAGCTGTTGGTTTAGCCCTTTTAACATGCTGTCAACAACACTGTCAAGGTATATAATAGGCACAATGGCGGCAAACATACACAAATACCGCCCTACGGTTTCACTGCCGTATATAATAAGGCCTATTTCCTTGCCAAAGAAGAAAAACGCCACAGCAATGGGTATCGAAAACAGAAAAACTGTTTTAAGAACATTGGAGGATATTTTTTTAATTTGCCCTTTGTCAGACTTTGTGTATACCTCGCTAAGCTCCGGTATTATTATGGAGGCAAATGAAAAAATTACTACCGAGGGAAAGGCAAGCAGAGGCATAACCATACCTGTTATCATACCGTAGTCCTGCAGTGCCCTGCTGTGGTTAAAGCCGTACTTTTGCAGTCCTGCAGGTATGGTCGAATTTTCTATTATGCTAAGTCCGCTTCTTAAGCAGGCACTTAGCGTAACGGGCAGGGCAATAAAAATCAGATGCTTTTTTATAGGAAAGCACTTGCTTTGGCATTTTATCTTTCTTACATCCAGCTTATAAAGCAGATAGGAATATACAGCTGTAACAGCCTCCGACACAGTGGTGCCTATGGCTGCGGCACAGCAGGCGTATGCTATGCCATAAGGTGCCATTACGCCTACCAATACGGCAAAAACGCCTATTTCGGTTATTTGCTCGAGCAGCTGTTCGCCGGCTGTTTTTACAGCTTGCCTCATAGCAAAGAAATATCCTCTTAAACAGGCAGACACAGCTATAAACGGCAGGCTTGGTGCAAGCACCCTTAACGAAACAGCCGCACCCGGCTGCTTTAAAACACAGTCTGCCCAAAAGCTGCTGCCGAAAAACAGCACAGCCCCTACTACTGCACTTAGTGCCAGAGCCGTAAGCATGCAACGCCTGATAATGCTTTTTATCATACAGGCTTCTTTCTTTGCGGCGGCCTCGGTTACAAGTCTTGTTACAAGCAGAGTAACTCCGGAGGCAGTTGCGGTTACCGCAAAGAAATATACAGTCAGAATAAGCTGATACAGCCCTATAGCCTCTGCTCCAATGCTGCTGCTCATATATATTCTGAAAAACAGACCGAGTGTATTTGTTATGACGGCACCTGCCGTTAGGAAAAAGCCGTTTAGCAAAAATCTTTTAATCTTCATTATAATCAACCTTTCGCATATAAATAAATATGCGGCGGCATGCATAAAAATTATTGAAGCCTTTGTATATTAAGCTTCTTTTGGGACAGCTGTATGCTAAAAAACGATAAATATTTACATATAAGTTTTTAAGAGAAAATTAATTTATTTTTAAAATCTAAAACCTTTTCTTTTAAATTTCACTGTGCTATAATGTAGGTTAGTTTAAGATTAATAAGTATTATTTAT
>OMAG01000978.1_pt1 | contig 10176 bp, 7 predicted proteins | sample 1673781 | NCBI WGS metagenome assembly OMAG01 (sample SAMEA103958127, study PRJEB25191) | human gut metagenome | biome: human-associated habitat [ENVO:00009003]; feature: intestine environment [ENVO:2100002]; material: feces | place: Germany | collected 2013/2015 | reverse complement strand
TGCGACTTTGTCGGTATATCCAAGCCGTCGGTGTACTACTACTTTCCCTCAAAAGAGGAGATTTTCACTACGCTCTTGGACAGCATGTTTCCGACCATTGACTATCAGCGCGACTACTCGCTAATAGTCGATAGGGACGGGTTCAAGGCCGCGCTTATCGAGCTCGGCAATTCAGTTATAGGTGGCTATCGAAGCGATGAAAAGCGCCGGCGCGTGCTGGCCGAGGTTAGCGTTCAAGCAAATCGAATTCCTGCAGTTCAGGAACGTCAAGCGACGGCGACCAAACGAACCATGGATGCGCTTAAAGACATCCTTCTTCATGGTGTAGAGATTGGCGCGTTTTCCGATAGCGCCGACGTAATGCTCTACGTACAAATTCTTTATACCGTTCTGGAGGGAGCAAGCAATACGGTCGCTCAAGGTGAGGATATTGATGAGAAAGCGGTTTGGGCGGGAATAGTCGAGCTTATGTTCAAATAGACCAGCCAAGCTGAAGCGCATGTTGGCGCCCATGGTGCCTGCGGGCAACCTTTAAAACGAAAACAGGGGTCGACTCCAATCTGGCTTGGAGTCGACCCCTGTTGCGTGGCAATCTATGCCGGTGCAATCGGCGCTTATTACTTTTCAGCAGCCTTATTGAGAAAGCCGGAAACGATAGCAAACGCAGCAATCATAAGGTTGCAGGCAATGCAGAAGATAAATACTCCCTGGAATGACCCTGCCATGCCGTAAACCTTCATCATGACCGGCATTCCAAAAGCACCGACGACATAGCCCGCTGAGCAAACGATCGAATAGATCCTTCCAAAATCGCGTGATCCAAAGAGCGAGAGGAGAAGCATCGGCATTGCGGTTCCAACGATGGCGAACATGACATCGTTTACACCAGCTGCAATGATGGAAACGGTCTCATTGCTTCCGCCAATAATAAGAAGCAGGAATGAAAGAATGCTGACACCTGTCCATGCGACCGTTGCTTTAATAGCGCCAAGCTTGTCGCATGTTTTGCCCACGAAGGGATTTAGGAAGATATCGGAGAGTGAAGCTGCCGAGACCATTAAGCTTCCTACGATAGGATTGAAACCGACCTCGCTTGCATAGGTTGGAAACAGCTGGTTCATGCAGCAGGTGAGCTGCGCCACGCAAAGCAAGAGGACACAGAGAATAAAAGACGGCGTTTTCGCGGCATCGCGGAGTGCCATGCCCGAAAGGACATCTTCCTGCTCATCGGCGCTGCAGCTCTCATGGGTTTCGGAGGCGGTCTCTCCGTACGGAAGCATATTGCGATCAGAGGGGTTAAGGCGAATGATAAATGCGCTTGCAGGCAAAATCATAGCTGCAGAAACGGCCGCAAGCACGATGTATCCCGTACGCCAGCCTTGCTGCTCGATGACCAGCGTAATGACAGGACTCAATAACAGCGTGCAGAGAGAATTAACGCCCCAAGCGAGGCCGATGGCGAGACCGGACGATTTGCTGAACCATTGGTCAATGACATCGGACATGCAGACGCCCGTTGTAAACGAAAAGCAGATGCCGATCACTGCGGCGGAGACGGTGAACATCCAGACCTCGGTGTAGAACGCCATTGCGGCGCCGGCGGCAATAAGGACGAGTTCAATGCAAATATGCCATGGTTTGCCGATTACTTTTGGAATGAAGCGACTCAAAAGCGGAAGCCCAAGCGCAAGGCCAAGAAGAATCGCGGTGAAATAGAAAGAAAAAGAAGTGTAGTCAAAGCCCAGATCTTCACATACTGGAGCAACGAATGAGCCGGCAATAATGCTATATGTGCCAGTTGTTCCGGCGGACATTAAGCCGAGCGCAATAACGACGACCCAAGCAAATGCGCCGCTTTCACGGAGACAATCTTTTTTGGCTGGTGTGGTGAGAGTCATGGTTGCTCCATTTCTATCGGCACTACATCCTATATGCCTACCGATAGGTATATAAACCAGAGGACTCTTCGTCAAGCATTAAGCGGGGAGAGGGAGTTCTTAACCTGCCGAACGGTAATTAGACCCCGTTTTCGCAAGGGTCTCAATGTGACAAAGGGACTGTCCCTTTGTCGCATTATTCGGAGCGCAGGGCTTCGACGGGGTCCTTCTTGGATGCGCTGCGGGCCGGCAGCAGGCCGGCAACGACCGTCAGCAGCACTGAAATTGCGATGAGCACCAGCGCATCCTGCACGGGCAGGCTCATCAGATTGGGCACCTGTTTGGCCGCAAGCGCCCAGGTATTAACCGGAAAGCTCACGAGCACCACGACGACAATGGCAAAGACGCCGGCGATGAGGCCCTCGATAAAGGTCTCGGCATTGAATACGTTGGCCACGTTGCGCTTCGACGCGCCGATCGCACGCAGGATGCCAATCTCCTTTTTGCGTTCCAGCACGCTGATGTAGGTGATGATGCCGATCATGATGGAGCTCACCACCAGGCTGATGCTCACGAATGCGATGAGCACCAAGCTGATGGTGTTCACGATGTCGGTCACCGAACCCATGATGATGCCCATGTAGTCGGTGTATGAGATTGCCTGCTCATCGTGGCCAGAGGCTTTGACCTGCTTGTTGTACGCGTCGATGTGATCGAGCACGCGCTCCTTGGCCTCAAAGTCACGCGGGAAAATCTTGACTGAGATGGGGTCTGCCTCGTCCGCATAGCCCAACGTGGTCAGATTGTTGTCGTAGGTGAGCTTCGACGCCTTCGCATAGCTCATCATGAGCGAGCTCAGGTCCTCGGCGTCCATGTTGAAGTGGATGGCATGAGCAAAGGCACTCGCATCCACGCGCATGGCGCTCGCCAGGTTAGCAAAACTCGAAGACATCTGCGTCGCCACCTGGTCCATAAGCCCTGCCGCGCCCGCCTTGAGCTGGGATGATACCGTCGACGCTATCTGCTCGCTGATTGCCTTCATCACCTGATCCATAGCCTGCTGCAGATACGGAGCCAGCTGCTTTTGCACATAGTCGCTCATCGCCTGCTGCAGACGCTCGGCCAGGGCATCGCCGCCGAGCGCTTTGAGCTGGGCCAGGATTTGCTGAGCTGTGTCATCATTCTCAAGATACGTCGAGAATGCGGCAGAGAGCTTTGACGCGTCCTTAAGATCTTCGGGCGACAGCGCCTTAAACTGATCAGACTGCAAAAAGCCCTCAAACAGCTGGTTGGCTAGTGTTCCCACCTGCTGCATTTGCTCGGGCGTGAGTTCCAGACCGTCAAAGATACCCGAGAAATCTGGGGTTGGCGCTTTTGCCATGATGTCGCTGAAGTCGATGTCCTTGCCAACGCCCGAAAGGTCAATGTCCAGCCCGGACAAGTCAAGACCCGACAGGTCCATACCGCCGGCCGCACCCGAAAGTGCAGACGTATCGAACGAGAACGCGCTCTTGAGCGCCGCCTCGTCCACACTGAACATGCTGCCCAGATCCACGCCTTGCTTGGCCTCGCCTTGCAGTTCGTCGAAGGTTTTGCCCGTAAAGACATCCGTCTCGGGGTGGGCGAGTTGCTCCTGCACAATCTGCGAATCGGCGGCGCGCTCCATAAGCTGGCGAGTCAGTGCATGCGTATAGGCAATGCCCGGAGACAACGCACTCGCGTTGGCGGTCTCGTTAGGTCGCACCACACCCACAATGTGCACGTCGATACCGTCGGCAACCTTGGCCGTCATAAAGTCGGCATCGTCAGACATGTCAGTCCACATGCCGGTCTCTTCGTTTTTGCGATAGGCATCGGCCGGCGACAGCACCTTAAACGTCGTGGACAGCGCATCGTCGTAGGTAAATTCGGTGCCGGTCTCGGGCGTTTCGACCCCACCGTCAGCCGTCATAGCGCTGTTTACCAGATCGTTGAGCTCATTGATATCCAGCGCGCCGATGCTGTAGAGCGTGTAGTCACCCACCGTGCCGCGACTCGAGAGCACCATTACGGCTTCGTTGGCGGACGTGGGCCAATGACCGGCGATGACATCGTACTGACTGTCGAGCAGGCTCTGGTCGTCGATCATCTCGTTAAAGACCGAGGTTCCCATGGATTCCATGCTCACCGTTGCCGCCGAGCTCGCGCCTCCGCTCATGGCCTCGGTCATGGCGTTGGGCACCAACCGGACAGGCTTCTCGTCGCCCTTACCCGCACGATAGACAACCGGCGATACACCGTAGCCGTACTGAATGGCGTTGACCTCTTTGTCGATGCCGTCGCCACCGGCATCGAGCCATGCCTTAAAGCTCGTCATGTCATTGGACTTAACGCTCGCAAACATATCCTTTACGGCCGTGACCACGGGGATCTTATCGGTTCCCTTAGCTTTGCCACCAGTACCGTCGGACAAATCCCCGCCGTTGGACGCCTCATCATCCGCGGCCCCCTGCCCGCCCATCATGGACGACAGGTCGTAGTCCTGCTTGGAAATGGTGAGCGGGTAGCTCGAGAGCGTATCCTCCTCGACCTTTTTGATGTAGCCGTTTACGCCATTGGACAGCGCCAGAATCGCCGCAATGCCGATAATGCCAATCGAGCCCGCAAAGGCAGTCATGGCCGTGCGGCCCTTCTTGGTCATGAGGTTTCGGGCAGAAAGCCCCAGCGCCGTCACAAAGCTCATCGAGGTTTTGCGCGTAGGCTTGGCCTCGCGGCGCGTGGCGTCAGCGACATCGAAAGAATCGGAATCGTCGGTGATCTTGCCGTCCGCCAGGTTGACGATGCGCGTGGCGTATTGGTACGCCAGCTCAGGATTGTGCGTGACCATGATGACCAGGCGGTCGCGTGCCACGTCCTTGAGTAGATCCATGACCTGTACGGATGTCGTTGAATCCAAGGCGCCGGTCGGCTCGTCTGCCAGCACAATCTCGGGATCATTAATCAGGGCGCGGGCGATGGCCACGCGCTGCATCTGTCCGCCCGATAGCTGGCTCGGGCGCTTGTTAACGTGCTCGCCTAGGCCGACTTTCTCCAACGCCTCGCGCGCACGCTGGCGGCGCTCGGCATGCCCCACGCCCGTGAGCGTAAGCGCCAGCTCCACGTTTTCCAAAATGGTCTGATGCGGAATGAGGTTATAGCTCTGGAACACAAAGCCGATGCGGTTGTTGCGATAGGCATCCCAGTCGCGATCGTGAAAGTCCTTGGTCGAAATGCCGTCGATGAGCAGGTCGCCGGAATCGAAATGATCGAGCCCACCGATAACGTTGAGCATCGTGGTTTTACCCGAACCCGAGGGACCCAGAATGGCCACGAACTCGTTATCGCGAAAAGACAGGCTTACGTTGTCGAGCGCCACCTGCGTAAACGACTGCGTAACATACCTTTTGCAAATGCCTTTGAGCTCCAACATGGACGGCAACCTCTCCCACGCGGGCGCACTTGCCCGCTCTCCCCCGCCGTTCGTATTCGACGCGTTTGTCCTACTCTATCCCCATTTTTTGCCGGAGCCAGTGAGGAATGTAGGGAACCGCATCAAAAAAACGAACGGGACGGCGCCCAAAAGAAGAGGTCCCGAGCGGGACCTCTATATGGTGGAGCTTATCTTGAAAGGTAGCGGACTACTTCGCACAGCGACGCACGATCCTCGCTATGCTTTACGCGGTTTCTACTGCTCGCTATTCGCAATCGCCTGGTCGATAAGCTTGTCGAGCGCTGCGCGCTGCTCAGCGGAGCTGATGGCGCCCACGATGGGCTCCCCTACGATGTTGCCATTCTGATCGATGACATACGTTGTCGGGAACGAGAACAAATTTGACGTAAACTTACCGGCCTCGCTATCCGACTTGAACCAGATGTTCTTATATGTCACGCCCTTCTTGCTCAGCACGTCCTTGGCATCTGCAATCTCGCCCTTGTTGCCATCGAGCGTAAAGGAATTGACGCCCACGACCTGGCCGCCCTTCTCGGCAAGCTCCTGATTCAGTTTCTCAAGATCGCCCAGCTCGCCCACGCACGGCTTGCAAGTGGTGAACCAGAAGTTCATGACGGTGACCTTGTTCTTAGAGAACAGCTCGTCGCTGCTCACGTCGTTGCCATCCAGGTCCTTGCCCGTAAAGCTGGGGAACTTCGTCGTCTCGCTCGAAGCATTGGCACCGGCCGTCATGCCAGCGGTCGAAGCGTCGACGCTCTCGCCTGCGCTCGGCGTGTTTCCACAGCCGGGGAACTCCTTCTCCAAGCTCTCGAGCTTGTCCTCGATCTCCTTGATCTGCTGTGCACCGGCCTTGAGCGTCTTAAGCTCATCCGCCGTAAACTCATCCTTGGCGCCGTCGATGGTCTCGAGCAGAAAATCGCCGTAATTGCTGCCGTCCTCAATCATTGCCGAGTCTTTATTTGCCGCATTGAATACCTTTTCCCACAGCGCGTTATCACTCGAAAAGATCTCGTTCTCCTTCTGCATGAGCTTCGCATACAGCTCGGCGGCCTCGTCGGCATCGGTCGGCTTCTGCGCAGTGAGTTCCGCGATCTTAGGATCGGAGCCCGCAGATTCACTCGCATTGCCACCGGGTGACGAACACGCCACAAGACACAAGGCCAGCACCGGCACCATAAACAGGGCCGCAATCTTAGAAAGCTTCATGGTCATTCCTCCGTTTTGTCGAAGCTTGTTTACTTTTTATCGGCGGTCAAGGGGAGCTTTTCCGCCGACACATCCAGGCCATAGCGATAGCTGATGGCATCGACGGGACAGGCCCCGATGCACTTTCCGCACCGGATGCATTCGGCATGATTGGGCGCGTGGACCACATCGACGTCCATCTGGCAAACCTTTGAGCACTTGCCGCACGAGACACATTTGCATGCATCGACCCGGATCCCCAGTAGGGACACCTTATTCATGAGCGCATAGAATGCGCCGAGTGGACAAATCCATTTGCAGAAGGGGCGGTAGAACAAAACGCTCAGCACTACCACGGCAATGAGAACGGCAAGTTTCCAAGTAAAGAGATGTCCCAACGCAGATCGAATGCCGGCATTGGCGATGGCCAGCGGAATGGCGCCCTCGAGCACACCCTGCGGACAGATGTACTTACAAAAGAACGGGTCGCCCATGCCCACGTCGTTAACCACCAAGACGGGCAGCAGCACCACGGCAAACAGCAGTACGACGTACTTGATGTACGTGAGCGGCTTGAGCTTTTTTGTGGAAAACTTTTTGCCGGGAATCTTATGAAGCAGCTCCTGCAGCCAGCCAAACGGGCACAGAAAGCCGCATACAAAGCGTCCCAGCAGCACGCCGAGCAAAATGAGCGTACCGGTAACATAGTAAGAAAAGTTGAACTTGGATGAACCTACCACCGACTGGAACGACCCGATGGGGCACGCACCCGATGCCGCGGGGCACGAATAGCAGTTAAGCCCAGGTACGCAGACTGTTTTTCCCGCGCCCTGATAGATGCCGCCTTTGGCAAAGTTTGGCAGGTGAATGTTGGTGACGAGCGTCGCCGCCGCCTGAATGAATCCGCGAAATCGAGCCAAAACATGCGACGCAGTGTTTTCTCTTTTATCCAATTCCGATACACTCCAAGCACAGCCTAATCGCTTTGGCCAGCACGGCATCCGCCTCGCCACGCATAACGCCAAAGCACACCATGGCAATTCCGACGATCAACAAAGCGACCTGTACCACGGGTTTTACCGCTTTGAACAACTCGACCACTCCTTTCGTTACGCGACCATTGGACCATATCGACTATAAAATCCGTGTTAAGCGCGATTTGGAATGTGCAAGGAGACTGTTATGCGTATTTTGATCGTCGAAGACGAGCGAGCACTGTGCGATGCAATCGCGCGCAGTTTGCGAAACTTGGCGTACAGCGTCGACTGCTGTCACGATGGACAGGAGGCGCTCGACCTGCTGGGCGTCGAAGTCTTTGACCTCGTGGTACTCGACCTCAATCTCCCCCGTATCGACGGCATGGCCGTGCTCAGGGAACTCAGGAAAACCGACTGCGAGACCAAGGTGCTGATTCTGTCCGCGCGTGGCGAAGTATCCGATAAAGTCTCTGGACTCGATGCCGGCGCCAACGATTACCTTACCAAGCCGTTTCATCTGGACGAACTTGCGGCAAGGATCCGCAGCCTTACCCTCAGGCGCTTCGCACAAAGCGACATAGTATTAACCTGCGGAAAGCTCCGCTTTGACACCAAGGCGCGCATCGCCTCCGTGGACAGCGAGGCTTTATCTCTTACGCGCAAGGAAACGGGAATCTTGGAATACCTGATGCTTAATCAGGGGCGTCCGGTAAGCCAAGAGGAGCTTATCGAGCACGTTTGGGATAGCAGCGTGAACAGCTTTAGCAACGCAATCCGCGTTCACATCTCGTCACTCCGCAAAAAGCTACGCATCGCTTTGGGATACGACCCGATTCGCAATCGAATTGGAGAGGGCTACGTTATGGAGGATAGCGAATGAAAAGGCTTTCGCTGCAATGGCGCATAACGATTATGACGGCACTGCTCACGTGTGCAGCATGCGTGCTGACAAACTGCCTGGTCGGCTATACGGGCATGCGCTACATGGATGCCATCGGCAGTAACATCTCGGCCTTTAACGCAACCGGCGAAGATTCGCCCCAGGCGTTCGACCCAACGAAAGCGACCCCCGATGACAAGGTCACGATCGTCGTAAACGACGCACAGGAGTCTTTTGGCACGACAACTTGGTACATCACGGCTGGAGTCACACTCCTTGGCGGCGTGCTGACATACTTTGTGAGCGGCCGTGCGCTCAAACCGCTACGGGATTTTGCAGCCCAGGTTGAGCGTGTGCAGCCTGACAACCTAAGCGAAATCAGACTCAGTGAAGATGTGCCCACCGAGCTACAACAATGCAGTGCCTCTTTCAACGACATGATCGCCCGTCTTGGCGAAGGGTTCTCTGCACAGCGTCAGTTTACCGGCAACGCCGCACACGAGCTGCGCACCCCGCTCGCCCTTATGCAAGTACAGATTGAACTATTCATCTCCGAGCACCCCGGTTTGCAGCCCGAAACGGCCGAGCTGCTCGGCCTGCTACAAGAACAAACCGAGCGCATGTCTCGAATGGCCAAGGTATTGCTCGAGATGAGTGAGCTCCGCAGCGTTCCTTGCGAGGACGATGTGGAACTTGGCCCCTTGTCCGAAGAGGTCCTCACCGACCTTGCGCCACTCGCCGAAAATAAGGACGTAACCCTCGATTGCGCCGGAGACGCTTTGACAATCGGAAGTGATACGCTCCTCTATCGGTTGCTGTTCAACCTGGCCGAAAACGCCATCCGTTACAGCCGCTCCGGCTCGACTGTCAACGTCTCCATCAGCGGCAGCGACAGCCACGTGCTCCTGCGAGTCAAAGATGAGGGCCCGGGAATACCCAAGCAGTACCGAGAGAGCATCTTCCAGCCGTTCTTTCGTCTAGACAAATCCCGCAGCAGGGCATACGGCGGCGCAGGACTCGGGCTAGCGCTTGTTTGGGAGATTGCAGCACTTCACGGTGGCACGGTAGAGGTCGAAGCAAGTTCCGAGAACGGGACCGTGATGCTCGTGACCCTCTCAAAGGGGGCCACCACGTGATCCGACTGTCCAGGGGTCCCACTCGGCATTGCGAAACGCCTCCCAAAACTTGGACATGAGAAATGGGAGACAGTTCGCATCTATGCCGAGGACGAAGTCCTGGCGGGGATTCAGGATGCGCAGAGGAAGCTTGCGGCAGAAAACCCCGACGGAGTCGTGACCGTCGGCGGCAACTGTATGGTGTCGCCTGCCCTCTTCGATTACCTGCACGGGAAATACGAGAACGTTGGAATCGTCTGGATCTATGCGCATCCGGATGTATCCACGCTGAATGATGGCTACCCCAACGCTCACGCCATGGTACTTGGCAGCCTTTTGGGAGAAAGTCATCCTGGTCTTCGGCGGCGAATAACGCGAATGTCCGCAGGCAGACTCCAACCTGTGCGCGGAGAAGCTAGGCGATGCAAACAAGATTCCTCGACTCGAGCATGGAGATGAATCCGTCTATCAGTCTCATCGCATACTCAGAGGAGGATGCCAGATATAGATCCCATTGGGTAAAGTCGCCGTTCATGAAGGGAATCACTGCATTGCGCTCGGCAACTCTCAAGGCACTCAGGCTTTGTTCTATTTTCTCAGCTTCTTGTTTGAACTGTTCGCTATCCAAAATGCCCCAAATGCCGGCTTCTCGACAAATCAGAAAAAGCATTGG
>OMAG01000972.1_pt1 | contig 10204 bp, 10 predicted proteins | sample 1673781 | NCBI WGS metagenome assembly OMAG01 (sample SAMEA103958127, study PRJEB25191) | human gut metagenome | biome: human-associated habitat [ENVO:00009003]; feature: intestine environment [ENVO:2100002]; material: feces | place: Germany | collected 2013/2015 | reverse complement strand
TCCACCCCGGCCAGCGCCGACGTGGCGAACAAGGCCGCCGTCAGGACCAACTCCACGGCCAAACTGGGCGCCACCGGCGTGGACACCGCCGAGGTCATGGTGTTCGCCATGGTCCTCGCCACCGCCGCGGGCGCGACCATGGAGCTGCGCCGCCGCGGACAGGGGCGCTACGACGTCATGGCACGCCACGCCAACTGACGGACGCAAGTCATGAATACAACGGAACGTCCCGAGGTCATTTATCTGGCTTCGGGCGTTCCTTGTATTCATGACGGTTTCCGCAATCGCCTGCAAGGTCGTTTTGCATGCCTCCTTACAGTGGATGCCGACGTTCGGGGTGGTTGAAATGGGGATTGAAAGAATCCCGGCGGAAGGAAGTGACGAAAACCGCCGGGAGACCTTTTTTCGACATGCCGGGGTCGTGCGCGCGGTCGGGCCTGTTTATGGTCGAATAAACGTGTATGGCGGCGTCACCACCAAATCTGAACGGCATGAGCGTTCATATTGGACACGGATGGCGGGAAGAAACGGCATCGGCGGAAGAAAAGCGCCGGCGCCATGCGGTTCCTGATAGCTTCCTGAGTGCCAGTAACCACATATGATCCTCGGGAGAAGAGGAATGACGATGCCGGCGCGAGTATCAGTCAACTCGAACGAAAGGCCTGACGCATAACCATATAGCCCGCGAACCGGGCACTGCTCGGATGACGGTGGCCAAGCGCGGTGCACGCGACTTATTCGCCCTTTCCCGCGAAGGGCGAGGGAAGCCGTCGTTGGTCGTGGCCGAGCATGTGCAAAGCCAATGAATGGCTCGAGTCGGATCGATGCGTGCGAGCGACTCGTGGAGGAATGCGTTTTCCGAGAGCAGCTACTTGTCGCTGCGGTGTGGCGTTCGTAACGAACCTGGAGTTCGGGCGGTGGGGAAAGAAATATTCGGTAACGGGGACATGGCCGCCGCGGTCATCGACCGCATCGTGCATCATGGCAGAACGTCAGGCTCAATAGCGAGCCGAACCACGACGGTTATGTTCTGGTAGGTAATCAAAAAAACGGGACTGCTCCGTCCGTTGGGAACGTTGTCCATTTTGAACGCCGATAGTATTCAGATTAACTGGTGACGACAAGTGGATTTAGTTGATGAAAGGCATCGTGGATCAGAGGCCGTCCTCAAAGTCGGGCAGGGACACTGGCTCAACCACGGCCATGGGTTCACCCTGGTCAGCGCAGATGTGATGAATAACGCCGCCGTCAAGGCGAACAAGGCCGCTCGGTTGGGCACTATGGACGTTGACGCCGTCAAGGTCATGGTGTTCGCCATGGTTCTCGCCACTGCCGCGGGCACGACCATGGGTTGCGTCGTTGAGGACAAGGACTCTATGACGGCATGGCATGCGCGTCGATGCGCATGCCATGGAAATCCGCTTGTCTTGCGTTGAGCGTCTGGATGCGCCGTCATGCGTGCCAGGCGGGCAGCAGGTCCAGCCATTCATCCAGGTCGGTGCGGCGGATGCGCATGGTCGTGCTGTCTGCCATGCGGGCGGCAAGTCTTCCGGAGCGTATGTTGGCGCGGATTATTTTGGCGGGGATTCCGGTCAACGCTTCCGCTTCGGTCACGCCAAGCAGTGGACGGTGCTCAATGGGTACGTATGGTTTTTCGTTGTTCATGATGCCGTCTATGCGCGGTGTCTGTGTCGATGCCGGCGTATGGTGCGTCACTTGGGTGATGATGACGGAGTGGGGACGAATCGGGCCACCGTTACTGAAGTCATTGTCTTCTTCGGAAGGAATCCGGTTCGGATTGTTCCGCGGAACGCGGTGACTTCGGTAACGATTGATTAGGCCTGTCAATCGACGGGCTGGAGCACAATGGCTACCGCGCCGCCAAGGCAGGACACGATATGGCAGCCCGTTGTGTTGACGATGTTCTGCGCAAGAACACCCATGAAGATGTCATTCGTCCATGAATCGTGCGGCGGGAGATCGAACGCCGCACACGCTTTGCGTGGGGTGAGCGTTCCAATCACTTTGAAGCGTCCGCCTTTATGGAGGACAATTTCATCATTGTCGTCGATGTTGTCGTTGCTTTGCATGTTGATGTTATCCATGGTCCTTTCATGCGTCCTCGACATGCTGCCGGTGGCCACCTTAATACAGATCCGGGTCACGCCGGTCGACGTCCATGCCTTCGGCTGGTGTGAGCAGTTGGATGGCGTCGAGTCGGCCGTCGCTGATGGAGAGCGACAACGCTCCCGGTTCCGAGTATTCGCCGGACGTGCGTTCCACCCACATGGAGCCGTTCTCCAGGCTCGGGCAGCCGATGATTGTGCGGCCGCGCGATGCTTCGATACGCAGATGGTGGAAGTGTCCATGCAGCACGATCCGCGCGTCGGTAAACGCGGTCGGCTGTGTTCCGCCTGCCTGCTGCGCGACCCACGATGGGATTTTGTTTTCGTTTTTCGCATAGTGTCCGTGGAACGCGGCGATTTTCAATCCGCTGACGGTGACCTGCACGCCGGTTTCCAATGCGTTCTGCGTGACGATTTCAACGCGTTCCGAAAGTGGACCGGGAATCATGCTGATGGCTTCGCCGATGATGCGGGCCGTCATGATGCCGAAATCGCCGCGGCCGATGCTTTGGCCATTCTTGCGTTCCTCGCCGTGGTTGCTGCGCACGCTCACGACCTTCAAACGCGGCGCAAATGGCGCCAATGCGATAATCGCCTCGAGCAGGAGCCTTGCGCACACCTGCAGCTGCTCGGCCTGCGCTATGTCGTTCGCGGCGAGCTGCGATTGGCTGGTGCTGTTTGCGTTGCCTTCGCAGATGTCGCCAAGCTCGAAGACGACGATTTCCTCGGGCCCCAACCGTGCGGCCTGCGCGACCGCCTGCCGTATGATGCTGCGTACCCGAGCCACCAGCTGGCTTGTGCCGCCGCGTGCTTCCGTCGCCTTGCCGGTCTGCAGATCGGCAAGGCACAGGCAGTAGGAGCCTGTGCGCGTCTCTATGCTGACGGATGGTTCGAATCGTGGAATGGGGGAGACGAGCAGTTCGGCGATCGCGTGCGTATCGACATCGGGCTCGTGCGCGACCAGCGCGACGCGCTGACGATGTCCGTCGGGCATGGTCATATATCCAGACTGCCGGCCGGCCAGCGACCATCTGTCGGGATTCCATCCGGCGGCGTCGACCAGATCGGTGTCGGACTGAAGTGCCGATTTCGGTTCCTCGCCGTTCGCGTAAGCGTTGGCATTCTGCACGATGCCGCCGCTGGTACGTACTCCGAAACGACGCATGCAAGAGGCGAGATTGCGTGCGCGCGTTCTGCTGACGGGAATGCCGGCATCGTGTAGTTCATCGAGCCGATCGTTCCATGGGCGGGACGAATCCAGCAGGACGGCGGCTAGATACCGTGGGTTGTCCGAGAGCTTTTCGAGCGTTGACGCGAGCACCATCCTCGGAACGGGACGATGCGAAGGATATTGAAGCATGTCGGTCATCCTTTCTTGGTTTGGTTCCTTGATTTAAGCTATTTGGCGTTGCTCCAGCGTTTTCATGCGTCCTCACAGCGGCCCGTATCCGTTTTTAGTTGGACTTTATGTTTGTCTTGCTTTCCGATACCACGATGGTTCATGAAAAAAGGGCGGTTGTTTTAGCGGTGATGGATACTCGGCTTTGTCCATGGCCGACGGATGCGAGAACATGGACCATCCGCATTGGCCGCTCCGTTGAGGCTAACGGAGTAGGAGCATGGGTCACGCGTGGAAGCAAAAACGAATGCGTATGTCCGATTGGATAATACCGACTGCCATCTGTCATGGGAGGCTCGGTGAGGGATTTTCCACGACATGAGGGAACAAGGTCCCGCCTGTTTCCTGAAGTGCAAATCGGCTACTGGATGGGCCTGCGCGGAAACGTAGGCTCCACCGCGTTTTGGGGTATCCGGGACGGTTTTGTTTTCCCCGAATGGGTCAACGTTGTTTTCATCTGGAATCGTCGGCGGCGGGCGCTTGATCTGTCGCATCGGATATGCCGTCGATGTCCTGATCGGATGCTGGCCGTGCCTACACGCCATGGGAACGGAATGCTTGCGGAATGTCTGGAAGGGTCCCCTGTACTGCTGTGTGGCTTGGGGAAGGTATTGGGGAACTGGGGAACAGGGGAAGTGTTTACGGACTGTCTGTGGATATTTTCGTCTTTCCTGTTTTCCCAGAAAATGAAATGAATTCCCTGTTCCCCGGATGGTGTTGGATTCCGGTAGGGAGTAAAGGGGAAGTGCCATTGGTACTTCCCCTCTGGTTCCCCGTTCCCGCAAGGGGCATCAGCCTCTGCCTATTCGGAGCGGATGATGCCCCCGCCGTTCAGTTGTGGCATCATACGTCCATGCCGTCGAATGCTCGTTGGTCGGGAACTACCAATTGGTCTGGCGGCAGTTCCAGCACGCCGGCTGCGAGCCGGAACTGCCACTTGCGTCCCTTGTGTCCGCCACCTGGGATAAGGGTCACGTCGATGCCCGCGGATGCCAATACGGGCAGTACGCGGGCCATGGACGCGCTCAACGACCTTGCCGATCCGGGCACTACCCGTTGTGTGCCCGCGTTCCCGCTGGCCAGCAACGTGAACGTAGGACGAAGCTCCGCGTACAGTTCCTCGCCGGTGAAAGTCTTGTCCTTCAGCTTGTCCCAGCGGTGGACGATGGCCATGTACACCGGATCGTCGGAGCCCTGCTCATGCTGCTCCATGTCCAACGTGCTTAGCCATGTGCTCTCGCCATTCGTGTCGAAGATCATGTCCACGGCGCGCAGCGTCATTTCGTAGTCGCGCAGTCGCGCGCCCAGGTTGTCCGACGGGATTTCGTCGTCATGCTCCATACGAAGCACGCGCTGGCAGGTCCGCCACAGCATCATCCGCAAGGCCGGGGACGATTCGTCCCAGATCCGCCAGAGCTTGGCTTCGGTCATGGACCGTGCGCTCGGCATGAGATCGATGTGGATCATCCTGGAGACGATGTCTTCGGGCAGGCGGCCTATCGAGATGCCGGTCAGGATCGCTTGGCAGTGGAGCCTCCAACTGGCCATCTCGGTCTGCGAATACAGCTTCCTTGTGGTGCTGACGCCGCCCGTGACCATGACGCAAAGAGTGTCGAATACCTTCTTGTCCATCTTGGATGCGTTGCCCAGTACGATTTGCATGTGCATGGAGGCGAGCATCTGCAACGTTTCGACGGTCAGGCACGCGGCGCTGATCTCCACGCGATTCGTCTCCGGGTCGGTCAGATCATGCAGCAGCAGACTCGTAGTGCTCTTACCGGATCCCTGCGGGCCTTCGAGCAGTACCAGCGGCGGTTGCGAACTTGGTCCGGCCGGATGGATGAGGCAGTGCACGGCAACCGCGATCAGCTGGGCTGCAGTGTTGTCGTCCTGGCGGATCAGATCGGCGAAGCGCCGGAATTGCGATTTGGGGTCGATGATGGGCAGAGGGTCCGGCATTTCGATCTTTTTCATCGTGGAACCACGTAGCCAGCATACGGAATCGGGCGTCCGTTCCACGGACAGGTTCGTCCGGTCGGCGCTGATGCGCAACGCGTTGCCGTCATCGTCTTTCAGGTCGTACCACACGTCATCGCCGATGCGGCATGCCCGCTGCGACAGGATGAGGGGATTCTTGGAAGCGATCTGCATCGCGTGCTGCAGGGCTGCGATCAAGTTGCGTTGCGTCGGCAACGTGTCCCTGTCCAATCGCGACGCCAATTGGAGCTCGCGATACAGTTCGCTGTTCGTGCTCGGCTCGAGCGGCTTCGCGATGCGGGACTTTTTATCTACCGCGTAGTACCTGTCTTCGGTCTGCGCGTCGTAGCCGAGGTCGTAATCTTTTTCCAACCGGGCGAGCAGTTCGATATCGTTTTCCGGCGGTATGGCATTGTCCTTCATGCCAGAACCTCCTTCCTGAGTGCGGAGACGAGCCTGGCGACGTCATCATCCGTCACGGTCGAAGGCCGTAGTTCGTGCCGCAGCCGTTCGGCGATGCCGGATCCCACCCTCGACCGGCAGGGATCTGGCATATCCGACTGGGGCGGTGGACAGTGGCCGATTGCCCATACCGCGATGGACTTGGCTTCTTGTTCCGCGGTCTCGATGCCGCCGGCGCGGTCACCGGCCACGAGCCGGACGAAACGTGGCATGGCCGACCGGATCAGTTTCATGCCGCCTGTGTGGCCCTTTGCCATGGCGTGCAGCGCGGCAACGGAAAGTTCCACGAACCCGTCGTGCCTGCAGGATTGGTGGAGACAGGGGTTGGAAGCCCAGTTATGCGCGAGCCCCCTCATATACGGGCATGGCGTGCGGTCGTCGGTGAGGGACAGCCACTCTTCGGGGTCCGTCGCCATCATGTCATTGTGAACGGCGGAGTGGGATGCGGTCAGCCGCGCGACCCATTTGTTCGGCAGCATTGGCAGTTCCTGCGGGCGTGGTGGTTCGCATGGCCGTCCGTCCGGGCCTGCCATGAAATACCTTTCCCCGCAAGGGTGGACGCTTCCCGGTGCGACGATGTACCGGTTCCCCGGCCAGATCAGGTCCAGTCCGGCTCCCGGCGCGGTCAGATGCGGCACGTTGGGCATGCGGTAGAGCAGATGACGGTATGGCGGATCGGTATGCCCGTTGGTCCAGGTGGCGGGAAGCGGGCCGAGTTCCCGTTCGAGCGCGGTGAGAACGACGGCGCCGTCCTCCTTGCGTTCATGGCCTGCCGCGGAGTCGACGTCGATCGCCATGACCATCATGTCGCCGGCATCGAGCGTCGGCAGCACGATGCCCACGTTCGCGTTCGGATATAAGGACTGCCATTCGTCAAGGTCGAATCCGCTGACGTGCTTGCGTGCCGTGCCATGGCGGCGGCTGACGAGCGGCCGCTTGCCTTCCAGTGGGATGGTGTCCATCCATCCGAGGGAACGCAGACGATCCGCCAATGCGCGGAAAGTGCCGTTCCCGGTGTGCATAGAGACAGGACAAGGTTCCATGTGAAGACCTCCTTCACTTGTGAATCCAGACCCGCAGGGTGCTGTCCACGCCCCGCGGGCCGTCCTTTGTCGAAAAGGACTGACCGCGTCTATGCGGACATCTCAAATAGAGATATCGATTGGAAGGACGAATGTTTTCCCGAATGGTTCGTTCGAGCCGCCGCAATCCAGACCCGATGGAAGAATCGGGATGTGTGCTTGAAGACATTGAGGAACAAGGCTCATATAAGTCAACGGGAATTGGGTGAGCTCGTGCACTTGAGTCAAGGGAACATCAGCGACTACGAAAGGGGTTCCAGAAAGATCGAAACCATGCCGGCCGGCAAGTTCGTCGAGATCCTGCGCGCTTTGGGAGGCGTCGATCCGTCCGTGCTGCTGGGACAGAAAGAGCCCGTCGTGAAAACGAATGCCGACGACCGTATCAAGATCGAGGCGGAGGATCGTTTGAAGTACGGTGACGATAACGGAAGCCCCGTTCTAGATACAACCGAAATTCGCGAGAAGGAGCAATACGACAGACGAATCGAGAAATTGGAAAGACGGTTGAAGCACCTGCAGCAACGGTTGGATGACGAGAAGGCGGAGCGTGAGAAATTCATATCCCAGTGCATTTCGTCAAGATCCATTTGACGATGTCCTGACGGGCTTATTTGCATAATCCTGCGATTTGTTTCCCGGGCACATCCTTAGTCGCTTTGGCGGCCGTCGGCGTTCCTGACGGTTCCCACGTATATTTCTATTGCCGGATGACATTTTAAAAGATGCGAGCACGCGTAAGCTGGATGCACCGTACAGTGAATCCACGGGGAAGGAGGCGATCATGGGCGTTCCGGTCGTGTACACGGATTTCGATGGCGTGTTGAACGCGTTCCCGGACGACAAGGTGCTGCGGCGCGGAGGCGTCGGCCACACCGGTTGGCTGAAGGACGGCGATCCGCGCAAGCCGCTGTACGACGCAGCGCGCGCGTTCCGCCTGGACGGCAACGAGCAGGCGCGCACCCCAGTCGGACGCTTCCGCATCCACTGGTCCACAGAGCTGACGGGCGCCATGTACCACCTCGCGGTGGATGGGCGCGCCGAACTGAACTGGCTGTCCACCTGGCAGCCGTACTGCGTGAACGTGTTGGATCCGATGCTCGGCTGGGACCCGTCGGTCGTCCATAACACCGTCTGGTACGACCCGGTCACCATGGAGCGGCGTCTGACGGGCAAATTGTCGACGGTCCTGTCGCGCGTGCGCGTGGAACGGGAGTCGGACGATCCGTCGCCGATCGTGTGGATCGACGACGAGGAATGCTATAGCGACGCCGTGGAGGAGGTCAGGGCCGAGAATCCCGCGGCGCCGGTGCTGATGGTCCGGCCCGACATGCACATCGGCATCAGCCGCCGACAGTGGGGGATCATCGAACGGTTCGTCGACGACTGGACCGGGTTCCCGTCCGTCACGTTCGACGACGAGGACGGCGGCCGCGCCGCGCGCGGCGGGCACGTCGGACTGTAGGGAGGAACGATGGGAGACGACGGAATCGAATGGGAGTTGGAGGACCTGGACGACGGCGTCCTGTACGACGTGTTCTACGAGTCCACGACCATGCTCGCCGGCAGGATGCTCGCCCAGCGGCGTCTGGCCGCGGTCCGAGGCGACCGGGACGGGGAGCGTCGGGCGGAGGCGGACCGGCGCGGGCTGCTGGCCGCCCGCGGCAAGGTCGGCCCGACCGACCGGAGGACCCTGATTGCGGCGAAGCGTTCCAATGACGCGGCCCGCGGGGCCCGCGCGGAGGCCGTCGCCCCATGGCATGCGGTCGGCGGGAGCCTCAAGGTCGACGTGGAGGGCATCTGGCGCGACGGCATCCGCCCCGTCGTCGACGCCGAGGAAAGGTCGGATAAGCCGTGCACGGTGTTCGTCGGCGGCCAGCCCGGCGCGGGCAAGACGCGCGCCACGCACCTGGTGCGCGTCTCGGGCCTGCATGACGGACCGCTCCTGCCGGTGAACGGCGACGACCTGCGCCAGTACCATCCCGACTACGACCGTCTGTGCGACGAGGAGCCGCTGGCCATGCCGGAGCGGACCGCGAAGGCGTCGGCCGCGTGGATACGCATGACCATGGAATACGCGGACGAGAACGGGATACCCGCCATCGTGGAGGGCACGTGGAGGAACGCGGCCACGGTGCTCGACGAGGCCGCGAACGCGAAACATGCCGGCCGGTCGACGCACGCGGTCGTGCTGGCCGTGCCGCCGGTCCTGTCGCGGCTGGCGATGCTGGAACGCTACTACCGGGACCGTTCGGTCGGATTGCCGGCGCGTTGGACGCCCGCTTCCGCGCATGACAACGCGGTGGCGAACCTGCCCGCCACGGTCCGCGCCGTCGCCATGTCGCCGTTGGTCGACAGGCTCACCGTGATCGACCGCGACGGCGGCGTCCTGTACGACGGCGCCGATCCGGACATGTTCGCCGGACGGTGGGAGGACGGGTTCCACAGGCCGTTGTCCGCCGCGGAGGCGGCCGACGCGCGCATGCGGCTCGCCAGGATCGGATCGTTGAGAAGCGTGCCGGGCGTCGGCACCGCATTGTCCGACCCGGTGGTGGCGTCCATCCGCCGGAGCCTCGACGACTTGGCCTAGAACCCCCACCGGCGGCACACGTCGACGAACGCCGCCAACCGCTCGCGTTCGCAGAGCGCCGCGAATGTGGTCGGCATGATGGCCTTCAGCCGTCTCTCGGCGCGTGCGCGTTCCGCGTCCAAGCCGTGCGGCCGTTCCGGCATCGGCGCGCCGTCGCGCGCGGCCGCGCGGCCGTTTTTGCTTATTTCTGAAGCTCGCGGCGCAACAGATCCGCCGCATGGTCGTCACGATGAGCGCTCAGGGCGCGGTCTTTGCAACGCTTGACGGCGAGGAGGGCTATTGCCCCGCGAAAAAGGTCGACGTCAAGGATACGACCGGCGCGGGCGACGCGTTCTTTGCCGGGACGGTCATCGGCCAGACCTACGGCAAAACGATGATGGAATCCTGCGAGATCGGCACGCGCCTTGCCGCGTCCGTCATCACGACGGGCGAAAACGTCTGCCCGCGCTACCTGCCGAGCGAATTCGGGCTGGACGTCTCCACCGTCGACGACGCGCAGATCGCGCTCGAATTCTGACCCCATATTTTAATAGGAGGGCCCGCCATGAAAAAAGCGCTTTTTCTCGCTCTT
>OMAG01000968.1_pt1 | contig 10224 bp, 7 predicted proteins | sample 1673781 | NCBI WGS metagenome assembly OMAG01 (sample SAMEA103958127, study PRJEB25191) | human gut metagenome | biome: human-associated habitat [ENVO:00009003]; feature: intestine environment [ENVO:2100002]; material: feces | place: Germany | collected 2013/2015 | reverse complement strand
ACAAGGGGAATTTTTCAGTAACGACGGATACTACCTCTTTGCAGATGGGCGGTATCGTAGGTGTTGCTGACAACAGTACCGTACAGTATTGCGCCAATACAGGCGATATGACCTCTTGGACACCCCATACCGGCGGAATTGTTGGGCAGTTGTATCAAGGCTCAAAGATTATCAACTGTTATTCCACCGGGAAAATGATTCCTCTTGGCCATGGCACTACGAATTTCGGCGGCATTGCAGGCACAGTTGGTGCAGGTACAGAAATCAGACATTGCTATTTCGCTGGTGAAATGGATTTATCTCAATATACTGCCACTACACCTTATAAGCGTTTGGGCGGTATTGCAGGCGGTGTTTCTTCTGATACACCTGTTTTTGAAAACAATTATTTCGTGCAAACGGAAAATGTCCCGGCTTGCTTTAAGTATCAGGATGCTGGAACAGAAAAGACCCTTGACTTTATGAAAACGGAAGATTTCTTTAATGAAATCACTGCTGCCGGCGGCAATTATCGATTTAATCCTAATGGAACGCCCCTTTTGCCTGCACCTAAGTATACAGTTTCTTTTGTCGTAACACCTGCTGAATTGGCGAATGTAGTCATTAAAGTGAATGGTCAGGAAGTAGCAAACCCTGTTGATTTGGAAGCGGGTACTTATACTGTCGAAGTCAATGCAGATAATTGCGAGGTTTTCAATTCCAATATTACGATTACGGCTGATACAGCAACTCATACGCAGACCATTGCAATGACTTATTTGCCTTCCGACTACACTAAGTTCATCGAAGCCATTGCTGCCTTTGTCACGAAAGTTGAGACAAGCCCGTTCAGCGATGTGTCCACCAGCGCCTACTACTACGAGGCCGTGAAGTGGGCGCAGGAAAAGGGCATTACCGGCGGTATCGGCAACGGTCTCTTTGGGCCGAACCAGCCTTGCACCCGCGCACAAATCGTCACCTTCCTGTGGCGTGCTGCCGGTTCTCCCGTGGTGAACTACGCCATGAACATGAGCGATGTCCCCGAAGGCAGCTACTACGCCGAGGCCGTCCGCTGGGCGCTCAGCGAGGGCATCACCACCGGCACAACGGAGAACACATTCTCTCCCGACAGCGAATGCACCCGCGCTCAAGCCGTCGCGTTTCTGTTCCGCTACGCTGCGTCCGAGGCGGTCACCTTGCAGGAGCTGGTGTCCGGCTTCTCTGACGCCGATTCCGTTCCTGGCTACGCGCTTCCCGCGATGAACTGGGCGCTTGCTGAGGAAATCGTACAGGGCAACGGCAGCAAGCTCATGCCGAACGATTCCTGCACGCGTGCGCAGATTGTCACCTTCCTCTTCCGCGCATATCAGGACAAATAAGCAATCGCAAAAAAGCAGCGGGGCGGCATAGGTCGCCCCGCTCCGCTCGCCAGCCTGTGAAGCACAGGCTGACGAGCTTATTTTTGGCAGAAAACATCCTTAGCAAATCTCGTCTCTGTAATCGGAATCCTGTACACATTGCCGGCCATGCGTTTGTGGGGGCAGACGACTCTGTTCGTCCCTGCGCGCAGCAAAAAAGCGTCCCTCCCCCGGCCAGGAAAGGACGCTTTCTCTTTTTTACAGCGACTTCAGCAGCTTGACGCCCTCGTCGATGAGCAGCTCGGCAATGCCAGCCTTAAAGTTGGAGCTTCTGGCCTCATAGCCGCCCTCGTCGTACGCCTCTTTCATTGGGTAATAGCCCTCCGCGCCGTTCGTCAGGCAGCACGGCAGCGTCATGGCAAACGGCGAACCGTCTTTCAGCCCCCGGCCGATGCCCGTAAACGGTTCACCGGGGATGCCAAGGAACGCAACCGGTCCTACGCGTACGCCGCTCAGCGGCAGCGGGAACGTCTCCGGGCCGTCTTTCAGATGCTTCATCCGCAGCGCCTCGGCTACCGCCGTCGTCAGCTCCATGCCCGCAAACGGCAGCTCTGCATCGCGTCCGGCGTTGTGCAGCTCCACAATTTTCTCCGCGCGCGCGGCCTCCTCGGCTGTCGGCATATTCGACGGCGCGTTTACAATCCGCTCGGCAGCGCGGACGCAGTCCACATCGCAGAACTGCACCTTTTCATATACCTGCAAAACCGCACCCGCAATCACGCGCCCCATGTGCTTTGCGTGCGCATAGCCGCGGTCTGCGTCGTCAAAGCACGGATGCAGACCGTTTGCATCGCCGCCCACAGGGTGCACATTCACGTGGTTCACGTCGCCCTGCGCGCCGTTAAAGAACATGCACCGCACGTTGTCCAGCGCCGCCTCGGTCGTCTCGCGCACAAAGCGCGGGAAGTCCGCCGAAATCTCGTCGCCGCCCACCACGTCCGGGTGTACGCCAAAGTTGGCAATTACAATATCCGGCGCGCACTTGCGCACAAAGCGCAGCACGTTCACCCGCTCGTCTACATCGCCGATCGGCGCAACGATATCGGGGTTATTCACGCCGGGATTTGTGCGGATTGAGCCATCCTTCATCCGGAAGCGGCGCACAAATGCGATATGCGGCGCACAGCCCACGGCGTAGCCCATCTTCGCATCCGTCATGTCGCGCACTGCCATCACCGCACAGTCGCACAGCTTGCGTCCCAGATAGTCGCCATATTCCTTTTCGCCGTACTTGTTTTCGTCCAGCTCGCTCTTGCCAACCAGCGGCCCTGTGTGCGTGTGCGAGCAGGCGATAAACACTGCCTCCGCCTTGACGCCGGTTCGTTCGGCGATGGCCGCGCGATAGGCGTGCATCGTCTCCTTGTCGATCATCAGATTGTCCAGCGCAATCAAAATCGCCTGATCGTCGCCGCAGCGAAGCGCCAGCGCCGAAGCCTCCAGCGCGTCAAGAATGCCGGACGCAAAGCGCTCGACAAAATAACCCGAAATTTCAATGCCAAGCGGCGGGGTAACGTCCACGCGTGCAAAGCCAGCCTGTAAATTTGCCATTTCTGTTTCCTCCTGTATCTGCAAAAGCTGCCGCAGCCGTTGGCTGCGGCAGCTTGCCGGTTTTATACAGCTTCTGCTGTTTTACTTTTTCAGATGCGCGTTGTGCACTGTGGTGAACGCGTCGATGACTCTCTGGATGTGCTCCTTTTCCCACGTGGGATGCAGGAACAGGTTCACCGTGCGGGCACGCAGGCTCTTTGCCACCGGGCATACAACGCCCTCATACGTCAGACCCTCGCGGGTGTACTCCTTGGAGCAGAACGGGAACTTATGCGAGCCAAAGCCGCCGAGCTCCTTATATGCCTTTTCCTCGTATGCTTCCGGCCATTGAATGCCGTAGCAGGGAATGCCCATGCCGGCCATTTCCTTAAGGAACGCGGGCGCGTCGATGTCCAGCTTGTCCAGATCCAGAATGATCGGGAACCACCAGTAAGCGCACTGACGCTCCTCGGTGTCAACCGGCAGCGACTTGACGCCCTCGAGCTTGCCCAGCGCCTCGCGGTACATCTTGGCGTACTCAAAGCGGCGCGGCAGATTCCACGTTTCCAGACGCGCCAGCTCGTTGATGCCGACGATGGACTGCATCTCGGTCATACGGAAGTTGAAACCCACACGGTTGTGGATATAGGGCAGCTTCTCCTCCAGCGCCAGCATATTCATTCTGGCCTTGACGTCATAGCCGTGGTCACGGAACGAACGTGCCTCCCAGCCGCGATCCTCGTCGTTGGTGACGACCATGCCGCCCTCGCCGCCGGTTGTGAAGTGCTTGGACTGTGCAAACGAGAAGCAGCCCACGTCGCCGATCGTGCCGACGGACTTGCCCTTATACTTGCCGCCGATGGCCTGCGCGCAGTCCTCGATAACGTACAGGTTATGCTTGCGGGCAATGGCCATGATGCGATCCATGTCACACACAACGCCATACAGATGGACAATGACAATGCCCTTGGTGCGCTCGGTGATCTTGCTTTCGATGTCATCAGGGTCGATGGTGTGGCTCTCATCCACGTCGCAGAAGATGGGCACCGCACCCGCCTGCACCACCGCGAACGAGGACGCGATGAACGAGTAGGACGGCACGATCACCTCATCGCCAGGGCCGATGCCCAGCGTTGCGATGCCGATGTGCAGCGCAGCCGTGCCGTTGGTGCAGGAAATTGCCATCTTTGCGCCGCACCACTTGGCGAACTTGTCCTCAAATTCCATGCCCTTATGGCCGGTCCAGTAGCAGACCGCGCCGGTGTCGAGTGCTTCGGCGATTTCCGCCTTGCTCTTCGGGTCAAACTGCGGCCAGCCGGGGAAGCCCAGCTCGGCAACGCCAGCGCCATTCATGACAATTTCTTTTTTCTCGCTCATGTTAAAACCTCATTTCTTCAAGTGTAAAACAGTTGCAAATTTACGAACGTTGGCCGCTTACACGCCTCTTTGCATCTCGTCAACAGACTCGAGAATCGCGTCGGCCATATAGTCCAGCTGCTCCGGCGTCAGGCCGTAGACCGGGAAGTGCGTAAAGCGGTGGTTGAATACCTCCTCGCACACCGGGCAGCTCTCAGCGATTGCCTTTTCGTCATAGCCATACTCACGCAGGATTTCGAACTTATACAGCGGGCCAAAGTGAGGAATCTGCGTGACGCCCTTTGCGTCCATCTTTTTCTTGAACAGCTGAATATCGCCGCCCGCCTTTTCGGGGATGATCTGAAGCTGATACAGATGGAACGTGGGTTTGATTTCGTCATTGCCCAGATCCTGCGGGATCAGAGCGTCGCAGGCGGAAAGGCGCTTTGTCAGATATTCGGACGCGCGGCGGCGCGCTTCGATAATCTGGTCGATTCGGGCAATCTGGAGCTGCAAGCCCAGACCCTGAATCTCGGTGGTGGAGAAGTTGGTTGCGACGAACGGGCCGTTCTTGCCGCGGATGGCGGTGACGTCATACAGCCAGTTCGGGATATGCTTGCTGAAATCCGTGCCAAGGAAGCGCGCGCGGCGCATCTCGGGCAGGAATTCTGTCACGTTGGAACACAGGATGCCGCCCTCGCCAAAGGAGGTGATGTTCTTGACCTCGTGGAACGAGAACGAGCCAAAATCGCCGATTGTGCCGAGCTTGCGGTGCTTATACTCGCCGCCAAAGGCGTGCGCCGCGTCCTCAAGGACGACAATATCGTGCTGCTTGGCCAGCGCCATGATCGGATCCATATCGACTGGATAGCCGCCAATGTGGACGGGGATGATCATCTTCGTCTTGTCGGTGATCTTTTTCTCCACGTCCTTGGGATCCATATTCAGCGTCAGCGGATCGACATCCGCAAACACCAGCTTGCAGCCGATGGAAAGCGGATACGCCATGGTTGCGGCAAACGTGATGGCCGGGACGATAACCTCGTCTCCTGGCTTCAGTCCAGTATACTTGCAGGCAATCTCAAAGCCCGCTGTGCAGTTGGTCAAAAATGTAGAGCCAGTGGTGTGCAGATATTCGTCGCACATATTCTCGGCCTTGCCAACCTCCACGTCCAGCGACAGCTTTGCCGGGGGCGCGGAAACCTTGTCCAGCGCGAGAACGTCCTTCTCAACCGTTTTCAGCGCCTCGTCGTAGGCCTCGCCCTTGCCTTTCATCATAAACCGGATGATGGTCATCAAATCCTGCGCGTTATAGTTTTCGCCGACCGCAGCCCACGGGACTTTGGTTTCGCCGGTGTTATACCGGAAATCCGATGCTTTCTTCTCCATTTAAAATTGACTCCTTTCAGAATATCAGTTTGTTGACAGACGGACATTCTGAAGCAGTTACGGATCGCGGCAGCAATTGAACAAGCCGACCGCAAAATCGAGTGGTCTGTTCATAGTTTACCTCTTCGCGTCATTGACGCTACCGTTATGGAATCAGTTTCTTTTTATCTTCCCGCGCCGCAGGCGGCGCGGGAAGCATGATTGTGGAATTTTCTTTGAATTACAGATCAACAACGCACTTGTTGTCGTTGGAACGGTAGGCCGCCTCCATAACGCGCTGCACCTGCACCGCATCAGACGCCGGAACCTCCAGCGGAAGATTGTTCAGGATCGAATTGCCGAACGACTCAATCTCGCGCGTGTACATATTGCCGAACTCCACGTCCAGCTGCTCGCCTTTGACGTCCTTGGTGTCCTGCTGTGCGTCATAGCCGCCAACCTCGCCGCAGAACATCGCGTCCAGCGTACCGCCGTCGATCTGGCCGATGATGTTTTCGCCAACCAGATGACCCTGATCGCCGAAGAACTCAAGACGCCACTTGGAGGCTTCGTCGGGGATATTGAAGTTGGACTGCACCACGCACTCGCAGCCGTTTTCCAGCCGCATCAGAACCGTAGACGTGTCCTCCACCTCATAGTGGAACGTCAGCGTGTCGTGGAACGCCGCAACCTGCTTGACCTTTGAGCCGGTGACATACTGCATCAGGTCGATGCAGTGCACGCCCATGTCCATCATTGCGCCGCCGCCGCCGTTTTTCTTGCTCTGACGCCAGTTGCCGGGCATATCGGGATACCAGCAGGTGAACTGCGAGAAGCCCGAAACCGGACGGCCGATCTTGCCGTCGGCAATGGCCTGTTTCATAGCCATGACGTATGCGCCAAAGCGCATCATCAGACCTGCCGCAATCTTGACGCCCTTGCTCTCACAGTAGTCAACGACCTTCTGCCCCTCTTCCGAGGTCATGGCCAGCGGCTTTTCAATCAGAATATGCTTGCCAGCGTCGGCGGCCATCATGGCCTGCTTGGCGTGCAGCACAACGGGGGACGCGATATAAACCGCGTCAATCTCGGGATCGGCCAGCAGCGCAGCCTCGCTGTCATACGCACGCTTGCAGCCCCACTTGGCGCGGGACTTTTCCGCCAGCTCCATATTGATCTCCATTACAGCAATCAGCTCGGCGTTATTCGCCAGCATCATTCCGGGAATCGTTCTGCGGTCTGCAATGCCGCCCGCGCCGATAACGCCCCAACGAAGCTTTTTCATAGCAATTGTCTCCTTTTATGATTCTAAAACGCAGAATTTTTGCGATTATTTCCAAGCTTACACGTTTTTTGCCGGCTGTGCCGGCGGGATATGCCTTGTCCGGCTGTGCCGGAGCATCGCCGCTGCTGCCAGACGGCGGTTCGTTTTGTCCTGCTCCTATCTTACGACGGATGCTTTCAATTTTCTATGTGATTTTGTGTAACGATTTACGTCTAATAATTTTTCCGCAGAAAGGAACACGAATTTCAAAAACGCGGTTTTCTCTCTGCGGGCATCGGCGCAATGCGCCTGCGGATGCAGGGGGCTTGCGCCCCCTGCGATTACGCGGTTTACGGAATTTGCCGGAGATTAGTCGAAGCTCCAGAATTTCTCAACGTTGGTGCCGTCAACAACGAACAGGTCGATGTTGGTCTTGGTGGGAACGTCCTTGCCCTCGAAGTAGCTGATTGCGCCTTCGTAGATGAACTGTGCCAGAACCCAAGCGTCAACGTTCAGGCAAGCCTGATAGTTCACGTCATTGTCATGCAGCTTGCCGAACGGCTCTGCACCGTAAGCGCCCATGGAGAAGACCTTGACGTCGGTGTTGCCAACAGCCTGCAGCGCTGCAACTGCGCCCATCGCGCCGTTGTCAACGTCGGAGATGATGTAGTCATACGGCTCGACGATGGCGGAGATTGCGTTGTATGCAGTCTCGCGGTTGCCCTGAGAGTCGTACTTGTTCAGGATTTCGATTTCGCAGCCGTCTGCATTGGCAGCGTCGATAACCTCATGCAGGCCAACAAAGCGCTCCTGGCAGTGCGTGGAAACAGCGTTGGTCAGCTCAACCACACGGCACTTGCCGCCGTTGTTTTCCTTAACATAGTTGACGAAGTACTCGCCAACCAGCGTGCCGGTTGCTTTCTGATCCCAGGTGACGGTGGTGACAGCCTTTTCCTCGCCGTCGGTCCAGTAGCCGTCGTAGATGATGACGGGAATGCCGGCCTCAACCGCATTCGTCAACGCAATGCCGGAGCCGTCGGGGGTGATGGGGTCAACCATGATGATGTCAACGTTGTTGGAAATCATGTTCTCGATCTGCTTGGTCTGGGTCTCGTCGTTCAGGTCGCCGTCCTCGCAGACGATGTCAGCGCCGTAGTATGCGCCGAGTGCTTCCAGAGCCTGTGCCAGAGCTGCGCACCATTCGTCGCCCTTGTAGCAGATGGAGCAGCCGATCTTCTTGCCTTCCAGCGCGGTGGTGTCCTGCAGGACAACAGCGGCGGGAATGCCGAGCTCAGCAGCCTTGCCCTCGGTTGCGATTACGTCGGTCTTGACAGCGCCTTCAGCAGCGGGCGTTTCTTCAGCCGGGGTCTCTTCAGCGGGTGTTTCTGCTGCGGGCGTCTCCGCAGCGGGCGTCTCGGTCTTGGTGTCGGCCGCAGGGGGCTCCGTCTTGGCTGCGCAGGCAACCAGGCCCAGAACCATGACCATTGCAAGAAGCATCGCGATCAGTTTCTTCATTTTGTAATTCCTCCTTAAATTTTATCTAACAGGCTGCGCCTGATTAGACCGTTGTTTGGATCATCAGCTGCAAAGCGCCATGATCTTTGCCTGTGTAGCTTCGGCCGCGTTCAGCTCGCCCATCTTGTGACCCTCATGCATAACCATGATGCGGTCGCACATGCCGAGCAGCTCAGGCATTTCGGACGAGATCATGATGATGGTCTTGCCCTCCTTTGCCATCCGGTTGATCAGACGGTAAATTTCTGCCTTTGCGCCAACGTCGATGCCGCGCGTGGGCTCGTCAAGGAACAGGATCTCCGAGTTCTGGAACAGCCACTTTGCGATAACCACTTTCTGCTGGTTGCCGCCGGAGAGATACTGTACCTCGGTCTCCATGCTCGGCGTGACAACGTGCAGCTTGTCGGCGTATTCCTTGCTCAGCGTTTCCTCAAGCGAGCTGCTGATCACACCGGCGCGCAGTACGCGCTTCATGTTGACCAGCGTGGTGTTCCGCTTGACCGACATAATCTGGACAAGACCCTGGAGCTTGCGATCCTCTGGGATCAGGCCAAGACCGTCACGGATGGCGTCGGCAAACGTACGATAGTGAACTTTCTTTCCGCGGACATAGACCTCGCCGGATTCCGGCTTGTCAATGCCGAGGATGGCGCGGGCAAGCTCGGTGCGGCCAGCGCCGACCAGACCCGAAATGCCAAATACCTCGCCGGACTTGACCTCAAAGCTGATGTCCTGCAAAATGCCGCGGCTGAGATTTTTGACCTCCAGAATCGTTCCGCCGACGTTGCCAACCTCTTTCGGATACTCCTGACCCATCTCACGGCCGACCATCATGTTGATCAGGCCCTGACGGTCAACGGAAGCGACCGGAATCGTGTCGATGTGACAGCCGTCGCGCAGGACGCTGACGTTGCTGCACAGGCCGAAGATTTCGTCCAGACGGTGCGAGATATAGATGATGGTGATGCCCTCGTCGCGCAGCTGCTTGACAATGCGGAACATAACCTCCAGCTCGCGGTCGGTCAAAACGGCCGACGGCTCATCCATGATCAGGATGCGGGAATTATTGTTAATGGCGTGCATGATCTCGACGATCTGCTTTTTCGCGACGGTCAGAGACGAGACCTGCGCGTTGATGTCGATGTCCATGCCGAGATCTTCAACGATCTCCCGCGCGCGGCGGCGCATGCCCTTCCAGTCAACCAGACCGTTTTTCAGCTGGACGTTGCCAAGGAACATATTTTCCGCAACGCTCAGCGGCTCGGCCAGCTTGATTTCCTGATGGACAACGCTGATGCCGGCACGGCGTGCCTCGATGGGGCTGTTAAAGCGGCAGGGCTTGCCGTCCAGAATGATTTCGCCCTTATTCGGCTGGTAGATACCGGCCAGAATCTTAATCAGGGTGGACTTGCCTGCGCCGTTCTCGCCGACCAGACCGTGGATGGTGCCGCGCTCAATGTTGATGGTGACGTCATCCAGCGCCTTGACGCCGGGGAACTCTTTTGTGATATTCTTTAATGTTAAGATGTAGTTGTTATCCATTGTTCACCCAACCTTTCTGTGATACTTCGGTCAGGTCAATCAGGACTTCTTCTTGTTGCTGGCAACGTCAAGCGTGACGGCAAGCACAAGGACAACGCCCTTCAGAACGTCCTGCACGAACGGATCGACGCCCATCTGGGAGAAGCCGTTGAACAGCGTGTTCAGGAAGATGCAGCCGAACATCGTGCCGATGACGCGGCCCTTGCCGCCGGCCAGCGACGTGCCGCCGATGATGAGCACGTCGGTGTCGTAATC
>OMAG01000967.1_pt1 | contig 10237 bp, 7 predicted proteins | sample 1673781 | NCBI WGS metagenome assembly OMAG01 (sample SAMEA103958127, study PRJEB25191) | human gut metagenome | biome: human-associated habitat [ENVO:00009003]; feature: intestine environment [ENVO:2100002]; material: feces | place: Germany | collected 2013/2015 | reverse complement strand
CCCATTCTATACTAGCTATCAGTATAGCATAGATGGCGGTGAAAGGGAAGTAAAGAAATGCCAAACCCGGTCACAGTGCTGCTGTGGTTACTTCAACAGGTTGAACAGCATCACCACAATGCCCAGTATCACAAGGATCACGCCGGTGGCCCGGTTCAACGTTTTGGGCGTTGCCTTGTTGGCGAACACAGCGGCGATCCGCGCCCAGATCAGCGTGAACACCACGCACAGGACGAAAACCGTCCAGTCCGGCGCACCGCCGATGGCAAAGTGGGAGATCGCCCCGGTCAGCGCTGTGAAGGTCATGATGAACACGCTGGTGCCCACGGCGGTTTTCAGCTCATAGCCCAGCACGGAGGTCAAAATCAGCAGCATCATCATGCCGCCGCCCGCGCCGACGAAGCCGCAAATCATGCCGATGAACGCGCCGCAGACAATCGACTGCACCATGCGCTTCTTTTTGCTCACGTTCTGCATGGCTTCGCGCGTCGTCATCACCGGGCGGATGATGAACTTGATGCCCAGCAGCATCGTCATCAATACGCTGAAGCTGCCCATCGTTCGGCTCGGCACAAGGCTTGCGACGTAGCTGCCTACGACCGTGAACGCCAGCACCGCCGCCATCATCAGCAAGCCGTTGCGAATGTCGAGATTCTTGTTTTTGCCGTATGTCCACGCGCTTGCGGCACTCGCCAGCACGTCGCTCGCCAGCGCAATGCCGACCGCCTCATACGGCTCCATGCCCAAGAACGTAATCAGCATCGGGCTGATGACCGCCGCGGCGCTCATGCCCGCGAACCCCGTGCCTAAGCCAGCGCCTAAGCCCGCCAGCAGACATACCAGCACTTTTTCCACCATGAGGAAAGCCTTCCTTCTGTCGATTCTTATGCACATTGTAGCGGATTCGTGTGTACTCAGCATGAACATCGCGGGCAAAAATGCAAAATTCGCGCATCAGGCGAAAATCCGCCGCTGATGGCTGGAAAATTCCGCAAGAAGCCGCGAAACCGCTTGTGCAAACGCGCATTTCGGGCTATACTACCCTCATCAGAAGAAGGAGGATAAGCATCATGTGTACCGCGATTCGCCTGACCACGCGCGACCACTATTTCGGCAGAAACCTTGACTTGGAGTACAGCTATCAGGAGACCGTTGCCATCACGCCGCGGCGCTATCCGTTCCATTTCCGGCACGAGGGGACGAACAGCGACCATTTTGCCATGATTGGCATGGCGTTCGTCGTTGGCGGAATGCCTTTATATTATGAAGCGACGAACGAGAAGGGCTTGAGCATGGCGGGGCTGAACTTTCCCGCGAGTGCCGTGTATCACGACGTGAAGCCGGATTGCGCGAACATCGCCAGCTTTGAGCTGATTCCGTACATTCTGGGGCAGTGCGAAAGCGTCCAAGAGGCGAAAACGCTGCTCCAGCGCCTGAACATCACTCGCGACGGCTTCAGCGAGCAGCTCCCGCCGTCGCCGCTGCACTGGATGATTGACGACCGCGAAGGCTGCATCGTCGTCGAGTCGATGGCGGACGGGCTGCACGTCTACGACAACTGGTCGAACGTGATGACGAACGAGCCGCCGCTGCCATTGCAATTGGAGAATCTGGCGCACTATCAGGCGCTTTCACCGGAAGAGCCGGTGAATCGCTTTGCGCCCGCGCTGCCGCTGAAGGTGGGCGGACGCTGCACGGGCGCGATTGGCTTGCCGGGCGACTGGTCGCCGTGGTCGCGGTTCGTCCGCGCAGCGTTCCTGACGAACAACTCCGTCTCCGGGGACAGCGAGGAGGAGAGTGTCGGGCAGTTCTTCCACATTTTAGGCGGCGTGGCGCACCCGCGCGGCTGTGCCCACCTGCCGCATGGGTATGAAATCACGGTGTACACAAGCTGCTGCAACGCCGACACGGGCGTCTACTACTACACGACCTACGGCAACCAGCAGATTTGCGCGGTGGATATGCACAAGGTGGATTTGGACGGCGGCGAAGTTGTGTCGTATGAACTGAAAAAGCAGCAGGGAATTCATTACCAGAACTAAAAGCAGGGCAGGGGTGCAGGACGCATCCTTGCCCTTTTTGCTTAGCCGATGCAAATCACCGTTTAGCCGATGCAAATCACCGTTCCCGACGAGAAGTCGCTGGGCAGCAGCGTCGGGTTCAGCGAGAGCAGCCGCCCCCGCGTCGTCCGAAAGCGCACCGCCAGCGTGTCCAGCGTCTCCCTCGGCTGAATGGTGTACGAGCGCAAGCCGGCGCACGTCTGCCGCGTGCCGGACGGCGGCGCACAGTACGCGGTGCCCGCAATCAGGTAGCCCGGCATCAATTGCGGATTCGCGCTGCGCATCGCCCGATAGCTGACGTTGTGCTGCACCAGCAAATCCGCGTAGCTTTGCCCCGACTGCACCGCGGACAGCGTGTATCCTGACGGACAGACACGGGTCGGCGTATCAGGCAGAGCGGGATATTCGCCAGCATCAGGCAGGGGAATCACGGGCGTCTGGCTGTCATCGGGCAGGGCAGGGTACTCACCGTCGTCCGGCAGGGGGATGGCGGGCGTCTGCGCGTCGTCGGCGTCGTCCGCTTTTGCCGGAACACACAGCACCTGCCCGACTGTGAGATTGTTCTGTGACACGCCGGGATTCCGCTCGGCGAGTTCGAAGGTCGTAATGTCCAGCCGCGCGGCAATCGACGCGAACGTGTCGCCGTCTTCAACCACATACGGCTGACCGCTGATGCAGGTATAGATGAAATTGGGCAGACAGATTTCCTCCCCGGCGGTCAGCGTGGCAAAATCGACGCCGGGATTGATGACCTGCAGCGCCTGCACGGTGGTGGCGTATGTACGGGCGATACGCTCGGCGGTGTCGCCCTCCTGCCAAGTGTAGCTTTCCGCCCCGCGCGGACAGACGCGCCCAATGGCTCTGCGACCTTGCTGTTCCATGCCTGTTTCCCTCCTGTTTGCACTTTTCGGCGGGTTTTGCGCCCACCATTCAAAATTTATGCGCCGGGCAGTGGTTTCATCCCTTGCCCTCGCTGCTATTCTATGCTATAATGTTCGGCAGGTGTGCTGACGCGCCGATTTTCGTGTGCCTAAGTTTCACCAGAATCTGGTTGTTTCCCCTGAACCCGACACATTTCGGTGCGCCTCGGTTCGGGCGGGAAAACGAAAGAAACCATGATGCGTATACAGAAAATGTGCATCAATATGCAGCTTTATACTTCTGCGACATCTGCGAAGAATGATGGAGGGAATTCCCATGAAGCATCTGCTGAAGCTCCTCGACCTGAGCAAGGAAGAAATCACGGAGCTGCTTGACCTCGCTGACCGCTTGAAGGCGGAAACCAAAGCCGGCGTGGAGCACCACATCCTCAAAGGCAAAACGCTGGGCATGATTTTTGAGAAGTCCTCGACCCGCACGCGCGTCAGCTTTGAGACGGGCATGTACCAGCTGGGGGGTCATGCGCTGTTCCTGTCCAGCCGCGATCTGCAAATTGGCCGCGGCGAACCGGTGGAGGACACTGCGCGCGTCCTGAGCCGCTATCTGGACGGCATCATGATTCGCACCTTTGCGCAGGAAGAAGTGGAAACGCTGGCGCGCGTGGGCAGCATCCCGATTATCAACGGCTTGACGGACTTCTGCCACCCCTGCCAAGTGCTGGCGGATTTGCAGACCGTGCGCGAGTACAAGGGGCGCATTGAGGGGCTGAATATGTGCTACATCGGCGACGGCAACAACATGGCCAATTCGCTGATTGTCGGCTTCCTCAAAATGGGCGCGCATGTGTCCATCGCCTGCCCAAAGGCGTATCAGCCGGACGCGCAGGTGCTCTCGTTCACCGAGCAGTACCCCGGCAAGTTCGTCATGACCGAAAGCCCGGAAGAAGCGGCGAAGGATGCGGACGTCATCTTTACTGACGTGTGGGCTTCGATGGGGCAGGAGGAAGAAAAGGCGGTGCGCGAGAAGGCGTTCCGCGGCTATCAGATTAACGCGGAGCTGCTGGCGAAGGCGCATCTGGGCTGCATGGTGCAGCACTGCCTGCCCGCGCACCGCGGCGAGGAAATCACGGCGGATGTGTTTGAATCCCACGCCGACCAGATTTTCGACGAGGCGGAGAACCGCCTGCACGCACAGAAGGCAGTCATGGTTGCTGTTATGGCGGACAAGAAAGACTGGTAAGCAACACGCGGTTTTTGCCCCAATAGAAAAATGGAGGAAACGAGCATGAAGGGCTATCTGCTGCTGGCCAACGGTCAGCTTTACGAAGGCACGCTGATGGGCGCTGCGAAGCCGGTCATGGCGGAGCTGGTGTTCACCACGGCGATGACAGGCTATCTGGAAACCCTGACCGACCCGTCCTACGAAGGGGAAATCGTCATTCAGACGTTCCCGACCATTGGCAACTACGGCGTGATTCCGGAGGACTTCGAGTCGCCGCGCCCGCGCCTGTCCGCGTATATCGTCCGGGAACTCTGCGATGAGCCGAGCAACTTCCGCTGCCAAGGCAAGCTCGATGATTACCTCAAAGCGCAGGGCATTCCCTGCCTGACGGGGGTGGACACCCGCGCGCTGACCCGCGTTATCCGCAATGCGGGCGTGATGAATGCCGCGCTGCTGACCGAAAAGCCGGAGAATCCGGAAGAAATCTGCGCGCAATTGAAGGTGCTGCCGTTCCATCCGTCGATTCAGGACGTGACCTGCGACGGCGTTCAGCCCGCGAAGAAGCGGGGCATCCACAACGTCGTCCTCTGGGACTTCGGCGCAAAGGCGAACATCCAGCGTGAACTCGAAAAGCGCGGCTGTGCGGTCACGGTTGTTCCGGCGAGCGCGACGGCGCAGGAAATCCTGAACCTGAATCCCGACGGACTGATGCTGTCCAACGGCCCCGGCGACCCGGCGGATAATACCGCCGTGATTGCGAACCTGCGCGAACTCATGCGCCACCGCATCCCCACCTTCGGCATCTGCCTGGGGCATCAGCTGCTGGCGCTCAGTCAGGGCGCAAAGACCGCCAAGCTGAAGTACGGCCACCGCGGCGCGAATCAGCCCGCGAAGGACGTCAAAACCGGGCTGTCCTACATGACGAGCCAGAACCACGGCTATGCGGTGGACTGCGACACGCTGCCGGAAAACGCGTCCCTGCGTTTTGTCAACGGCAACGACGGCACCTGCGAGGGCGTTGATTATACCGATATGCCCGCGTTCTCCGTCCAGTTCCACCCGGAAGCGTGCGGCGGCCCGCTTGACACCCGCTTCCTGTTCGACCGCTTTATTGCCATGATGGGAGGGAATAAGGAATGCCGCTGAATCCCGATCTGCACAAAGTAATGATTATCGGCTCCGGCCCGATTGTGATTGGTCAGGCTGCCGAATTTGACTACGCCGGTTCGCAGGCGTGCCGCGCCTTGAAGGACGCGGGGCTGGAAGTCGTGCTGGTCAACCCGAACCCCGCGACCATCATGACCGACCATTCCTCCGCCGACCATATCTACATTGAGCCGCTGACGCTGGAAACCCTGCGCCGCATCATCCTCAAGGAAAAGCCGGACTCCCTGCTGTCCACGCTGGGCGGGCAGAGCGGTCTGACCCTCTCCATGCAGCTGGCGAAGGAGGGTTTCCTCGAACAGCATGGCGTGAAGCTGCTGGGCGCCAAGTGCGAGACGATTGAAAAGGCGGAAGACCGCCAGCAGTTCAAGGACACGATGCTCTCCATCCACCAGCCCGTCATTCCGTCGGAAGTCGTGGAGACGGTGGAGGATGCGCTGGCGTTCGCCAAAACCATCGGCTACCCCGTGATTGTGCGTCCGGCGTATACGCTGGGCGGCTCAGGCGGCGGCATCTGCCAAGACGAAAAGGAACTGGCGGAAATCGCCGAGAATGGTCTGCGTCTGTCGCCGATTACGCAGATTCTGGTCGAGAAGTGCATTTCCGGCTGGAAGGAAATCGAATTCGAGGTCATGCGCGACAAGCTGGGCAACGTGATTGCCGTCTGCTCGATGGAGAACATCGACCCCGTCGGCGTGCATACGGGCGACTCCATCGTCGTTGCGCCCGCGCTGACCTTGGCGGACAAGGAGTACCAGATGCTTCGCCGCGCCGCGCTGGACATCATCACCGCGCTGGAAGTCGAGGGCGGCTGCAACTGCCAGTTCGCGCTCAATCCCGATACGTTCGACTATGCCGTCATTGAGGTCAACCCGCGCGTCAGCCGTTCCTCCGCCCTTGCGTCGAAGGCGACGGGCTACCCGATTGCCAAGTGCGCCGCGCAGATTGCCATCGGCTATACGCTGGATGAAATGAAGAACGCCGTGACGGGCAAGACCTGCGCCGCGTTCGAGCCGGCGCTGGACTATATCGTGGCGAAAATCCCGAAGTGGCCGTTTGACAAGTTCGTGTACGGCAAGCGCACCCTCGGCACGCAGATGAAGGCGACCGGCGAGGTGATGGCGATTGGCGTGAACGTCGAGCAGGCGCTGATGAAAGCGGTTCGCGGCGCGGAAATCGGCTGCGACACGCTGCGGATGAAGTCGATGGCGAATCTCACCGTGGATGAGCTGCTGGAGCTTATCGGCAAGTGCACCGACCAGCGCATGTTTGCAATGTACGAGGCGATTGCGCGCGGTGTGACGCTGGAGAAGCTGCACGAAATCACGAAAATCGACTACTTCTTCCTCCATAAGTACCTGAACCTGTACAACATGGAATGCCGCCTGAAAGAGGGCAACATCGACGCGGAGACGTATCTGCGCGCGAAGAAGATGGGCTATCCGGACAAGGCGATTGAGCGCCTGTCGGGCGAAAAAGTGCCGATGCACCGCGACCCGGTCTACAAGATGGTCGATACCTGCGCGGCGGAATTCGCGGCGGAAACGCCCTACTTCTACGCGACCTATGACGACGAGAACGAAGCGAAGGAGTTCCTCGATGAGCGCCCGAAGAAGCCGTGCGTCGTCGTCTTGGGTTCCGGCCCGATCCGCATCGGTCAGGGCATCGAGTTCGACTATGCGTCCGTCCACTGCGTGTGGATGCTCAAACAGGCGGGCTACGATGTCGTGATGATCAACAACAACCCGGAGACGGTTTCGACTGACTTTGATACCGCTGACCGCCTGTACTTCGAGCCGCTGACGGCGGAGGACGTGCTGGGCGTGATTGCGACGGAGAAGCCGGTTGGCGTCGTCGCGGCGTTCGGCGGGCAGACGGCGATTAAGCTGACTCACGCGCTGGAGCAGGCGGGCGTGCGCATCATGGGTACGTCGGCGGATATGATTGACGCGGCGGAAGACCGCGAGCGCTTCGACGCGGCGATGGAGAAGTACGGCATCAAGCGCGCCAAGGGCCGCACGGTCATGACGAGCGAAGAAGCGGTGGCGGCGGCGAACGAGCTGGGCTACCCGGTGCTGGTGCGCCCGTCGTATGTGCTGGGCGGTCAGAACATGATTATCGCCTATCAGGACAGCGACATTGTGGAGTACATGCGCATTATCCTCGCGCAGGGCATCGAGAACCCGGTACTGATTGACCAGTACCTGATGGGCATCGAGGCAGAAGCGGACGCGATTTGCGACGGCACGGACGTGCTGATTCCCGGCATCATGGAGCACGTCGAGCGCTCCGGCATCCACTCCGGCGACTCCATCGCTGTCTATCCCGCGTGGAACCTGACCGGCGCGATGACGCAGCGGCTGATTGAGGTCACGCGGCAGATTGCGCTCGAACTCGGTACGCTGGGGCTTATCAACATTCAGTATATCGTCTATCATAACGAAGTCTATGTCATTGAGGCGAACCCGCGCGCCAGCCGCACCGTGCCGTACATCAGCAAGGTGACGGGCGTGCCGATGGTTGACCTCGCCGTCCGCGCGATGCTGGGCGAAAAGATTCGCGACATGGGCTACGGCACGGGGCTGTACCGGCAAAGCCCGTACTACGCGGTCAAGGTGCCGTGCTTCTCCTTCGAGAAACTGGCGGATGTCGATACTCACCTCGGCCCGGAGATGAAGTCCACCGGCGAAGTGCTGGGCATCGGCACGAACCTGCAGGAGGCCATCTTCAAGGGACTCGTCGCCGCGGGCTACAAGATGCGCCATCAAGGCGGCATTCTCGTCTCCGTCCGCGACAAGGACAAGCCGGAAGCCATTGACTGCGCGCGCAAGTTTGCCAAGCTCGGCTTCAACATTTTCGCCACGCCCGGCACGGCGCGCGCCATGCAGGAGCATGGGCTGTACGCCGCCGTCGTGAAGAAGGAAGCGCAGGAGAAAATGCTGGAAATGGGGCAGGTGCAGTACGTCATTTCCACGTCCAACAAGGGTCGTCTGCCGCAGCTGGAATCCGTCCGGATGCGCCGCAAGGCGGTCGAACGCGGCATTCCGCTGTTCACCAGCCTTGACACGGCGAATGCCCTCGCCAACGCGCTGACCAGCCGCTACTCGCTGGGCAACGTCGAATTGGTTGACATCAACAACATGCGCACCAAGCACAAGAAGCTGACTTTCACCAAGATGCGCGGCACGGGCAATGATTACCTGTACTTCGATTGCTTCGACCAGACGGTGGAAAGTCCCGAATCGCTGGCTGTGCGCCTGTCCAACCGCCGCACGGGTGTCGGCTCGGACGGTATTGTGCTGATTATGCCCTCGACCATCGCCGATGCGAAGATGCGCATGTTCAACGCCGACGGCACGGAAGGCTCGGTGGCGGGCAATGCCCTGCGCTGCGTCTGCAAGTACCTGTACGAGAACGGCCATGTGCGCAAGGACGAAATGGCGGTCGAGACTGGCAGCGGCGTTAAGACGGCGAAGCTGTTCATCCGCGAAGATCAGGTGTTCTCCGTGCTGGTGGACATGGGCTGCCCGGCGTTCGCTCCGGCGAAGATTCCCGTCAAGCTCGACGGCGACCGCGTGATGATGCGCCCTGTGTTCCTCGCGGGCGAAAAGCGCGAAATCAGCTGCGTCAGCATGGGCAATCCGCATGTCGTCATCTTCGTGGAGGATGTAAACCGCATCCCGCTGGAGCAGGTGGGTCCGCAGATTGAGACGGACAGCCTGTTCCCGGAACGTGTGAACGTGTCGTTCGCCCAGATTGTGGACAAGAACGACATCGTGATGCGCGTATGGGAGCGCGGTATCGGCGAAACGGCGGCATGCGGCACGGGCGCGTGCGCGGTGGCAGTCGCGGCAGTCGAAAACGGCTTCTGCACCCGCGGTGCGGACATTGATGTGCGCCTGCCCGGCGGCACGCTCGTCGTCCGCTATCAGGAGGACGGCAAAGTCTGGCTGACTGGCGACGCTAACACCGACTTCACGGGGACTATCGAAATTTAAGCAAAAGCGGCATCTCGTTTTTCACGCGGGATGCCGCCCTTTTTGCAAAAGGGGAGGAAATTTGCATGAAACACGTTCTTTGCTTTGGCGACAGCAATACTTGGGGCTTCATCCCCGGCACCTGCAAGCGCTACGACGAACACACCCGCTGGACAGGCATTTTGCAGGATGAACTTGGCGCGGACTGGCGCATCCACGAGAACGGGCAGAACGGCAGAACCACCGTCTTTCCTGAACCCGGCAAGGACTTCATGACCGGCTTGGGCGCACTGCCCTACGCGATGGACACCCTGCGCCCGCTGGACGCCATCATCATCATGCTCGGCACGAACGACCTGAAGGAGCACACCGCACAGGCGAGCGTCAACGGCGTCGGCACGCTGATTCGCACGATTCAGACGTTCGACCAGCTGTACCCCGCGAGCGTGCCGCTGTTCGGGGATAACAAGCCGCGGATTCTGGTACTGACGCCGATTGAAATTGGCGAGAATGTGGCGGAATGGGACACGCTGCATGGGAAGGGGGAGGAATCGCGGAAATTCCCGGCGCTGATGAAGGGCTTGTGTGAGTGGCTCGGTGTGGAAATGATGAATACGCAGGAAATTGTGCAGCCGTCGAAGGTGGATGGGATTCATATGATGCCGGAGGAGCATCGGAAACTGGCGCTGGCGGTGAAGGAAAGGTTATTAGGGCTTGTAAAAGCCTAAAGCCCCGAAAGTGGACAGTAGGGAAGCGAACCCAAGCCGGGCTGCCCAAAAAGGGTCAAGGGGCAATTGCCCCTTGCAGGGTCAAGGGGGGACTTCGTCCCTTCTCGTCTGTCCCTTGTGGGGTTTGGGGCAACGCCCCAACTGTTCCGCGTCCGACCAATTCCAAGGAAGCCGCCAACAAAGGCGCAGGCAGCGAAGCGTCCCTGCC
>OMAG01000966.1_pt1 | contig 10241 bp, 7 predicted proteins | sample 1673781 | NCBI WGS metagenome assembly OMAG01 (sample SAMEA103958127, study PRJEB25191) | human gut metagenome | biome: human-associated habitat [ENVO:00009003]; feature: intestine environment [ENVO:2100002]; material: feces | place: Germany | collected 2013/2015 | reverse complement strand
CGTGGCGGTGACAGGCAGCTTGCCGGTGATGTGCACCAGCCATTTCTGCGACATTTCTTCTATCATCTCGCGTTTGATATTGGGATGCTTCGGATCCTGCACGATGTCGCCTTCCTCATACCGTGCAAATGCATTCAGGGGAAGGAGAGCTGCAACAAGAGCAATGGCAAAAAAAGACTCTGAGTTTTCTCATATGGTTATTTTTATGTTTTGGTTATTACAAATTCATAAATAATTATCCACCGGCCGTTCTTTTACTTAAATGTGAAGCCTTGCAGCAACGTAGCCTCCGACGTGCCAAACAATTTCGTCGACGAATTGTCGAAAACGTCAACAAGCACCATGGGGTCGTTGAACCTTGCCGGCAACGTCACCTTTGCAAGTTTGTGGCAGAAGAATGCCCAAGTACCCATCTCCATTACCGTAGATGGGATTACAAGCGATGTCAGCGAGGTGTCGCTGAACGCGCCGTCGCATATCTTCACAAGTCCCTCGGGCAGCGTGACGCTCGACAAGCTCTTGCAGTCGTAATATGCCCGTTCGCCAATCTCCGTCACCGTAGGAGGCACTACAACCGACGTGAGCGACTCGCAGCCCATAAACAGGCATTCGCCTATTTTCTTTATGCCGTCGGGCAGCTTCACCGTCTTCAGTTTCTTGCAGTCTTCAAACACGTAGGTCTGCAAATCCTTCACCGTGTTGGGGATGGTTATCGACGTGATGCCTGTACCGGCAAACGACGTTCCCTCAATGAGTCTGACGCCCGGCTCGATGGTGATGGAACTCAGGTTGGTGCAGCCGGCAAACGCTCCGCGCTTGATGGTGCGCACGCTCGACGGGACCTTCACCGACTTCAAATTGTTCATATAGGCAAACGCATACGGGCCGATTTCCTTGACCGACGACGGGATGACAAGCGTATGGGCGGTCTCTCCTTTAAGAGCCTCCGAGTCGATTTCCGTCACAGAACAACGTACGCCCTTGAAATTCACGAAACCGAGAATCTCAACGACTTCCGTTTCTTGGAACAGGTAGTCGTCGACGCCCATAAATTCCGCATATCTTTTGTCAGGACGAAGGCGGTAGCGCAGATGGTTGACAACGGTGTCGACCGAAGACGGCAGACCTGACGTTCTCTTTTGCGCCCTTTCCTCGTGCCACTCCGGCACCTGCACGTCGCCCGACTGGCGCGTAGTGTTGGGCTTGCTCTGACGCGTCACTTGCTCCACGCCCTGCTTCAACTTGCCCAGACCACGCTTCCACGACTGGGCGTCTATCGTAGCCGCCGACAGCACAATGCATGCCGCCACGGCCGCTATAACCAATTTGTTGTGTCTCATTTTTCAATTGATTTTTATGGTATAAACACCGCACGGATTGGCAGTTGGTTAGTACGGAGACTTCTTCCAATGACAACCCTGTCACGCCATGACGATGCGCCTTCTGCATTCAGCTTGCACGCCTGCAGCTTGTCTTCCATGTCGCACTCGTCGGTTGACCAATAATCGCAATAGATGTCATCACTGCCAAGCGACGGCAGAAACAGCATGTTGCCGTTTTTGAGGCTCGTCAGCAGGAAGCCGCGCTGACCGTTCATCTCCGCCTGTTCCCACGTGCATTTGCGGATAAGCATATACAGCTCGGGCACGGTAGGCATGCGCCACTTGCCGCCCCAATGCTTGCGCGCGGCGTCATACTTAGGGTTGCCGAGGATGGTTGAGCGGTACACTTTTTGGCCGTACGACACACTGCCGCCTCCCAGATTCGCCTTATGCTCCACTTCGCCCCAGCCGTAGGTTGTGCCTGCCTGCTCTGGCTTCGTGGCGCCGACGTCGCATGCCGCCCACATTATTAGCTTGCCGTCGACCTTGATTCCGAGGTCCACGTAGTCGTGGCCGTTGAGCGTGGCAGTGACAGGCAGCTTGCCGGTGATGTGCACCAGCCATTTCTGCGACACGTCCTCAATCATCTCGCGTTTGATGTTAGGATACTTCGGATCCTGCACGATGTCGCCTTCCACATACTGGCGCTGTGCGCTGAGCGGCATGGCAACTGCCAACAGTGCCAAGGCGACAAAAATTTTCAGTTTGGTCATATCGTTTTTTTATCAATATCCATAATCCGTTTCATTGCTCCAGCACCGGACGGATGGCGTGCTGGCAATTACGGTAGTCGGAGTCGAGCTTGACACCTCCGTAACCAGTGGTGTACATCAGTTCGACCGAAAGTTCCTTATCTTCCATGTCGCACTCGTCGGTTGTCCAATAATACCCCAGGATTTCATTGTCGCGGCACGACGGCACAAACATCACGTTGCCGTTTTTGATGCTCGTCAGCAGGAATCCTTTTTTGCCGTTCATCTCAGCCTCTTCCCATTTGCATTTGCGGATAAGCATATAGAAATCTTCGCCGGTTGGCGTGCGCCACTTGCCGCCCCAATGCTTGCGCGCGGCGTCGTATTGCGGATTGCCGAGGATAGTTGATCGGTAAATTTTCTTGCCGTACGACACGCTGTTCTCTCTGGTGCTGTTTTTCTTCGACACTACTTCCGCCCATCCGTAGCGCACACCGTTTTGTTCGGGTTTCGTGGCGTTAAGGTCGCATGCCGCCCATTTCACCTTCAAGCCAAGGTCGACATACGGATGCCCGTTGTGCATGCCGCTGACAGGCAGCGTGCCGGTGATGTGCACCAGCCAGCGGTCACTTTCTTCGACTTCATCGCTGACACATTCCCGCGTGATGTTAGAATGGTTCGGATCTTGCACGACGTCGCCTTTCTTATGCCGTCCAAATGCATTCAGGGGAAGGAGAACAACAATAAGTGCAATGGTAAAAAAGACTCTGAGTTTTCCCATATGGTTGTTTTTTTATGTTTTGGTTATTACAAATTTATAAATAATTCTTCAACACCAAACTATTCAGCACGAAAAAATCCACAGCAATGCTGTGGATTTTTTCGTGCTGCTGCCTCAGACGCTATCTTACCAAAACTTTCTCCACGTGGCTGCCCACGCTTACGATGTAGAATCCTGCGGGGAGTGCGATTTCCGCGCCGTCGGCAAGCGATGCAGATGCCACCTGGCGGCCCGACGCATCGCTGACGACTACTTTACCGCCGTCGGCTCCAAAGATACGCACACCGCCCTTGAAAGCGGTGATTTCAACGCTATCGGCAGCCACATCGGCTACCGCGCCCTGGGCGTTGAACGTGAATTCCACAAGTTTAGACTTGCCGGAAACGTAGCTGGCCTGGATGCCCAACGTGTGCTCTCCACGGCTGACGCCCATCACTGGGAAGAACGTTGCGCTGGTCGATCCCAGATACGCGCCGTCGAGATAGAGGTCGTATTTCTGCACGTTGCCCACGTTTGCGTCGGTCGCCTCTTTCGGCCCTACATAAAAGTCGTCGGCAAGCGAGAAGAAGCAGTCGTTGGAAATGTAGTGGAGCGCCAGATAGACGGTTTGTCCGGCATAAGCCGAGAGGTCGACCTCGTAGGTCTGCCATGTGCCTTTAGGCATTATGTTGCCGAGCGACTTGAACGATATCACACTGTCGTCGGTCGTGGAAACGCAAAGCTCGAATGTCTCCGGATAGGCTTCCGAATACGCCTTCAGGCTGATACGGCACACGTAGCCGTCCATCACGGTCTGCGCCGGAGAGATGAGCCATTTGTCGGCGGCGGCCTGCTGAGGCGAGAAGAATATCACCGCCTTTTCGCCCGACTGCGCTATCGCCGCTACGTCTGACGGCGCCATGGCTGGAGTGGTGGCGTAGGGGTTGAACACCATCGGTGCCACCGCCACTTGATTGTCGGGGGTGCAGGCGCCGGGGAAGTTGATGATGTTTGACGCCGAGCCGAGCGCAATCGGGTAGACCACGCGGCGGTCGTTGTCGACCGACTTCCATTCGCCGAAGCTCGTTGCGAAATCATCGTATGCCTCGAAATCGTCCTCGAAGCCGAGGTCCTGGTTCCAGCGCACTTCGGCATTGACCTTGTCGGCGTCGGTCTCGCTGTCGGTCTGCGTCACGGTTATGTTGTACGGGTCGAAGATTGTTTCAACAAGAGCGATGTCGACCTTTGCGCCGTCGGCAATTTCCATCGACTTGCTCCATTTGTCGTAGCGGTCGGCTTCGACCGACACGATATAGTTGCCTGCCGGCAGCGACGGAATCTCGACCGCGCCCTTGCTTATCACGGCGCTGTAAGTTGTCGACGCTGACTCGTTGAAAAATTCCATCTTCACGCCATCTACCTCCACATTGTCGTTGGCGGAAGCTGCGACGATGACCTTGCAGAACGTGCCGGCTCCCACCTCAAACGGCTGCTCGACGAGCTCGCTCTCGGCGTTCTTATAGACCGCCTTCACGCCAAGCGTATAGCTGCCAGCCTCAAGCTGGTCGAACGCAAACGAATAGCCGTCGGTCTCGCCCGCCTGCTCTCCGTTTTTATACACGAGGAAACGCTCGTTGGGATTGTAAGGCGAACGCATCGCGCAGCGCAGCGACTTCGTTGCCACGGCATCGCTGAAATAATCGGCCTGACCCACGAAAAAGTCGTCGACCATAAGCATAAACGCGCCGCCGTTGGACGGGTCGCCGATATAATGGATGGCTATGCGCACCGTCTCGCCCTCATAGTCGGCAAGCGAATACTCCTTAGCCTCCCACTCTTCGTAGCCCACAGTCTCATAATTGCCAGACGAGATGACCGTAAAGTCAGACGCCTCAGGGTTGTCGACCGTAGTGATGCCCACCTCGAAACGCTCCTTATAGACATCGGCAGCCTTAGCCATAAAACGCACAATATTGTTCTTGCCGACAGTGACTGCCGGCGAAATCAGCCAATCATCATTGGCAGAACCGCCATAAGTGCGCACAAAGCCCACATACTGCTTGCCACCGTAGGGACGCAGCACGGGATAATCGGTCCACCACGACGGCTCCACCACAAGCGGATTGATCACCTGCGCATACTGCAGCGTGCCGCGGTTGGGATAAGAGCCCTGAAGCGGAGCGGCGGCAGCATGGTCGCCGTCGATGCCCGTCCACGGCGAAAACTCCGTGTCAAACGCCGTATAGCTCTCGAAATCATCGAAAAACACCGGATCCTCACGGTTCCACTGCAGCGTCACGTCGTTCTTGCCCGTCATCGGGTCGTGGCGCTCAGCCAGCTTGAGAGCAAACGGATTGCGCACGTCCTCCGTGAGCGTCACATTCAACGTCATGTCGCCCGTCACCGGAAAATCCTCAGCATACGCGGCATAGCCCGCACGCTCCACCGTAAGACGGTGGTTTCCGCTATACACCTTCAAGCGACACTCGCCGGCAGCATCGAGCGTCGTCTCGCTCGCACCGTAAGTCATACTGTAGTCTGTCTGCACAAGCATCACCCGCTGTCCCTCGAGCGACTCCCCGGTGGCAGCCACAACCTTAACCGTAAGATTGCAGTCGCGCGACAGCGCAGACGCCTGCAACGTGGCAAACACCGCCACAAAAACCAATAATAGTTTAAAGTTCCTCATATTTAAAGCTCTTTTTGTTTCAAAACAACAATATTTCAGCCTACAAAGTTACGACACATTAGCCACACCACAAAGCGATTAACGATATTTGGCAACATTTCGTCGACCGAAACATCCTATTTGCCAACAACAAGAGACTCCAAACCGCCGACCATATAAAACGGCAGATTTATCAACTTGAACGCCTTCCCCGACGCAGTAACCACCTCATCCTCTGAATATGGCTGCGACCAGACACGCACCGCCACATCATTTGACGAGCGCTCCATAAACGAATGCAACGAGCGCAAATACGCATTGTGGCCCGCCTTCACCTCTATCGGATATATCTTTGAATTGCAGACCCAAATGAAATCCACCTCAGCCGACGACTCTCCCTTGCCACGACTCCAGAAATTACGCTTCTGGCTAACCTTGTCGTTCTGCGTCAGCAATTCCTGCCCGACAACCTGCTCCGCAATCATTCCTCGCCAAGCATCCATTATGTCGCGCGAACGCAACACCTCCGCCTGCACCTGCGCCGCATAATTGACAAGCCCGGTGTCAAGCCACACCAACTTAGGCTGACGGCGGGTCTCTCCAATAGCCGGGACATCGACCGACGTCGTCGGATAAACCAATTCAAGAAGCATCGCCTTCTCAAGCAAGCGGAACGCCTCTCCGACCTCCCGGGAATTATAAGCCGACGAGCCGAAATTACCCAACGTGATTATCTGACCGGCCTTCGACCAGCCTTCATTCAAGATGAAACGCACCACCTCCGACACCTTGCCTCCACGGGCATACTTCTCCGAATCGTCACGATAGCCCTGCAGCAACGTTTCATAAACATCTCCCAACGACGCAAAATCGCGCGTTTCAGCAAATGCCTGCACAACCTCAGGCATTCCGCCGGTCACCACATACTGGTTGAACAACAACATCAAACGCTCATGAAACGCCTGCGACATCACCTTGTCGGCAAGCGCCGGCAGCAACTGTCCTTCGCCAACCGCGAAAAGAAACTCGCGAAACGAGCACGGACGCAATGCCATATACTGAACACGCCCAACAGGAAACGACGTCTTTACATCAACCAAATTCTCAAGCAACGAACCTGCTGCGATAACAAAAATCTCAGGCAACTGCTCATAGAAATAACGCAACCGCGCCACTGCCTTCGCCGAATTCTGTATCTCATCTATAAATATCAACGTCGTGCCCTCAACTTTCTTCTTCTTGCAATGAGCGAAAAAAAACGGAATCAAGTCGGCAAGCGGCACATTCAAATCAAACAATGCCGCAGCCTCCGCATCCTCAAGATTCAGATAAATATAATTGTCAAACGTGCGCCCAAACTGGTTGACAACCGTGGTCTTTCCCACCTGCCGCGCCCCGCGCAGCACCAACGGCTTTCGCCTTGACGACCGGCGCCATTCTTCCAGCCGACTCTGTATTTCCCGTTTAAATTCCATAGTCAACATTCTTTGCTTTACAATGCAAATTTAATGCTTTTGTCGGAAATCGGAGGCAAAACAACCGCAAATTTGTCGGAAATCGGAGGCAAGCACCCCTCCGAATTTCGGGGAAATGGCGAAAATCGGCATTTTAAATTTCGGGGAAATGGCGAAAATCGCCGTTTTAAATTTCGGGGAAATGGAATTTTTCAGCGTAAACACTTGAAAAACAGAAAAATTAGCAATACCTTTGCAAAAACTCTAAAAATCATGGCAAAACTCGTGTTCAAACGCAAGATATACGACCGCATGCTTCAATGGAAGCAGCTGTCAGCCGGAAAGAGCGCATTGCTGGTGCAAGGCGCACGCCGCATCGGCAAATCCACAATCGTTGAAGAATTCGCCAAAAAAGAATATCATTCTTATATTCTCATTGATTTCAACAAAGCCTCGGCCGACGTAAAGGCGCTGTTCGACGATTTAATGGATCTCGACTTCCTGTTTCTGCAGTTGCAAACCATCTACAACGTTTCGCTGAAAGAACGCAAGTCCCTGATAATATTCGATGAAGTGCAAATGTGTCCAAAAGCGCGACAGGCAATAAAATACCTCGTTGCCGACCACAGATACGACTACATCGAGACCGGATCGCTTATAAGCATCCGACAAAACACTCGCGGCATCACCATACCTAGCGAGGAAGAACGCATAGACATGTTCCCAATGGACTTCGAGGAATTCAGATGGGCTCTCGGCGACACCGCCACTATGCCTCTGCTGCGCACATTCCTCGAGAAGCGCCACCCTCTCGGCGCTGCCCACCGCGCAAAGCAGCGCGACCTTCGCCTATACATGCTCGTTGGCGGCATGCCACAAGCCGTCGGCGAATACATCCAGACAAACAACCTTGCAGCTGTCGACGCCGTGAAAAGAAGCATCGTGCAACTATATGCCGACGACTTCCTGAAAATCGACCCGTCGGGCAAGCTTGGCAAACTATTTATGGCAATCCCTGCACAACTAAGCCGCAACGCATCGCGCTACTCGCCAAACGCCGTTGTCGGGAAAACCGACGACGAAAAAGAGCAGGAAATGATAATCAGCCTCGAGGACAGCAAAACTGTACTCGTGGCATACCACACAAACGACCCAAACGCCGGCATGTCGCTCTCTCGCGACATCTCACGCTACAAGCTGTTTGCCGCCGACACCGGACTGTTTGTAACAATGGCCTTCTGGGACAGCGACTTCTCCGAAAACACAATCTACCAGAAACTTCTGGCAGACAAGCTCGACGCCAACCTCGGCTACGTCTACGAAAACATTGTGGCACAGATGCTGACAGCTGCCGGAAACAAACTGTTTTATTACACCTTCCCCAAGGACGACCGCCACCTCTATGAAGTTGATTTCATAATCCCTCACGGCAGCAAAATCTGCCCTATCGAAGTGAAATCATCCGGCTATAAAACCCACGCCTCGCTCGACGCCTTCCGCCACAAATTTTCCGCACGCATCGCCAACAGTTACATTCTCTACACCCGCGACCTGCAGCGCGGCGACAACGAGCTGCTATATCTCCCCGTCTATATGACCCCTCTCCTTTAGCCGAAAAAAGGCGCGCAGCCTGTCAGCCGCGCGCCCCTCCAGCCCCATCACCGGAGCCGCTATTCTGCGGTATTCTCTATCACCTTAAGCATCTTTGCCGCAAGCACCTTGCGGTCAAAGTCATTCGACAAAGCCCTACAGCCTTCTTTGCATTTCTCATACAACGCATCGTCAGCGAGCAACTTGTCCAATTTGTCGTTGAAATCCGCCTCGTTCTCCGGCTCAAAACAAAGCCCAGCCCCATAGCTGTCGATTATATCTTTAGCCTCGCCCTCAACTTCCATTATTATAGGAATCTCCATCCCTGCATTCTCAAATATTTTAGAGGGAATCACCGTGGTGAACAACGGCGATTTCTTCAGATTTATCAAACACAGGTCAAGTATCGAGATGTAGCGCCAAACTTCTGTTTTCGGGACAGGGTCAAGCATTGTTACATTATCTATATGCTCCGTATTCCTCATCTTCAGCAACCGTTCCTTTTCCGCGCCAGCTCCAATAAACAAGAAATGATAGTCATTCTTACCCTGCATATTCTTTGCACATTGCAAAATAAAATCCAACTTATGCGCCAAGCCATGCGTTCCGATATATCCAATCACACGCTTGCCTTTCAAGCCAAGACGTTCCGCCAAAGCCTCGTCTTTCGGCATTGGTTTAAACAATTCACGGTTGGCTCCATTTTTCACCACTTCTATTTTTTCTGCCGGCACTCCACGAGCCGTCAACGTGCGTTTAAACGAGTCTGTCACAACAACTATTTTACGGGCGGAACGGTAGCATCGCATTTCCTCCCACTCAAAATAGCGTATAAACACATTGTCGCTCATCGCACCGACTGTCTTTATCGACTCTGGCCAAAGGTCGCGCACTTCCATTATCCACGGCTTCCGTTTCCAGAAAGCCAACGTGCGTCCGCTCAACGCCGTGAAGAATTGTGGAGAAGTGGCAATAATAATGTCTGTTTTCTGAAACAGACCGGCTAAAAACGACGTGACAGAATAACTGACATAGTCAAGCGTGCGCTTCAGGAAACCTTTGTTGGCGGCGATATACGACCACACACGCACCACCTTGATGCCTTCCATCCACTCCGTCTGATACAGCTTGTTTTTATATCCTTCATACACTCGCCCTTTCGGGAAATTCGGAGCACACGTGATCACCGTCACCTCATGCCCCGCCTTATGCCATTCGCGCACATGGTCGTAGGTACGCGAAGCCGGCGCGTTAACCTCTGGCGGAAAATTGTCCGTCAGAAACAATATTTTCATAAACTTATTGTGATTTGTAAATTCTCTTTGAAATGCACAGCGGCAATCTTCACTGCCTCAAAGCGGTTGTAGTCATGGCTGACCGTGCCGTCGGATATCTCAACAGCGTCTGCTCCGACCACCGACACCACGCCTGCCGTCGTGAGAATTTTCTCCGCTGTGTGTTCAACCACCTCGACTCCCGGAGCAAAATGCAGATATGCCGTTGCCGGAGTGGGCTTTGTTATATGGTCGGCCATGTGAAAGCCGTCATTGTCAACACTGAATGTCCGCCGATGCATGCCCAGCGCGCCAAATCCGTCATGTTCTGCCACAACTGTCTCTCCATCGCGCAGCAGCCGCACTTTTGCCCTTCTGCCCACACGAAATCCTCCCCACACCTCGCTCGACGATTTGCCTG
>OMAG01000960.1_pt1 | contig 10263 bp, 8 predicted proteins | sample 1673781 | NCBI WGS metagenome assembly OMAG01 (sample SAMEA103958127, study PRJEB25191) | human gut metagenome | biome: human-associated habitat [ENVO:00009003]; feature: intestine environment [ENVO:2100002]; material: feces | place: Germany | collected 2013/2015 | reverse complement strand
CACCTTGTCCATGTCGATGCCGGAGATGCCCGCCTCGTAGTAGGAGGCGAAGCCTGCGTAGTAGTCGTCGGCCCGCACGCTGCCGTCGTAGCTGGCGGTGAGGGCCTTGGCCCCGTTCTCGCCCAGGCTGGCCGCAGCGTCCCGCACGCGGCGGATGTCATACGCCTGCTGCGCCGCAGGGCGCTGCTGCTCCACCTGCATGGCGGGGCGCACGGTCTCCTGCGTGGCCGTCTGCCGGGCTTCCGTTGCGGCGGGGGCAGTTTCCCTCGCGTTCGTAGAAACGTCGCTCTGCGTCCTTGCAAGGGTCGCCACGGCGTTCTTGACGGCCTTGCGCTGCTGGGACTTGCTCATGTCCTCGCTGATGTTCAGCCCAGCCTCCTGCGTCAGCGTGTTGATGGCGGTGGGGTTGCTCAAAATGTCGATGGCGGTGTTGTTGGTCACGCGGCCCTTCTGGGTCACTTCCTCGGCGGCCCGCAGCAGCAGGTCGCCGCTGCCGTCCTCCGCGTCGATGGCCTGCACGTTGGCCTGGTACAGCCGCCCGATTTCTGCGTTGGTGAGGGTCTGCCCGGCGTCGAGCTTCTGCTGGAGCTGCACGGCCAGCTTGTAGCTCTGGGTGCTGGGGTCGCTTGCAAGCCCTTCCTGGATAGTGGCCTGCACCACGTCGTCGCCCATCGTCTGGAACTCCGCGCCGGTGCGCCGTGCGCCGTATTCATTCAGCCCTGCGTTGGTGGCGATGCCCACGCCGGACATCACGCCGCCGGAGACAGCGCCGCCCAGGAGGTCCAGGCCCATGTTCTCCGCCTGGTCCAGGACGGCCCGCCAGAACGCCTCCTTCTCGGTCATGCCCTTGGCCTCGTAGGCGTCGATGGAGGTCTGCCACTCGCTCTTGTCCTTGGAAATGAGCACGTCGGCCACCAGGTTGATGATGTCGCTGCCCACTTCCTCGCTGCCCTCAGCCAGGGTGTTTTTGAGGAAGTAGCCCATGGCGCTCTTGGTGAGCGCGGTTTTGTCCAGCAGGGCATCCAGGCTGACCTTCTCGGTGACGATCTCCGCCGCGCCTGCGATGGTGCCCAGGGCGAACGCCTGGTTATCGGACAGGCCCCGGTCCTTTGCGGAGATGGTGGCATCCGCCGCCGCGCCGGTGCCCATGATGGCAAGGGAGAGCGCCTGGTTGCCGCCGGTGATGGCGGTATTCAGCAGGAAGTCGCCCATGCTCATGCCGGTCTGGTAGGCGAAGCTGCCCACACCGCCCCAGTTGTCCTCCACGATGGTGTTCACCTCGTCGCGGATGGCGCTGTTGATGTAGCTGAACTTGTTGTAGCCTGCGTTCTGGTCGATTTCCCCGTCGGAGAGGTAATCCGCCGCCTGGCCCAGGTAGGAAAGGCCCTTGAGGGGGCTTTCCAGCACGCTGAACGCGGAGGACCCCACCGGGTGCTCCTTGGCGTAGGCGGCCCATTCCTCCTCGGCCTTGGCCCGCTGGCGGTAGTTGAGGTCGCTGGTCAGGTAGTCGATGTAGGCGTAGGCGTTCTTGTGCTCCGCGTCGCCGTTGGCGGTGTCTTGGGCGTACAGATAGTTGAAGGTGGCGATCTCGTCATCCGTCATCTCCCGCCGCTCGCTGTTGTCCAGGCCCAGCAGGGACGCGTTGCTCTGGATGTCGGAGAGCATCTGGCGGCTGCGGGCATCCTCGTTGCGGTTGATGTAGTCGTAGGCGATGTCGTCAAAGCCGCTGTTGGAGTAGGTCCCGCTCCATGCGTTGAATTTCTCCTGGCCGTTGGCCGTGCTCTTGTACTGGCTTTTCTCTGCAAAATCGGGTTTCTCCGCCAGCGCGGCATATTCCTTGCCCCGCTGGTAGGTGTTGTAGTCGTTCTCGTCCTTGAACTGGGACCAGAAGTCATACTCGCTGTTCAGCCCGCCCCGCAGCTCCTCCAGGTACTTGCTGCCCTGGTCCAGGGTGGAGAGGACGCCGTTCACGGCATCCTCTCCGTATATCTCCCGGTTGTCCTGGAAGTAGGTGCGGTAGGCGTTGGCCCTGTTCTGCATCACGCTGATGCGGGCGTCGTTGTCATCCCGGTACTTCCCAAAGTCTGCGGCACTCTGGAATTTGCCGTCCCGGCTCTGGTAGTCGCTGCCCAACTGGCTGGAGAGGCCGTTCACGCTCTCCAGCCAGGAATTGAAGCCCTGGGCCTTGTCCGCCTCGTATCTGCCGCTGCCGCCGTAGGCATCCTTGCCGTACTGCTGGTCGATGACGGCCCGGCGTTCTGCGGCTTTGTTCCGCAGAAAGTTGCTCGCCCGCGTTACGGTGCCGTCGTCATTCTTGCCCAGAGGGGTCTTGTCGCTGCTCTGGATGCTCTCGGCCTGCTGCCGCGCCGCCGTCCGCTTCTTCAAAAAATCGCTTGCGCTTGCCATAGGGCCGCCTCCTTACTTCTTATTGCCGTTCCACTTGTAGGTGTAGGTGTTGGTCGCGCTGTCGTAGGTCTCGATGACCTTTCCGCTGTTGACGTAGTTCTCCACCTCGTCGTAGGTGAAGCGGCCATGGCCGGGAATATAAATCCAGCTATCCCCGTGCCGGTTGCCGATCTGGGCGTCGCTGCCGCTGTCTCCGCTGCCGCCCTGGTTCTTCATCCAGTCGGCGTAATACCCGGCCAGCTTTCCGGCCTGGGTGGTGTTGTACCCGGCGGACAGCAGCCAGGCGTATGCGTCGCCCTCGCTGCGGATGCCCGCCTTGTACATTCCTGCGTACACGTCCTCGCTGGCGCTTGAGCCGCCGCTCTTGCTTCCGCCGGAGCGGGCGGATGCCTGCGCCTTGTTGTATGCGCTCTTGAGGCCCGCGATCTCCTGGTCCGTGTACCCCAGGGCCTTGTAGCCGGAGAAGTCGCCGCCCGCCGCGAGGGTCTGGGCCTTTGCCAGCGCCCGGTTGTACTCCGTCTCGTCCTTGTAGGTCTCCCGGTTGTAAGCGGTCTCGTCCTCGTAGCGCTTGTCCGCGATCTGGTCCCGGCCCACGGAATAGTTCCATTCGTTGTTGTAGCGCTCGTCGCTGATATTGTCCCGATGCATGCCGTAGTCGAAGCTCCGGTCCGTGTTGTACTGGGCCAGGAGGTCGGCGTACTTGGCGTAGTCGCCCTGCTCCAGGGCCACCAGCATTTCCAGGTTTGCCCTCTGGGTGTTGCCCTCGTCCTGGTACATGGAGTAGGCAAGCTGTTTCAGCTCCGGGATTTTATCGGCCAGCGCCCCCATGTAGTTGTCATAGGTCTGCTGCGCTGCGCTGCCCGCATAGCTGCTTGCAAGGCCGCCCGTGCGGGCGCTGACCTGCCCCAGGGTGTCCTGCATCGCCCGCTCGCCGCTGCGCGTGTAGCTCTCCTTGTACTGCTGATAGGTGGGGTCCTTCTCCGGGTCGTAGCTGAACGCCTCCCGGTTAAGGATTTGGCGGGTCAGGTCGTCGATCTGGCTCTGGTAGCGGCTGGTGTAGGTGGGGGCCGCCTCGTAGGAGAAGCCGCCGCCTCCGTTTCCTCGTCCGCCGCCGCCCATCTCCAGGGGGATGTAGCGGCTGCCGTCGCTGTCGCCGGAATAGCCGTAGTTGCTGCGGATGCGCTCCACATAGTCGTGGGCGTCTGCCCAGGTCGTTTTGCCTGCCGCCGCTGCCGCCCGGACCTCCGCCGCGCTCCGCAGCTCGTCATTGGAAAAATGCTCCTGGTCATATACGCTGCCGCCGTAGCTGCCCCGGTCGCTGCCGCCGCCGCTCACCGTGTCGGCGCTGGGCGCGGCGGCCTTGCCGGTCTTGCTCCCGGTTTTGATGGCGCTGGTGGCATAGCCGTTCTCGTTATAGCTGATGTTGTAGCCGCCCTTGGAGACGGTCTTGCCCGCCAGGTCTTTGTTCCTGGACATATCGGGTTTTGCCATGTCGGATTACCTCCTCTTTCAGTTGGTTTTCTGCTCCAGCGCCGTCACGCGGGCTGCCAGCTTGTTGTACTCGCTGCCCAGTGTGCTCACGCTCTGCTGCACCCCGGAGAGGGTGGTTTGCAGGCTGGAGACCTTGCTGTTCAGCCCCTCCACACTGGTCTGTATGGCGGTCATGCTCTTTTGAAGCTGCCCCAGCATGAAGTCCAGATTTTCTTGCAGGTTTCTGGTGTAGTTGCACAGAGATTTTACGGTCCCGTTCACGTCGTTGCGGTCAAACGAAGGAGGGGAGCCGGGGAGGGTGGTTGCCATGCCCTGTCACCCCCTTAATATTCGCTGCCCAGGGCAAACTCCCGGATGATGCTCTTGACCAGGCATCCGCCCTTGCCGGACAGCCGGATGCGGAAGTTGTCGCACCGCACCGGCAGGATGGGGACTTGCAGGGTCTTGGCCCGCTCGTTGTGGGTGGAGAACACCTGTCGGAATGGCTTTCCGTCCGCGCTGATCTCCACCTTGAGCCAGGCCCCGGCCTCCAGGTCCGCCCGCAGGTACAGCTTGGAATAGCACTTGCGCCCGTGGCTCGTCTCGTCCATCTGGCACAGCGTTGCGCTCCAGCTCACCAGGCCCTCCTCGGAGTAGTCCTGCCCGGTGGTCATCAGCTTGCCCGTGGCCCCGTCCAGGAAGTAGAGCGTCCCGTCCAGATAGGCCCAGTCCAGCGCGTGGGTCGCGTCCTCCCGCAGCCAGATGGCCCGCAGCGTATCAAAGACGTACAGCTCCCAGTCGCCCTTCTCCGTCCGCATGGAGATGTAGTAGCGCTCGCCGTCCGTGCCGCCCACCGCGTCGAAGAAGCGCCGGGTCCCGAAGTTCTCCGTCAGCAGCTCCGGGGTCCCGCCGGAGTAGGCGTACACGCCGTTGCGGCCCTTGTAGAACAGCGTCTCATTGATGACGGCCAGGGACTTCTCGCTGCCCTTCTGGATGCCGGGCACCGTGTAGGTGTAGATTTCATACTGCGCCGGATAGCTGCCCAGGACCTTGTGCAGGCAATTCTCTTTCCAGAACAGCACCGTGCTGGAGTAGGCGATGCACCCGGTGAACTCGCCCTCCGTGCCCACGGCCACGGCGTAGCTGTCCGTGGACACCCCGTCGTAGACGTAGAAGTTGGTCGGGTCGCCCAGGGCGCTGGCGTAGATGGTCTTGCCCTCCGCGCCCCAGATGCGGTTATCGCACTCGCAGATGCACGTCAGGTCCGGCACCTTCCGCTCCAGCATCACCGTCCCGGCCTCCACGCCGGTCTTGGTGAAGATGTCCTTGGTGAAGGTCAGCTTCCGCGCCTCCAGGGAGCGGATGATGTGGCTGCCATTGTTCACGGCGCAGGTCGTACAGCCGGAGATTTCGATTGCGTCTCCGGCCTTGAAAAGCTCGTCGAAGCCTGGGTATTTGTGCAGCGCCGCCGTGTGCAGCAGATAGGTGATCTGGTAGGTCCCGTCGCTCTGCTTTGCGCTGCTCTGCACCACCATGTACTCCTTGGAGCTGTCGCAGTCGTATTGAATGTAATCGCCCGCTTTGAGCTTGTCCGGGGTCCCTGCGGTCCCGCCGCTCATAGTCAGCGCTCCCGTGGTCTTGTTCACGCTGGCCCCGGTGTAGGCGGTGATGGATGTGTCGGCGGCCACGCTGCCCTTGGTCTCTGCGTTCTCCGCCGCCTGGTCGATGTAACTCTGCTCCGGCACGGTCAGGGTGTTGGCCGTGAAGGTCACGTCGCCGGGGAAGCCGGGGTATTCCGCCGCCAGCATCCCAAACTTCTCTGCCTCCGTGTCGTAGTAGACCTTATCGGGGAAAATGACGATTTTGGTGTTGATGGTGGCAAACTGCTTTTCGCCCGCAGTCACATGGCCCACCACCTTGCCGTCATAGAGAAAGTCGGTCCCGTCCACCACGCACAGCTTCCCCCGTGCGTACAGCCCCGTGGGGCTGGTGTAGGTCCCGGCGGTCTTGCGCCCATCCCGCTGACTGAGGCACGGGAAGCGGGCGGAGGAGAGGCCCCAGCTCTCTGCCAGCTCGCCGTCCCCGGCCCCCTGGCCGTAGTTCAGCCCGGCAAAGGCGATGATCTGCTTGCGGTTCTTGCCGGTCGCCGCCGTCATGTATGGCAGGTTCATCTCGCCCCTCCTCCTAAAATAGACCCGTCAGACCCCCGCCGCCGATGGGCAGGTGCCTGCGGTGATACTGTTTCCGCCATTCGTCCAGCGCCGCGTTGTACGCCAGGGCGGAGTTGTTGTAGTTGTCGGCCTCCCGGTTGTAGAAGTCCACCTTGCTCATAAGGTACAGGTCGTACAGCCCGTCGTAGGGGGCCTCCACCAGCAGGGGCTTGTCCCCGTCCTCCGGGAACGCCTTGGGAAAGTCCGGCAGGTCGGTCCAGCCGCACGCCGGACACAGGTTGCTGTCCATCACCCGGTCATAGGTGATCTCCGTCCCGCCGCAGGTGGGACAGACGGCGACGGGTCCCTTGGCCCCGCGCCCGCTCGTGAGCTGGTGCCGCAGGATGGTCTCCCGGTAGAGCTGTCCGTCCAGCTCCAGCAGCCACGCCGCCTTGGTCTCGTCGTCGATGGCGTCCGGCCTCGCCCGGTTCACCCGTTCGATAACTTCATTGATGCTCGGCATACCGCCGCCTCCTCTCATAGAATTTGCCGGGCAGCGGCACGCCGCCGCCCGGCTTTCTGGGTGCTTCTCTTACACCGCACGGACCCACAGGCCGTTGTTCTTCACATACAGCCCGCCGTCGTTGCCCGGCACGCTCTCAACCGTGTAGCATCCATCGCTGTCTTTGCTGTCAGATACAACGATAGAAGATTTAAGATTAAAAGCGGGACGCGGCGCGAAGAGGGCGCTGTACACGTAGTTGTAGTCCACGGTGCCGTCGGTGAAGATGAAGTACGCGAGGTAGCCATACGAGCCCGGGGAGCGCAGGCCCCAGCGGACGGCGGTCGCCGTCTCGTCCAGATAGGTGATGCGCTTTGCGTTGTCGGAGAAATAGCTGAACGCCTTGCCCTCCGTCTGCCAGCCGCTCACGCCCGCCTCCGTGCAGGAGATGGCAAAGCCCTTGCGGTAGATCGTGTGCAGCGTCGCCACCTGGTTGCCTTCCGCCACCACAATGGGGACGGGGACCAGGCACTCCCGGATTTTCTCGTCCAGCTTCAGCGGCCAGATGCCGTCACAGAAGTTGTCCAGGGTGCAGCCGAAGTAACGGTTTTTGTAGCCGTTGCTGTCGGAGGCGTTCCATGCGATCTCACTGAAAGCATCCTTGCGGATAAGGGTCACGCCCGTGCCGGTGCCGTAGTGGTCATTGTCCAGCTTGATGAACTTGGTGGGCTTGCTGTTTTCCGCCAGCTTCACCAGGCTGCCGTTTGCCAGATTGGAAAGTAACTGTCCCATATCGTTTTGTTCTCCTTTCGTCAGGTCCGGGCCGGGCAGCGGGGATGCCCGCCGCCCGCCTGGCCTCGTCTGCGCGGTCCAGAGCCATCAACAACCTGGACCGCATTTCTCTGCGGAGCTGCTTTGTGTCGCCGTGCTTGGCGTGTGCCTCCCAGGCGGTAAAGCTCTCCATGATTTTCTCCCGCGACACCTCGCCCGCTGCGTACTGCTTCTCCCACAGCCGGATGCGTCGTTTCATCCGCTTGATGGAGGAGTAGCGCAGCTTGCTGACCACCTGGCCCGTCCGGGTCAGATAGGTGTGGAAGCCGCAGAAGTCGATGCCGTTTTGCAAGGGGAAGATGTTGGTCTTGTCGTTCAGCTCCAGGCCCAGCTTGGCAAATTCAAGCCTTGCAAGGCGCAGAGCCTCAACCGCTGTCGCCTTATCCGGGCAAATCACATACCAGTCGTCCATATACATCCCTGCCAGCGGCAGGTGCAGCTTCTCACCCACATAGTGCATGAAGGAGCTGACGTAGAACACCGCGTAGATGTGGCTCGTCTGGTGTCCCAGGGCCAGGCCCTCGTCCACGGCGTCGATGTATCGCCACATCAGCGCCCGGATGTCCGGGTCGGGAAACCGGGGTTCCAGCGCGGCCTTGAGCCGCCGGGCCAGCCGCATCAGCAGTGTGGGATTCCGGCGGTAATAATCCGCCCACCAGGCCTTTTCGGCGCGCTTGTCATAGGGAAGACGGCTGTACGGCTGGGTGCGGGGATATGCGCGTTCATACTCGCAGTTGAGACGAGGGTCCATTTGCATGAAAACAAGCCTCCTTTTTGAGGCCGCCCGGCACCGGGCGGCACAGTTGCGTGCAGAGCGTTTTGCGGGATGTGTTATTCTATTTTATGCCCCCGACGGGGACGGTGTGAGCCTCCGTTCTTTCCGCCTTCAGTATATCATGTCCGCCAGTGAACGACAATATACCGTTTGCACGAAAGCGCGGCCATTGCTTACAGCAACCTGCCGGAACGGTTTTTCCGGCGAATACACCTGTGTGCCGCGTGCCCTCATGCTGCGGTTTTTGCCGCAGTTGTGACGAAATTGTAAAAGTTGAAAAAATTCGCGCATTTTGCCCCGCAGGGCTTGACATACTAAAAAAGTGTTGTAAAATAAATTTAGCACTCGAACAGATAGAGTGCTAAACAGCAAGAGAGGAAAGGTGGTGTGGGCGGTGCCGATGGACGATCGGAAACGGCGTGTGCTGCGGGCGATCGTAACCCTGTACGGCGCGGACGGAGAGCCGGTTGGCAGCGGTCTGCTGGCCGAACAGTTCGGACATGCGGTGTCCAGCGCCACGCTGCGCAACGAAATGGCCGCGCTGACAAAGCTGGGCCTTCTGGAGCAGCCCCACACCAGCGCCGGGCGCGTGCCCAGCGCCAAGGGCTACCGCTACTACATCGACAATCTTCTGGATACAGGCGCCCGCCTTCCCGCTGAGGAAAAACGGCAGATCGACCTTTTGTTCCGCGAGATGGACTACGACCCCGAACGTCTGGCCGAAAGCGCCGCAAGGGCTTTGGCGGACCTGACGGGCTACTGTGTCGTGGCTACAACGCCCAAAAGCGAGGACCTGTGCATCGCCCATTATGAGGTGATGCAGGTGGGCCGCTACACGGCGGCGGTGCTGGCCGTCACCAATGCGGGCGGTGTGCGCACGCGCACGGCAAAGCTGGATTTCGCGCTGCGGCCCGGCGACGCCCAGCGGCTGTCCCAAGCGCTGAACACCTACCTTACCTTCCGCAGCGCGGCCGACGTGCGCGAGGAACAGATGCGTGCCGCAGCACAGAGCCTGGGCAGTGCGGTATATTACCCGGTGCTTTCGGCGGCGGTGACGCTGCTGCGGGAAGCGGGACGGCCCAATGTATATCTGGAGGGCCAGCAGAACCTGCTGAATTATGCCGAGCTTGCGGACAGCTTCCGCACGCTGATGGAATTCTTCAGCGACACAGAAGCCGTCAAGCGCTACGTCAGCCCCAAGAGCGAGCGCACCACGGTGCTGCTGGGCGACGAACTGCCCGAGTACCGCATGCCGGGCTTCTGCATCATGACGAAGCGCTATCTCGCGGGAGGCGGGCTGACGGGGGCCATCGGCATCGTAGGTCCAACGCGCATGCCCTACCGGGAAACGATCCCGCGGCTTGAATATTTCGCATTGCTGCTCGGCGAATGCATGTCGGGCAGGGTGCAGGAGGAGTAGCAACATGGCAGACACGGAAAAAAACGTGAACCGCGCGGCCGCCGCGCCGCAGGAGGAAGCGTCCGCCGCGCAGGCGGCGCCCGAGGCACCGCAGCCTGAAACGCAGGATGCAGAAAAGGTGGAAAAAAAGGAAAAGCATACAGAAGGCAAGGCGCATGCCGAGCTGGCCGCACTGAAAACCAAGCTGGAGCAGGCTGAAAAAAAGCTGGCCGAAACGAAAGACACGCTGCTGCGCACCGCCGCGGAATATGAAAACTTCCGCAAGCGCAGCGCCAGGGAGCACGATGCCGCGTTCGACAACGGCGTGAGCTTCGCGGTGAACACGCTGCTGCCCGTGCTGGACACGCTGGAGATCGCCGCCGACGCGCCCACCGCGGACGAGAGCTATAAAAAGGGCGTGACCATGACGCTGGACAAAGCCGCCAAGGCGCTGGAAGCCCTCCATGTGGAGGAGATCGAGGCGCTGGGCAAGCCCTTTGACCCCAACTTTATGAATGCCGTGCAGCAGATCCCCGCCCCCGATGGGCAGGAGAGCGGCACCGTGATCACGGTTTACCAGAAGGGCTACAAGCTGGGCGACAAGATCGTCCGCCATGCGACCGTTGTGGTGGCTGAATAAGCCAAACCTCCCGCAGGGGAGTTTCAATAAACATCCGCTTATCCACTTTGAGCATCATATAAACAATACGTTCTGAATTGAGAGGAGCTT
>OMAG01000959.1_pt1 | contig 10271 bp, 5 predicted proteins | sample 1673781 | NCBI WGS metagenome assembly OMAG01 (sample SAMEA103958127, study PRJEB25191) | human gut metagenome | biome: human-associated habitat [ENVO:00009003]; feature: intestine environment [ENVO:2100002]; material: feces | place: Germany | collected 2013/2015 | reverse complement strand
TGCCGACAATGATACTCTGAAAATAATAGATGAGTATTTTTCAAAACTGCCAAAGGGATTTGTGGAGGAACTAAAGAAATATGAAGGAATAGATAACCGCAAGATATTTATAAAGATAAGTGATGAACATAATGAGAATGTGGATTTTTATTCTGATATTGGAAAGGGAGATTATTGGACAATAGGAAATGGTCAATACATGGATATGGGATTAGGATGCTGCACAATGTATTCAATAAAATGTAATGTTGAAACACGTAAGAATACAAATAATTTTTTGTCAGACTGGAATGATTATAATCCGGAAGGATTTGAATACGGTAATTTGGAAAAGTTTAAAAATAACATGCCGGACAATAGTAATGATGATGAAGATATCTACTTTGTAACTGAACCGTCAATGGAACAGGAGTCATCTGATTGGGCAGATATGTTTTCAAGTATGATAAATTATGATATGCAGGTGATATATGACAGATGTTCTAAAGTGCGTGCAAAAGCAAAATATCTTTGTGAAGAAATAGAGAGAGCATTTGAAACTGTGGACGAAACCGCATATTGGAACAGATACTTTACAGAAACCAAGTGATGTATACAAGGGAGACGGTAGGATGAAAATTAAAAAAATGATACAGATTATATTGTTTACAGCAGTAATTTTTTCGCTAACAGGTTGTGGCAAGTCATACGAAAAGAAAATAGAAGAAAGATATGGAATTGAAATTGAAGGCGCAGACAATGATACTCTGAAAATAATAGATGAGTATTTTGCCAATCTGCCGAAAGGTTTTGTAAAAGAATTAAAGAAATATGAAGGAATAGATGACCGAAAATTACATATAGAAATTGGTGATGAAACAAACTTTTATTCAGATATTGGAAAAGGCGATATATGGAATATCAAAAAAGATGAAAATATTAAGTACGCAATGGGATACTTTATGGGATACTCTATCTGTTACAATATATCAACAAGAAAATACAGAAATGGACTTCTTGACGAATGGTATGATTACAACCCTGAAGATTTTAAATATGGGTATAATGAGGATGAATTTTTAAAATATGTTTTAAATAAAGGTAAAAATGAAGAAGCGTATTTTACAACAACAGAAGCATTGAAATCAGATAGGAATGATGCTGCAGAGATATTTGCAATTATTATGGATGATGATGTAGATGCGAGCCCTGTTTTTGAGAAGAATCCTAAACTCCGTGCAAAAGCAAAGTACCTTTGTGATGAAATAAACCGTGCGTTTGAAACGGCTGATGAAACCGCATACTGGAACAGATATTTTAAATAGAAGGAGGTACCTTGATGAAAAAAACATTTATTACGGTAGCGATAATGATAATGGCAATAACATTATCCGGCTGTGGAAAAAATAAAAGCGAAAGATTAAATGAAAGAGAATTGGAAATAGAACAGAAATACGGAATAGAAATTGAAAAGGTTCGTGAAGAAGATTTAAAAGTGATAGATGATTATTTTGCAAAACTGCCTGATGGTTTTGTTAAAGAATTGAAAACATATCAGGATTATGAAGAATATCCGGACAGAAAGATATACATATATGTAAGCGGTGATGGGATAACGGATGTTAAAAATGATTTGAGTCTCGGCGATTATTGGATATTAGATAAAAACAGAGAGATTGATGGGCAGTTAGCTTATTGTACAATGGAATCCGCTTATTACAACATAGAGTTTAGAAAAAATCATATGGAGGCAATGTTTAGTATTCCTTTGTTCAATCCGGAGGGATATGATTACAGTGATACCACAGAATATTTTAAGTATTTATATAATGAAGACAATACTGAAGAAGCATATTTTATCGGGGAAGAGCCTGTGTTATATGCGATGGATGATGAAGCCAGAATATTTGCACTGCTTATGACAGAGGATGAAAAGGGATTTGAAATTCTTGATAAAGCACCAAAAATCCGTCAAAAGGCACTTTATATACGTGATGTAATCCAGTTTTCTTTTGATACAGTGGACACAACAGCATATTGGAACAGGCATTTTGCAGGTAAAGAATAACACAAGAGGTATAAAATGAAGCTGATAAAAAAATTAATAATATCAACAATTATAATGGCTTTTATATTAACCATTACAGGATGCAGCAACAGCAAAGAGACAGATTACTGCCTTGATAAAAAAGAAAAAATAGAGTCAAAGTACGGCATAACCATTTGTTATGGCAAAGATAAAATAAAAGAAAAGAGCGTGTCATCATATAAACTATTGGATAATGAACGTAAGGTCGATGCCATTCTGGATGAGATTGATGACTATTTTTCAAAGCTGCCTGAAGGCTTCATAGAAGAAGTTACGACTTTTGATTCGGATGATGCCACAGAAATTGTAATTTTAATTCTGAAAAAAGATTCTGTGGGAGTCAGCTTTAATGACAGGGAACATGAATACTGGCTTGTAAATGAAAGTGACACGGATATGGACCTGGCAGGAGATATGATGTATTCCATGATGTTTCATGCAAAATATTCTCCGAAACGTGACGGCTTTTTATCAGACTGGAATGATTACAATCCCGATGGATTTACATACGGAAGCAGTAAGAATAAAAAATATCTTTGCGGCAGCAGTAATATTGAAAACGGATATTTCCTGCTGGATGAGACAATGGAAGATCCTATTACCGAAGTACAGTTGTTATTCTCTATGCTGTGGGATGATGAATGTATGGAAAAATACAATGCAATAAATCTGCCCCGTATAGTAGACAAGATGAAGTTTTTATGCAGCGAGATAAGCAGGATATTTGAAACCGTGGACGAGACAGCATATTGGAACAGGTATTTTATAGAGAAATAATCCTCATATCAAAAATATAGAAATAAGGGCTAAAAGGAGCAAAAATGAACTGGATTAAGGAAAATAAAATCAAAATAATTATTATAGTAGCAGTAGTATTACTTGCAGGAGTAGGTACAGTAATCGCGTTAAATACTAAGCAGACAAAAATAAATCCGGCAGACAGTAATCAATCAGATGTTGTAATAAATGAAAGTTCAAAGGAAGATGTCACAACAAAGAAAGATGATGTAATAAAAGAATCGGAGAGCACAACAGAGCAGGAGAAGGAAGAAGAGACTACCTCAAAGGATGATAAGAATGTAGAAGAAGAGACAACTCCGGCGGCAGCAGAACCAACAACACCGTATGTAGCACCGACAACGAAACCACAGGCAAAGCCAACAACACCATATGTAGCACCGGCAACGAAACCACAGGCAAAGCCAACAACACCACAGCCAACCCGCCCAACAGAGCCGGCAACAACAGCACCGGTTATACATGGAAAGGATGGAGTGATTCTGGATACGCTGTATTTTAACTTTAACAGTGGGTTAGAAAAATTGCCGGAATCACAGGCAGAGCTTGGTGGACCGGATAGAGGGACATCAGTATGGACTGAGGATGTAGGCAATATAGACATATTTGGAGTTGGTCTGATAATGGGAAAGTCGACTAAGGAAGATGTAGAAGCGTATTTTGGGAAACCATTATATGAAAAAGATGAAGATACAAAATATGGTAAGTGCATACAATATGCATATAAAAATGTATATATTTTGTTTGATTTTTATAAAGGTACAGGAAAAATCAGGCTTATACTCATAGATGGAGTGAAAGGACTTGATGACGTTTAAAAGCAGGGTTAAGTTCAATTATTGACAAATATAGAAATGAGGATAAAACAATGAGAGCAAAGAAATACATGGCGTGGATTATCACAGCAGCAATGCTTGTTACATCCATTCCATTTTCAGAAAAACGAGTAAAAGCAGATGTACTTCCTGAGGGTACGCAGATGAAGTTTGTTGTTAAAGACCTTGATGGGACTACAATCAAGAACTCAGAGAATCCCGATGATGACAGAATTCTTAAATTCAAAATCGGTGATGAAGAAACAGAGGCAGTATTTAGCAATGATGAATATACCATTGATATAGGGAACCGTGAGTCAGCAGGACTTGAAGTAAGCATAATAATGGGTGATGTCATTAAAACTGAACCCTACAGTGCAGATAAGACGGAGTATGACGTTACCATGAGTATGGCTACGCCTATAGACATCACGGGTTCGGTATATGATGAAGCCACATCCACATATACAGTCCATGTCCCATATGACCCGGAAGGAAAGTATGAACTGCCTGAAGGTGTTGTCATGGATACAACAGACATTGAATCCAATGAAACAGAAGACGGTATATACAACTACGCGGGTTATGAAGAGGGCGTAATCAACTACCGGACACCGGGATATGTTAAGGCCAGGCTGACAGCAGTCCGTGATGACGGGTACAGGATATATACTCCTGTATATTTGCTTATTGACATTGACAACACTCCTGAATTCAGAGCGGATAATAACAAATTTTATGACAATAACGTAATTATTGAAAAAAGCGGAGACCTTGTTGCTGGTGTAACGCTTAAGAACAAGAAGTCATGGAACGGGCTGAATCTCAGTTGTAATTATGATAATAGCATTATATATGAAAGTTCTGATGCGGAAGTAAGTGTTGACGGTACAGGCAGAGTAGCAATAAATAAAGACTCCGGATATGATTTGGTAGAAGCAGTAATAACAGCAAGGGACAGATACACAGGAGAAAAGGCTTCATACAGTCTTACGGCATATCCTGAAACAAGTAATGACATAATACTTAGTGTTAATAAAGAATCCCTCCCTTATGATAATAAGGTAAGCATTAATGCAGCGGATTACAGGACGGATACCATTCCTGTAAACATTGAGAATCAGGATGATTATACTGACATAGTGTATTCATCGGATAATGAAAACATTGCAGCCATTGATACAGACGGCAGCATACACATACTTGAAGTAGGAACGGCACACATATCTGTGACAGCGGCTAAGAAAGATGAATGGAAGAAATATGAAAAGACATTCACTATTGAATCAAAAGCTGTTGATTCGTATATTAAGGTATATGTGGATGGCATAGAAAAAGACATTACAGAGACAATAGAAATCTCTGAGGATGACATCCAAAATGAGGTTGTAATACTTCCTATAAGCCTTAAGATGTATAATGAAAATGGTAAAGAAACCCACAAGCCTCATTATTACGTAAAAACAGATTTACAGGATGATAATGTAACAGTCAGTGGTTCTGATATTATCATATCAAAAACAGATGAAATAGAAAGAAATGTTAATCATACCATAGAAATAGAAGGAAGTGACTGGGGATTAAATAAATCAAAGGTAACATTATCCTTCATAATTAACGGAAAGGAAATAGACAACAGTTCAATATATTCAGTAAGATACATAGAAAACGGCACAGAAAAACCTCTTGTGAGTGGTAAAGTGATTAACGGAATAAGAACAAGATGGGCACTTACCAATGAGGTTAAAGTGGGAGTGTTGGATAGCGAAAACTATAAGGTTAGTAATGATAATCATGCTGAAAAAAGAGCTGATATATCATTTTTAACATCTAATTTTGAGGAGCACAACAAAGACCACGCATTTTACCTATGGGAGAAAAATGAAGAAAGTAACTATGACGCATTTTTCACCCACGAATATTTCGGAACAGACCTTGAAGCCCCTAAACTTACCCTTGTAAATCACGAAAACATCAATATAACCGGTAAAGGACTTTACACAAGCGGCAATGCATCCATAAATGTCATGGCTGCAGACAAAGACGGACACCTCTACGCAGTGGAACTGATAGATTCACTCACAGGAGATGTGATTAAAAGTGTGGGAATGAAAGAACTGGCAAAGAATGATGCTTCACTTAAAGAAACAAATGTCAGGTTTGACATCCCGTTTGAAAATAACACGGCAGTACATTATGCCGTTGTGGTATGGGACCAGGCAGGAAGAAAAACCGTCAGGTCACTTGCAGGACTATTAAGAAATGCTGAATACGGTGAAGACACCAACGTGCTTATATCAGACAATACACCTGCAAATGACAGGTTCTCCGTGGAAAACGGACCGGATGTCAATAAATATGTCACAGAAAACGGAAACATATATGTTTCGGGGGAATCAGGAATAGTAATCGTAATCGTATCTGAGGATGCCGGAGATGTTTATTCAGGAATCAGCAGGATAACATTGACAGTCAACGGAGAAGAAAAGACATTCAATGCAGACGGCACAGGCAGTTTTACAGCCGCAGACAATACTGCCAAGGCAGTGCTTGATACCGCAGATTTCATGACAGGTGTCATTGACGATAAGAGAAGCAGGCATCTGGCGGTAACCGTTTCATCAGAAGATTTTGCCGGCAATGTTTCCACACCAAAGCGTTACGACATCTATGTGGACAGAAAAGCACCACAGGCAGAAGGAATGACAATAACCTTTGGAAACACGGGAAGAAATAAAGAAACAATGACATCCTACGGGACTTTTTATAACGGCAGGTTTACCATGACTTCAGACATAAGTGACGGATTATCAGGACTTAAAAGTGCCGTGTTAAAAGTGGGAAACAGGACGATACAGGGATATGTTACCGGAAACGGAATCTCCTTTGATGTAGGGGACAATGTAAGCGGAAATGCGGAACTTGTACTTGAAGATTCAGTGGGAAATAAAAATACTGTCCCATATACAGTAATAGGTGCGGGCAGAGGCGTTAAAAACAGCTATATAGACGTGGACACACTGCCTGTTGACATAATGGTTGCGGCAGACAGCAAGCCGGGAAAGTACGGCTGGTATAACGGAAAAGTGACATTCACCGTAAAAGCTGCCGACAGGTCGTTATCCGAAAAATCGGGAATCAGAAACGTAACAATTACCGTCAACGGCGTCAGGTATAATGCAGAAACATACGATAACAGGACGACATCTGACAAAGAGTATAAAGTCACTGTTGATGACAGGTTAATCATGGAAACCATGAATGAAGAAGGAATGTATACTGTCAGGGCAGAAGCAGTTGATAATGCCGGAAATACCTCGGTAAAAGAAGCAAGTGCATATATAGATACAGTGGCACCGGTAATAGGAGAAATCACAGGCGTGGAACCGGGAAGCGACAATGCGGGAAACGTGACCATAAATATTCCCGTAACGGAAAAACATTTCAGTGCAGAAGGCAACGGCACAGTAATAACCGTCAGGAAAGAACTTGACGGGAAGACAACGGAAAACGTGATAACGGCTGATAGGTCTGACAGGATGGAAACTGTCGGAAGATATACATTCACGGAAGACGGCACATACAGTGTTTCCGCAGTATCGACAGACGCTGCAGGAAATAAATCAGACGAAAGAAAAATATCTTTCATCATTGACAATACTAACCCGGTAGTAAGGATTTCAGGAGTAACGGACGGCAGTTATGTAAAAGATTCCGCAACCCTTGAATTTTCAGCCGTCGAGGTTAATTACAGGAATAATGACGTTAAGATAAGTGGAACAAGGAGCCTTAACGGAATAACTGAGGTACTTGACATGGGAGGCTTTGTAAGCAGTACAAAAGAGTCCGTGATGAAAAAAGTATTTACAGATGAAGGTGAATATGAAATCACGATTATGGCAGAAGACGGGGCAGGCAACAGCTCCAAAACAGAAAGAATACACTTTACGGTGGATACAGCCAATCCGGAAATAACACTTGCGGGACTTGACAGGGCTTCATATACGGACACAGTATCTGGAAAAATAAATATAAAAGATAATTATTACAGGACAGGCACAGTAAAGCTTGTAAGAAGCTCTGTCACATATGATGAAACAGCAGACAGGCTTAACATAACCGATAAAGAAGACGTTACGGACCTTTTTGTAAAGACGGGAAAAGAAAGCAGCAGCCGTGAAAGAAACCTGGTTATCGAAATACCTAAAGAATGCGGCAATGACGGACTTTATGTTCTCAGCGTGACGGCAGAGGACATGGCAGGAAGAATATCGGAAAATATAACTGAATTTACCGTCAACGGATACGGGTCAGTATTTACCTTTAATGAGAGCCTGTTAAATCTTTTAAATAATCCGTATGTAAAAAATGTGCAGGAAGATTTTACCGTAAGCGAATACAATGCCGGCGGCATAGACCATGATAAGGTATCCGTCCAGATAACAAGGGACGGCGCCATGATGCAGAATCCGAAGTACAGTGTCAATGACCTGTCGGAGAAAAACGGATGGCATAAATACGAATATGTGATAAGCAGGGACAACTTTAGCAGTGACGGAATCTACAGGATTGTCATATCCACCGTGGACAGTGACGGCAACAAGTCGGAGACACTGAAAGAGGACAGGCTTGCCGCAGTATTTTATGTAGACACGACCAAACCGGAACTTGTATCGGTGACAGGTCTTGGAAAGAAGAATTATAACGCTTCGGAAATAGATGTAAAGTATGAACTGTTTGATGCCATGGGAATAGCAAAAGTGGAAGTCTACATAGACGGAGTCAGAACAAAAGAGATAACGGATGTGGAAGAGATAACACAGTACCTTGGTTCATTCAGCGTCTCACAGGGTATGAACCGCCACATAAGGCTGGTTATTACAGATAAGGCAGGAAATGTCACGGATACCGATGTGACCGAAGACGGAAAGTATGTGGCAGATTTTAATAAAAATGTAACCATATCCACCAATATATTTATACGATGGTATGCCAACAAGGCACTTTTTGTGTGCAGTATAGTGTGCGTGGTGTTACTGACAGCCGGAATAGTGATTCTGGTTACAAGGAACAGGAAGAAAAAAGGAACACAGGAGAAATAGACCCGCAATGCCTTTATTGACATTTAATTTACCGATATGCTATAATATCCGCTGTGTAACCGTCTGTAACTATATAGAACTGATGACGGTAATATTAGGAGGAATTATTTAAGATGAGTTTTACAGTCGAGAATTTAGAAAAGAACATGGCAAAGCTTACAATCACAGTTTCAGCTGATGATTTTGAAAAAGCACTTCAGGAATCTTATATGAAGAATAAGAATAAGATCAGTGTTCCTGGTTTTAGAAAAGGTAAAGTACCTCGTGCAATGATAGAGAAGATGTACGGAGCAGGAATCTTCTATGAAGATGCTGCTAACTATGCTATTCCTTCAGCGTATTCAGATGCTGCCGATGAGTGCGGACTTGATATTGTTTCACAGCCTGAAATTGATATAACACAGATTGAAAAGGGCAAGGATTTTATTTTTACAGCAACAGTTGCAGTTAAGCCGGAAGTAACACTCGGTAAGTACCTTGGCGTTGAAATTGAGAAGGTAGACACAAAAGTAACAGCTGATGACGTTAAGGCAGAACTTGAGAAAGTAAGAGAACAGAATTCAAGACTTCTTGATGTAACAACAAGAGGCGTTAAGGATAAAGACCAGGCAATCATCGACTTTGAAGGTTTCGTTGACGGTGAAGCATTTGAAGGCGGAAAGGGAACAGATTATCCTTTAACAATCGGTTCTCATTCATTTATTGATACATTTGAAGAACAGTTAATCGGTGCTAAGATTGGCAAAGAAGTAGAAGTTAATGTAACATTCCCTGAGAATTACCAAGCAGAGAACCTTGCAGGCAAGGCTGCTACATTCAAGGTAGTTGTTAAGGCAATCAAGGCAAAGGAACTTCCTAAGTTAGATGATGAATTTGCACAGGAAGTATCTGAATTTGATACACTTGCAGACTATAAGGCTGACATTAAGAAGAACTTAACAGAGAAGAAGAAAGAAGCTGCAAAGAGCGAAAGAGAAAGACTTGCAGTAGCTGCAGCAGTTGAGAACGCAACAATGGAAATTCCTGATGCAATGGTTAAGACACAGGTTAACCGTATGGTTGAGGATTTTGCACAGAGATTACAGTCACAGGGACTTTCAATGGAACAGTATATGCAGTATGTAGGCGGTTCTCCTGAACAGTTTATGGAGACAATGAAGCCTGAAGCTACAACAAGAATCAAGAACAGCCTTGTACTTGAAGCAGTAGCTGAAGCAGAGAAGATTGAAGTAACAGAAGCAGACATTGATGCAGAGATAGAGAAGATGGCTTCTATGTATAATATGGAAGTTGAAAAAGTTAAAGAATTTATCGGTGATACTGAAAAAGACCAGATTAAGAAAGATCTTGCAGTACAGAAAGCAGTTGAACTGATCACAGACTCTGTAAAACCACGTGCAAAAGCAAAAACAAAAAAAGAGAAAAATGATTCTCACAGTGGTGGCGGCGGAAGCAGTACGCATACAACATCTTCCGGAAGCACTGCCG
>OMAG01000956.1_pt1 | contig 10275 bp, 9 predicted proteins | sample 1673781 | NCBI WGS metagenome assembly OMAG01 (sample SAMEA103958127, study PRJEB25191) | human gut metagenome | biome: human-associated habitat [ENVO:00009003]; feature: intestine environment [ENVO:2100002]; material: feces | place: Germany | collected 2013/2015 | reverse complement strand
GACGGTAAGGTTGAGGTTAAAAACGAAAAGGGTGAAACCGTCAAGGTAGATTCTTCTGAAGTGAAGAAGGCAAATCAGAACAAGGTAAAGGTTGACAGCTATCCGACAAACTCATCTTCTCAGAAGAAGGACACAAGCACATCAGGCAAGAATAACAATTCTTCCTCAAAGTCAAATACTTCAAAATCTGACAGCAAAAAGGACACTTCATCTAAGAGCGAAAGCTCAAAGCAGGAGAGTTCAAAATCTGAATCCTCCAAAACACCGCAGAGCAGTTAATCAAGTTCAAAACCTGACTCGTCTAAGAATGAATCTTCAAAGCCGACTCCTAAGCCTCAGCATACACACAGTTGGACAAACATTACCGAAAAGGTAAAAGTTGTTGACAAGGAAGCATACACTTATGAAGAACCGGTGTATGAAGAACACGACAGGACTATTTGCAATGACTGTGGTGCGGATATTACTGATTTATCAAGTGATGATTTTGGAGAACATATTGTGAATCACAGATTAAACGGTGGCAAGGGCTCGTATCGCAATGAATGGGTTAATGTACAGGTAGGTACAAAAAAAGTTAATGTCCCTGAGAAAAGCCATTATGAGACTAAAACAATTGGCAGAAAATGCTCGGGTTGCGGTAAAGTAGAATACTATTGATGTAAAAAAAGGTTGTTGCCTACAAATGGTAACAACCTTTTGTGTTTACTATAAAGAAATAACCGCCCTGTAATCGTAATACAGAGCGGTTATTAAAAATAAAAATCGTTCAAGCGAAACAGCTAAAGCTGTTTCCTTACTTGTATATTAACATAATAATTATGTCAACTGTCAGGGTACCAATCGGTACTCTATTTTTTTACTCAGAAAACATATGAAAGCGGAGTGTTCAATAAGCTCTGCTTTTTAAATGTCAATCGTCAGTTCAACGGGACAATGGTCAGAACCTAAAATTTCGGTATGGATTTTTGCACCGTCAAGCTTGCTTTCAAGAGCTTTTGAAACGATAAAATAGTCAATACGCCAGCCCGCATTTTTTTCACGAGCCTTGAATCTGTATGACCACCACGAATACACGCCCTCTGTATCGGGATAGAAATAGCGGTAGGTGTCGATAAAGCCGTCATCGAGCAACGCTGTCATCTTTGAACGCTCTTCATCGGTAAAACCTGCATTTTTACGGTTGGTTTTCGGATTTTTCAAATCAATTTCTTTGTGTGCAACATTCAAATCACCGCACATAATAACCGGCTTTTTTTCTTCAAGTTTTTTCAGATATGCCTTGAAATCATCTTCCCATTTCATTCGGTAATCAAGCCTTTTTAGCTCGCTTTGCGAGTTTGGAGTGTAGCAGGTGACAACAAAACAATTGTCAAATTCTGCCGTGATAACTCTGCCCTCGTGGTCGTGTTCGTCAATGCCGATTCCGTAACTTACATTTAACGGCTCTTCCTTTGTGAACATAGCCGTTCCCGAATAGCCTTTTTTGTCGGCATAGCACCAATACTGATGATATCCTTCAAGCAAGAGGTCAATCTGTCCCTCTTGAAGTTTTGTTTCCTGAAGACAGAAAATATCTGCGTCAACATCTTTAAAAAAGTCCTCAAAGCCCTTTGTAACACAGGCACGAAGTCCGTTTACATTCCACGAAATCAATTTTTTCATAATTTACTCCCGTACACACAAAAGGGAGCAAGCATTGCCTGCTCCCAAATTGCCAATTTGTTAATTATTCTTCTGCGGAAAATTCGTCTTTGCCTACACCACAGAGAGGGCATACCCAATCCTCGGGTACATCTTCCCATGCTGTGCCTGCATCAACGCCGTTGTCGGGATCGCCGATTTCAGGATCGTAAACATATCCGCAAACATCGCATACATATTTCATACTATCAAATCTCCTGTTCAAAGTCTGTTGTGTAATCGGTTAGTTGTTGGTCATACGATTATCAAGCTGACTTTTTTGATTTTTTATTTTTTAATGATTACTTAAAGTATCTGTTAAGAAGACCTCTAAAGCCTGCGCCGTGTCTTGCTTCATCCTTTGCCATCTCGTGAACCGTGTCATGAATAGCGTCAAGGTTCTGAGCCTTTGCACGCTTTGCAAGGTCAAACTTACCTTCACAAGCACCTGTTTCTGCATCTACACGCATCTGAAGATTCTTCTTTGTGCTGTCTGTAAGGACTTCGCCCAAAAGCTCTGCAAACTTGGCAGCGTGTTCAGCCTCTTCAAAAGCATACTTTGTAAATGCGGCAGAAACCTCGGGATAGCCTTCTCTGTCTGCAACTCTTGCCATTGCAAGATACATACCGACTTCGCTGCATTCTCCCTCAAAGTTAGCTCTGAGATCCTTGAGAATATCTTCGCTTACGCCCTGAGCAACGCCAACCTCGTGAACTGTTGCGAAAGACGCCTCCTCGTCCATCTGCTTAAATTTTTCCTTCGGTGCCTTACAAACAGGGCAAGCCTCGGGAGCTTCGGGACCTTCATAAACATAACCGCATACTGTGCAATACCATTTCATAATTACTTCTCCTTTGTAATAAATATTAGTGTACTTCTGCCGAACATTTAGGACATATGCCGTAGTAGATAACAAATCTGTTTTCTACCTTAAATCCCTCTTCGGCAAGCTGTGACTCAAGGTCATCAGCATTTTGATTGTCTTCAACATCAATAACTGCTTTGCATTTGTTGCAGACAAAGTGGGGGTGTGGCTCTGTGTTGCCGTCAATACGCTCCTCACCGTTTACATTGCATATAACGCTGACCTTTCCTTCATCCTTAAAAAGAGCAATGTTTCTGTAAACCGTGCCAAGACTAAGGTCGGGAATTTCGGGCTTTAATTTATCATAAACCCAGCGTGCGCTCGGATGAGTGTCCGTACCGCACACAGCGTTGTAAATTGCATTGCGTTTTGAGCTGAAATTTCTTTTTGCCATAATTCATAAATCCTTATGCAATATTAGTCAGTACCGATTGGCCAAAATCAGTAATCAGTATTAACTTTGGCTATATTCTATCACGCAGATGTTTGATTATATTTACAATAAAGAATTATAGATAAAAAATCTTGCACAAAGAATTGGGAGGAAATATAGTGAAATCAAACAAAACAGTAAAAATTATCATTTTTGTGGCACTTTTCCTGTCTGCAGTAATTTTAATATCGGTAATGACAGGTGCAGTAAAAGAAACAACGGCTGATACCGACAGCGTAAAACTGCCCGTAATAATGTATCACTCACTTTTAAAGGATGAAAAACTGCAAAATGACTACACCGTTTCGCCGACTCTTTTTGAAAACGATTTAAAATATCTTGCCGAAAACGGCTACACAACCGTTGTTGTAAAAGACCTTACCGATTATGTTTACGGCAAAAAATCATTGCCCGAAAAATGCATTATGCTGACCTTTGACGACGGCTATTATAATAATTATTATTATGCACTCCCTTTGCTTGAAAAATACAACTGCAAGGCGGTCATATCTCCGATTGCCTCAGTGTCCGAAAAATTCACCGAAACCAAGGACATTTCCGTGACCTACGGGCATATAACTTTTGATGATATGAAAGAAATGTCCGATTCGGGCTATGTTGAAATTCAGAATCATTCGTACAATATGCATTCTTTGAAATCACGAAAGGGTGTTTTGCCAAAAGCGGGGGAGAGTGACGAAGCATATAAATCTATTCTTACGGAAGATGTTGTCAAAGCTCAAGGCTTGCTTGAAAATGCAACAGGGAAAAAACCGACCTGCTTTGTATATCCGTTCGGTGCAAAAAATGACCTGACCGAAAAGCTGATAAAAGAAATGGGCTTTTCGTGTACACTAACCTGTACGGAAAAGCCCAATATAATTACTAAAAATCCCGACAGCCTCTACGAGCTGGGACGATACCGCCGTGACCGCAACGAGTCAATGCAGAATCTTCTTATCCGAATTGAAATGCAGTCATAATATTTATACGGCAGATTTTTCAGCCTTGGCGTTTCTTACAAAAGCCTCGCACAAAGCTATGAAGATGAAAAACAGCGGAGTTGTAATCGGCTGATAAAGGTTTACAACAGCCTGAACAGCATAGCAGATAACAGCCGAAACGCACGCAATCAGCATCGGATTTTCCTTTGCATACTTAACTGCGTTCTTGATCGTACCGCACACAATGGCAAGATAGGAGAGAAGTCCTGTAATTCCGATTGTGATAAGGTAGTTTAGATATTCGTTATGGGCGGCATTTGTTGAGCTGTCACCGTATTTTGAAAGGTCGTCAAAGTACGGACTGAATGCGGAGTAGAACATATCCGGACCTACGCCGAACAGCTTTTCAATGAATGAAGCGTCGCCGAAAATCCATATCGACCTTATCCACATAAAGCCTCTGTGCGTACCCCATATATCGTTAAAGCGGATAATTCTTTCAAAACTGCCGAGGTCGGTTTTGGTGTCAATACAGCTGAAATAAACCATAATTCCTATCATGGCAACAGCACAAAGTCCGAATACAACGGCAAGAGCAATCGGCACGGCTTTTGAAATTGTGATGTTTGGTTTTTTGTAATCAATAAGATACAAAATCCCTGTAATAACGGCACAAGCTGCAAGCAATATCCAGCCGATGCCTGAGAAAACGAAAATTTCCTGAAACTTATCAAAGCCCTTGCTTTTGTCGTCAAAGCAGAGCGAGAACAATCTGAGCAGCTTTGCAAACAACAGCATAACAGTTGCCGAAAGGAAAAATCTTTTCAGTCTGACAAGGCTGTTTGAAAACCATACAAGGTAAATAATCATAAATACAGCCATACCGAGAATGCCCGAATCGCTGTCGGCAGTCATAAGAGCCGCAAAGCCAAATCCTGTTGCTACAAGATAAATTACTCTGAGCAAGGTTTTCTCCGTGATAACCGACATTGCAATCATAACAGGCATAGCGATGCAGATGTAGCTTGAAAGCAGATTTTTGTTGCCGATTGTTGAAGTGAAGTCGGTAATAGTCTGTTGGTCGGTGAGAAGAGTAAACATCCCGAGAGGATCAATATAGAATGAGTTAAGCACCGCAAGTGCATAAACTATCATTGAACCGAACGCAAGCGCAACGAATATGTATTCAAAATATTTAAAGCACCTTGTAATCATAAAATATGCTGCGGTGTAAAATGCCATAAGCACAAGACCGTTGTTTCGTCCCTGAGTACCCAGAAGTGCATCCAAAGGGTTTGCAGACAACAGCGTTGAAATGACATTTATCCCGAGGAATACAATAAATGCCCAGTCCATAAACGAAAGCTCTTCATACAAATGCTTTGGTTTAGGCTTTTCAAGCTTTGAGTCTTCCGGCGGTTTATCAACGCTTGCAGTCATAATAATAAGAAATTCCGCAATAACGAGAATACCCGTCAATATAATGAAAAAGTAATACTTATCGTGCCTGATGTTAAAATATGCGTCCGTGAAAAACAACGGAAAAAGCGTGAACATAATAAGCAGATAGTAGTTTGTAAGCGCCTGCTGTACCGAATATTTTTCTTTGGGTTTGGCAGGCGGATTTTTATGCTTTGCAGAAGTCATAATAAAATAACCTTTCAATATAATGTACTTCAATTTTATAACGCACACACGATGTTGTCAAGAAATAAAGTAAGTTGAAAGCTCTGATTTTCGACTTGTTTCGATTGGCATATGCTTGCAAAAGAACAATAATTGCATATTTTTCGGCACTTTTATTCCCAAATTAATACTTGTGGAGAAATTAGTATTGTATTTATCTCCGTAAAATGGTATAATTCCCCTTGAGATGTATTTCCATATTTGCAGGACAAAGACTTTTGTAAAAAATTGTTTATGAATTTATCTATTTGCAGATTGGGTGGTTTTATGAAAAAATTAGTTGTTTTTGGCTTTGACGGCACTCTTGCCGACACAGCCCCCGGAATTTTATATTGTTTCAATACAACAGCAGTTGCAATGGGCTATGAGCCTGTTGAACACAGTGCACTATACGGAGTAATCGGCGCACCGCTTGAATACGGATTTAAAACGCTCTTTAATATGAGTGATGACGAAATTGAATATGCCGTAAAGAATTACAGCAAGCTTTATTCCCAGAAAGGAAAAGAGATGTTCACCGTCTATGACGGAATTTATGACGCTCTTCGTGAACTCAAGAAAAGCGGTTTTAAGCTTGCAATAGCAACTCAAAAGCACAGAATGTTCACGACGGATATTCTTGAAACCTACGAGGCGTCGGATGTTTTCGACGCAGTATGTGCAACAGATGTCGGTACAAACCTCACAAAGAGTCATCTGCTTTTGCAGGCGTGTGAGCAGACAGGAGTTTCCGTTGAAGAAAGTATCCTTGTCGGCGACAGCACAATCGAGGCAAAGGGTGCAGAAGAAATAGGTATGGACTTCCTCGCTGTGCTATACGGCTGGGGCTTTAAAACCAAGGAAGAGACCGAAGAGTACAAGTGCGTCGGCACAGTGTCATCTCCGGCAGAAATCTCTCAAAAAGTCATGGCACTCTGATTACGGTTAGTGCGTGTAAAACAGTGCATAAATAGGATTAAAATTGTAAATTTTTCAAAAACAAATCGGGCAGTCATAACGATTGCCTGATTTTTTTATGCAAATTTAATTCTGTATAATAACAATGATACAACGATATACTTTTGCTTGTAATTTAAGGCATTTTAAGAAAGTTTAGAAAAAATAAAAAGACGGTTAAAAAACCGTCTTTTTTGGTCGAGGTGACAGGACTTGAACCTGCGGCATCTTGGTCCCAAACCACTTAATAAATGTGTGAAAAGCTTAGTGTTTATCGGACTTTTCAAGTTCAGTTGCCTAACATTTGCCTTGCATTTATTTTTTAGCTTATTTTACGATTGAGAAAATCATCAAGTTTTTTTGCAGGTGCTTCAGTATCATCTTGCATTAAATGCGTGTAAATGTTCAAGGTGGTTTCGGGTTTGGTATGCCCTAACTGGTGTTGAATGTAGAGAATATCATAGCCCGAATAGAAAAGATTTGTTGCGTGGGTGTGTCTAAGACAATGAGCTGTAAACGGTTCTATAACCTGCGGAATACCGTCGGGGCAGTATTTACTGCGTGGAGCAATGCCGACAATTTTGCCTTGCTGTGAATTGAATGCTTCGAGGTTTAGGCAATTGATGTAACTCTCCCACAATCTCCGCCACGCTGAATTTGTCATAAGTTTGCCTTTGGTGGTTGTGACTACATAATCAAATGGGGAGTGGGGTGCAAGGCTTTTCAGATAGTCTGACAGAACGGTCGGAATATCAACCTTGCGGACACCTGCTTCTGTTTTCGCTCCTGCTTTTATGTAAGAATTGTTTCCGTCAAGAACCAAAGTCTGATGAACATTTATTTTGTTGCGTTTCAAGTCAATATCCGCCCATTGCAAGCCGAGGCATTCACCTCTTCGCAGTCCTGCAAGCAACATAATCATTGCCGGCAATCTTCCTCTGTGCGGAGTGTTGATTATTAGCTTTTGCTCTTCAGGTGACAAGGCTCTGCGTTCTTTTTTCTTTGCCGCATTCTTTGATATTTTGACATATTTCAGTGGGTTGAAGTCGATAGCTCGGTTTTCAATAGCATACTCAAACACTCGGCTTGCGGTTGCGATGAACTCCTTCAGCGATTTTTTCGCTGTGGGTTTGCCTGTTGTTGGGTTCTTAGCGGCTAAGTCGAACACGATTTCCTGAAAGTCGGCAATTGTCAGCTTGTTGATTTTGTAAGGTTCAAGCTCTGTAAAATGTTTGAGATACCGTTCAAGCGTTTTGTATTGCTGTGGTGTTTGCAGTGACCTCTGAACCGTTAGCCAGCGTTTTTTCCAACATCCGTATGTATCATCAGATGAGATATCTATGCCTTTGCCGAGTTTTTGTTTTAATTCGGCGGCAAGCGTTTCAACCTCTTTTCGTGATGTGCCACATACGGATTTGTACTTTCGTTTACCGTTTTCATCTCGTCCGATATAGATGTTCTTCTGATAGCGCCCGTCTTTGCGTTTTTTCATTTTATACACTCCTTTTGCTTAAAAAAGGGTGCAAAAATCCCTTGTGCTTTAAATTACTTGAAAAACACAAGGGATTGTGATACAATTATTTTGCGTGTAATCGTATCATCTGCACCCTGTGTGGATGATTCCGCTCTGTTCGAGGACCAGTCGAGCAGGGCGGATTTTTTATTTATTTATCTCTTCCATTATTGTATCTATTTTATCTATGTCGAGACTGTAGCAACGGATATTGCCTAAAGTTTTTTTGATTATTAAACCGTAATCAGACAGGGTGTTTAACCGGTTTGTAACTGTACTTCTGCTTAATTTCATAACATCCATTAGTTCCTTTGTGCTTATTCCGCTTTCGGAAAACAAACTTGCCTGAATAAGCAAAAAATACAGATTACTATATTTTTCGTCGGCGCCTTTAGGCAGAAAGATAATGCACTTTCTGTAATGTGTCAGTTGCTCTAATCTTTTCTCCAAAGCGTACACCAACTTGTGCAACGAATCATCAATAATATCGGTAAACATAATTATAAAAGGAGTTAAATCTCCCTTGTTTTTCGGGTCATTACACACCTTGAATGCCTTGTAGTAATCGTTTATGTTCTCTTTAATAGAATAAGACATTCTGTAACCGATAATTGATTCAAATTCTTTTGACAACAAGTAACTGCTGATGAAACGGGATGTTCTTCCGTTGCCGTCATAGAAAGGATGAATGTAACCAAAGAGGTAATGAAAAATTGATATTCTGAAAACACACTCAATGCTTTTGTCATTAAGTATTGCCAACGCTTTATTCATACACTCTATAATTTTTTCTTCGGGATTAACTCCTCTGTGAAGTTCTTTTTGCGTTGCACTGAGGACGCTTGTTGAATCTTTTCTGAAGATTTTACCGTCAGGCAAATCAGACGGGTTATCTTCTTCGATTTCAAAATATACTAAATCATTGTACAGGTTGCGGATATCTTCGCAGGTGTCAAAGGACATAGTTTCATTTTTTTGCAACATAAGATATTTTTGCACAAGCCCCATAAAACGCTTCCCGTGGCTCTTTGTTTCCAGTTCTGACAAGACACTGTTAATTTCTCTTCTTGAGCTGTAAACACCTTCAATATCATTTGTCTTTACAATTTCATCAACCAAACATCTGATAGCGAAATGGTCAATTGCTTTTTCGGGTAATGAATCCCTTAAAGCTTTGATTTGCTTATCGGTTTTATAAATGTCACGAATTTTCGTAATAAATTCGGGTATCATCACAAAAAAAGCAGGGTTATCGTGTATCAGAAAATCTAAGTGTACTGCGTATTCGCTTTTATACCTTTCGTTGTAAATTTTTTCATAATTTTCTTTGTCAGAATAAAACAGCTTATCTAAAGATTTATACCCCAAATGTATCACCTCTCCAATAAGTATTATATGCCGTAATTTAACAATTATACGCATATATCAGAAAAGCAATTCGTAAAAATAGGCTGTTTTTACGAATTGAATATAATTATACACCGACAAATTCACAAAATCAATATATTTTTACAAATTTAACTGTTACAGTAAAACAGCTTTTCTCACTGTAACGATTTACTGACTTCTTTTACAAGACCGAGGATTTGAACACGGGTGACATCGTTATTTTTGAACACTCGTGGGGGATAGTAGGGGTTGACTGAATGCAACTCAACGGTGTTATCGTTGTAAAGGACCTTTTTAACAACAGCCTCTTCATCGTCAACGAGGACTGCGGCAATCTGACCGCTGTCAACGGAAGTTTGCTTTTTAATAAGAATTTTACTGCCGTCATCAATCAGAGGGCTCATAGAATCACCGTGAACATTTATCCATATATATTTATCCTGTTCTGAGGGGCAAGTGATGTATGTAGGCATATAGTCAACAGGCACATCCTGAGCTATCACTCCGAACCCTGCCGAAATGCTGTCATATACAGGTCGCATAAATACATTTGTTTGCGGAAGGGGAACAGCCTGTTCTTTATCTTCCCAGCCCATTATAAGAGCAGGTGATACAGAGAGATAATCAGCTATCAACTCTATTTTATCAGAAGGTATATTTGTTATTATGTTGTTTTCATATTTATATAATGTTTGTTTGCTGATTTTACAGGCATTAGCAAGATCAGTTTGGGATATAGCATTATCTTGTCTTATCTTTTTTATTCTTTCACCTACGGTCATACTATCACCTTTTTTATTTATGATTTCTTCTTTGTCATCATTA
>OMAG01000953.1_pt1 | contig 10308 bp, 8 predicted proteins | sample 1673781 | NCBI WGS metagenome assembly OMAG01 (sample SAMEA103958127, study PRJEB25191) | human gut metagenome | biome: human-associated habitat [ENVO:00009003]; feature: intestine environment [ENVO:2100002]; material: feces | place: Germany | collected 2013/2015 | reverse complement strand
CACTGCAATTACCGCCGCAAATACCCTTACCTGCCTTCTTATCCTTGATCATACTCCTGATTACAAGAAAAACTAATGCTAAAAGAATAATACCTACTATAACTGAGCTTATTATTTTCATCATAATAAACGCCTGCCTTTCTTTCCCTTTGCATTAGTTAGTATATACTAACCAATATTAGTTGTCAATACCTAGTTAAAGCATTGGTGAAAATAATCTTAAAATCGGCAGAAAGATTATTTTTGCAAAACTCTTTTTCATACATTTTTCGAGGGTTATACGCTCACATTTTTCCTGTGTATCAAGAAAATCCTTTTTGATATCTGCTACAATATCCGTCTTATACATCCATATTGCGTTTTCAAAATGATGTGCAAGACTTCTGTAGTCAAGGTTAATTGTTCCCACAACCGCCGTTTCGTCATCGGATACAAATATTTTCGCATGCACAAAACCCGGAGTATATTCGTATATTTTTACCCCTGCTTCGATTAATCTGTCATAGTATGATTTAGTAAGAAGATTGACAAGCTTCTTATCCGCAATTCCCGGTGTTATAAGCCTTACGTCTATTCCGGATTTGGCCGCATCACATAAAGAAGTTGCCATCGTATTATCAAGAATAAGATATGGTGTCATAATATATATATACCTGTTGGCTCTGTTAATCATATTAAGATATACGCTTTTCCCAACTGTTTCGTTGTCTATTGGGAAATCGGTGTAAGGAATGACATATCCATTATCGACTTTCACATCAATATCAGGCAGATACTTTCTATAGTCTTCGTCACATTTATTAATGCCGTCCCAGAAAGCGAGGAACATATTGGTGAGGCTCCATACTGCATCACCTTTAATCATTATCGCGGTATCTTTCCAATGTCCGTATACAGTTTTTACATTGATATATTCATCTGCAAGATTGACACCGCCGGTAAAACCGACACTACCGTCAATTACACATATTTTTCTGTGGTCCCTGTTATTGTATCTGTTGTCAAGTATGCTTCTGAAAGTATTAAATTCAAAACATCTTATACCGGCTTTTCTTAAATCTCTCACAATATCCACAGGTGCTTTGGCAATGCTTCCGAGACTGTCATACATAAATCTTACGTCCACTCCTCTTGACGCTTTCTCCTTAAGAATATCAAGAATACTGTTTAGCATAAAGATGAACTTTTCTGCCTTATTAAGCTCACTAAGCATCACAGGAAACATATCATCACCAAGCGGAAAATATGTTGTCTCGGTATTGTTATATGCGGGCGCAATGGCATAGTCAAGAAGATACTTTGCCTGCGGATATATTAAAGGTGCTTCTTTTTCAAGGCTGTCGTTGGCGGACGGGCGCAATGCCAATGCCTCTTTGCATTTATTATTAATATCCACAAATGTCATTATATCTTTTTTGCTGAAATGAAGGCGTCCGTATATGATATATAGTACTCCGCCAAATACAGGCAGTGCTAAAAGCAGCACAATCCACGGGATTTTGTATACGGGATTTATGTCCGATTTAAGGATATAAAGAACCACAAATACCGACACCAGACGGAACACGCCGTTAAAATGCACTATATAATGTTTCAGAAAAACATAGGGAATAACAATAACTGCTGCCTGGGTAATTACTGCCAGTGCCAGAAAAAGTATTCTTAATTTTTTAGGTGAAAACAGTCTCTTCAAATAGAATCATCTCCGTTAATTATGTTGTTAATTTTATCTAATCTTGCATAAAACTCTTCGTAAAAGTCTTTCTCTACCGGAAGTTCCCAATAGAATATTTTTAATACAACTATCACCGCATTTTTCTTCATGGACTCATCTTTGCTTATTATTTTGTCCATATCCTTAAGAAAATAGTGCCAGTCATTAACAAATTTCTCGTATTTTGCAAAATCTTTTATCCCAATCCACTTGTCAATTTTAACTTTGGTCTTGTTATTCCGGCATTCTTTAGTCTGTAAAAAATAATTAAAAGTGCCGTTTTCATATATTCTTCCAAGAGGAAACATCCGGCAGAATCCTGGTCTTGACTCATGTATGCTGCATCTTCCGTTATCATCAAGAAGTGTGCAATGCTCATCCTCTCCCGTAAGCAGGAGGTTTGGAAGAATGAGATTATCCGTAACCGAAAGCTCAATAACCGAATTAATAAGCTCATCAAAATTCCTTTTAAGGCACTTTTTTAACATATAAATGTCATAGGGGTCAAGAACAATGGATTTACCCATGCCCGTACAGCATTTGTGGCAGCCGTTACAGTCATTGCAACCAAGTCTTGCCATATCCTTACCGGAATATCTTTTTCCATCTGTCTCTTCATCAAAATCAATATATCTGTTCATTAATCCTCTTCCATTGCATAAACTTTAGCACATCTTACAGCTCTTTTCCAGCCTTTCAAAAGCTCTTTACGTCTGTCCTTTGGCATATCCGGCATAAAAGATTTGCCAAGCACCCAGTTCTCCCTGATTTCAGTACCGGATTTCCAGTAACCGGTTGCAAGTCCCGCAAGATAAGCAGCTCCGAGAGCCGTTGTCTCAATGATGCGGGGTCTTTTAACCTCTGTATTAAGTATATCTGACTGAAACTGCATAAGAAAATCATTGGCACTTGCGCCACCGTCAACTTTCAGGGATTTTAGATGTATCCCCGAATCCTCCTCCATGGCGGTTATTACATCACATACCTGATAATCTATAGCTTCAAGGGCTGCTCTTATAAAATGCTCCTTTGTGCAGCCTCTTGTTATTCCCACAACCGTACCTCTTGCATAAGGATTCCAGTAAGGAGCTCCCAATCCTGTAAAAGCAGGAACAATATATACGCCGTCAGTGCTTTCAACGGTTCTGGCGTATTCCTCAGACTGGGCGGCATTTCTTAACATTCTCATACTGTCACGAAGCCACTGTATCTCCGCTCCTGCTATAAAAACACTGCCTTCAAGGGCATACTGCACCTTATCCGTTGATGCCGCAATGGTTGTAATAAGTCCGTGTTCTGATTTAATCGCATTACTGCCCGTATTCATAAGCAGGAAACAGCCTGTACCATAGGTATTTTTTGCTTCGCCTTCTTCAAAACAGCATTGTCCGAAAAGGGCTGCCTGCTGATCCCCGGCAACTCCGGAAATGCATATTTTTCCGCCTAAAACCGTGGAATCTGTATATCCGTAAACGGCACTGGAAGGTAAAACCTTCGGAAGCATGGCTGACGGAATATCAAAATATTCCAAAAGCTCCTTACTCCATTCAAGCTTGTGAATATCAAAAATCATGGTTCGTGACGCATTGGTATAATCAGTTGCATGTACCTTACCCTTTGTAAGATTCCATATAAGCCATGTATCAACTGTGCCGAAAAGTAACCTGCCGTCTTTTGCAGCTTCTCTTGCACCATGGACATTATCAAGTATCCATTTTATTTTGGTGGCGCTAAAATATGCGTCAGGAATAAGCCCTGTTATGTCCGTTATTTTATCTGCCATTCCGTCTTTTATGACGGCATCAATCATAGGTGCCGTTCTTCTGCACTGCCATACGATTGCCGGATATACAGGTCTGCCTGTTTCCTTGTCCCACACAATGGTTGTCTCACGCTGGTTGGTTATTCCTATGCCTGATATATTTTCATAGGTAAGACCTGCTTTAACCATGGCTTCCATTGCCACACTAAGCTCGGAGGACCATATTTCCATTGGGTCATGCTCTATATAGCCGGGCTTTGGATATATCTGGTTAAACTCTTTCTGGGCAACGGATATGATATTCCCATATTTATCAAAAATAATGCATCTGCTGCTTGTTGTCCCTTGGTCAAGTGCCATTATATACTTAGTCAAATTCTGCGTTTTTGTCATCTTCCTCTATTCTTTCCCTTATCTGCTGCATTCTTCTGTCAAGCTGGCTGATTAAGTCTGCACAAAAATACAATTCTTCCGATATGTTTTCGGCATTCTTAATGTTCTTTTTGTATTTTAACTTATGTTCAAGGCTTGCCCAGAAATCCATTGCTATGGTCCTGAACTGAACCTCAACTCTCATGGGTTTTTTCTCCGTTGTAAGAAAAATAGGTACTTCAATAATAAGATGATAGCTTCTGTACCCACTCTTCTTAGGATTAGTTATATAGTCTTTCTTTTCAATCAGGGTAATATCATCCTGTGCAAGAAGACAGTCTACCAGTTTATAAATATCATCCGGAAATGAACATATAACCCTTATGCCTGCAACATCATTAAGGTTGGCTTCGATACTGTCAACCGTAAGAGGATAATTATTCCTCTTTAATTTGTCGATAATGCTCTTCGGACTCTTAATCCTGCATTTAATGGATTCAAAAGGATTTCGGCTTGTCTGATAAGACAGCTCGGTATTAAGTACATCAAGTTTTGTCTTAACCTCCAGCATGGCACACTGATACTGCATCATAAGATGACCGTATTTTGCCAGTTCATTATTCTGAAACGCATTCTCCACAACTTCAAGATACTGTTTATTACTTCCCGTAAGCTCTATATATTGTTTATTACTGTCCATAAGATTCCTTCTTTCCTGTTTTTTTCATAGCAATTCCGCAGATTATCACAGCAAGTACAATTCCTATACTGTCAATAAGCACATCCAAAGGCCTTCCACTTCTCCCGCCTACAAAAGTCTGGTGTAATTCATCGCTGCATGCATATATTACCGCTATTACAAACATAAAAATAAGTGTATTTTTTGTACATGTACCAATACCTTTACGCAGACCTAAAAATAAGGTCAGCGTAAGTATAAAATATTCTGTAACGTGTGCCAGTTTCCGTATAAAAAATTCGGACATTCCCAAAAATCCCGTAAATATACCGCTTAAAGAGGAAGATTCCTCTCCTGTATCCGTTGACAGCCTGAAAATTACTGCCATCATTACAAGAGAAGGAACCCACCATAAAATTTTTTTCAGCATAATCTTTCAATTTTGGCTTTCATCGCATCTTCTCCGATTATATGGATGATTGTCCATAAGTCAGGGGTATTGGCTCTGCCCGTAACCGCAATTCGTACAACTTCCGCAATATCGGAAATACTTCCTTTGTAGTTCTCAGGATTAGCCTTATATGCTTTCATATCAGATGCAAAAGAAAGATTATCCGCTACTTTCTTTAATTTATCAAACCATGCGGAATTATCATCATTATGATCATAGCCTGCAAGGTACTCTTTAAGGATTTCCTTAACTGTATCTTTGTCAAACTTAAATTCTTCTGCGTCATTATTTTCTTCAAAGAAATATCCTATAAGTTCAAAAATCTGCTTTGCGTATATGAAGTCTTTTCTTCTTCTCTTCATTCCAATACCCATATAGAGTCTTAAAATTGCAAGCATCTTTTCTCTATCGGCAAACCATACTTTCGCCTTTTCAGGTTCATTCCCGGCTGCCCAGTCATAAAGAAAATCATACATTTCTTCTTCGGAAAGTTTTGCAAGTTCGTTTTTACAAATATTATGAAGTTTATCCTTGTCAAAAAGTGCTCCTGACTGGCTCATCTTCTCAACGCTGAACGGAAATTCTTTAATATCCTTATCAGGGAATTTCTCGTACCACTCCTAAAAATTAGAGTTAAGAAGTGTAAGAAGGTATACCTTCATCGCCATTGGATGATAACCGTCTTTGCGATAGTAATCAAGGGAAAGTTCAGGGTCTTTTCTCTTTGAAAGTTTTCTTTTTCCGCCTGTCTCTTCATCAAATTTCATAAGATGGGCTGTGTGTCCGTAAGAAGGCATCTTGAATCCGAGAACATGGAAAAGTTCATAATGTGTAGGTACGGAAGCTAACCATTCACCGCCTCTTATTACCATTGTTGTTCTCATAAGATGATCATCTATGGCGTGGGCAAAATGGTATGTAGGAACCCCATCCCTCTTAAGAAGTACAATATCATGGATATTTTCGGGAAGCTTAATTTCTCCCATTATTCTGTCGTGGAACACGATTTCCTTGTCAGGACTTCCTGCTGAGCGGAGTCTTAATACATAAGTAAGTCCCGCTTTAAGTTTTGCTTCTATATCTTCAAGTGTAAGGTTGCGGCATACGGCATATTTACCGTAGTAGCCGGTCATTGCCTTATCTTCTTCCTGTTCTTTTCTTACTTCTTCAAGTTCTTCTTCTGTGCAGAAACATGGATATGCAAGTCCTCTCTTTACAAGGTCCTTTGCATAGGCGTGATAAATCTCTACTCTCTGTCTCTGGAAATAAGGTCCGTATACATTCTGTGGATCGGCATCCGTAAATCCTGCACCCTCGTCAAATTCAATATCAAAATATCTTAATACATTGATAATTGTCTCAACGGCTCCGTCAACTTTACGTTTCTCGTCAGTATCTTCTATTCTTAAGTAAAATACACCGCCGTTTCTGTGGGCAATTCTTTCATCAGCAAGGGCACTGTAAAGGTTGCCAAGATGTATAAATCCTGTAGGGCTTGGCGCCATTCTTGTAACCTCTGCCCCCTTAGGAAGATCTCTTTCAGGGAATTTCTTTTCATAATAATCCGGACCGTTTACCACATCCGGGAATAAGAGTTCTGCTAATTTATTGTAATCCATAATTTCCTCCGATATCGTTTTAAATAACTTACATTATTTTATCATATTTTCTTACTTATTCAAGGAGTTTATATAATTCTCCATACACTGTTTTGAAAAAAGCTCTACCTCTTTTTCAAACTCCCTTGATGACACAAGTGTACACCCTGCGCCTCTTATTATAACCTGCTCAAGGCCGTCAGAGGTTACAACTCTTATATCATACCTGGTTCCGTTATTGTGGGCAAAACGCTCTATATACCTGTCCGCAGTCTCTGCCTCTTTGGTGTAGACAACATGGATATTATGATAATCCGAATATTCGGTATCATGCCCCGCTATTTTGTATGCGTCAAAAACCGCAATGAGATTAACTCCCGTTATCCCTTGGTAATTACAGAGAATATCCAGAAGTTTAAGCCTTGCCCCGTCAAGATTAACCTTTGCAAGCTCACTAAGTTCCTTCCACGCAAAAATAACATTATATCCGTCCACAAGCAGATATTTTTCCCTTTTTTCACTGCTTTTATAAGTTCTTACAACAGGGGAAATATTCTGTTTTTTCCTGTTCCACTGATTGCCATTTGATTTTTCATTGGCATGGCTTGCATTTCTTATTATATCGTCTATCTCCTCTGTTCCCAGGGATAAATCAAGACTGTCCCGCAAGGTGATTTCAGGCTGTACATAAACCTCATCTTTGCTGCCTTTTAAAACGGATGGCATATGCATTTTATTTCTGACCTCGTTCCATGGCACAATGTATCCTGCACCGTTGGCACAAAATACGGAATCCGGTGTATTTCTCAAATCTTTCTCAGGCATATATCCGCTTTTTTCAACCACCTCATCCTGATTATGGCATTTTTCATAACCATGAAAACGCAGCGTTATTCTGCCTTTTCCTCCGGTATAGGAAGTGAGTTCCGTCTGATATGAACCTATAAGTGCAACCGGTGCATAACCTGTAAGCACTGCCCTGCCATTTTCAATTAATGGAGGATTGATTACCCCCGACATTTTTTCCATATCCATCATTGCATGCCCCACGGCATTCTCCGGAATATCTATGACAAAATCATAAAATGGTTCAAGAAGCATACTGTCAGCATACATAAGTCCGTTTCTTACCGCCCTGTATGTTGCCTGCCTGAAATCGCCGCCCTCAGTATGCTTTATATGAGCTTTTCCGGAAACCAGCGTTATTTTCATATCTGTAACAGGTGCACCTATAAGAACACCACGATGAATCTTCTCTTCAAGATGGGTAAGCACGAGCCTCTGCCAGTTCTTTGCAAGTATCTCTTCGCTGCAGTCGGTCTCAAATACAAGTCCCATTCCTCTTTCAAGAGGTTCCAGAAGAAGGTGCACCTCCGCATAATGTCTTAGCGGCTCAAAATGTCCCACACCCTCTACACTATTGCATATTGTCTCTTTATACAGTATCTTTCCTGTTCCAAAGGACACATTTATGCCTGTACGTTCTTCAATAAGGTGCTTTATTACCTCTATCTGCACCTGTCCCATAAGTTCAATGTTGATTTCTTTAACTTCCTCGTCATAACTGACATTCAGTTCCGGGATTTCCTCGGTAAGTTCTTTTAATTTAAAAAGCATGGTCTGTATTGAAACCGCAGGAGGAAAAATAACTTTATACCTGAGTACAGGAGTAAGGACCGGTAACAGTTCTTCACCATTTCCCATAACAAGTCCTGCCCTGGTATCATTTAGTCCCGTTACCGCACATATACAGCCCGCTTCCACTTCATCTTTGGTCTCAAAAGAAGTTCCGTTATATACACGGATCTGGTTTACTTTGCCATAATCCGGGATGCTTGTCCTGACTTTAAGGCTTCCACCCGTAATTTTCATATGGGTCAGCCTGTTTCCGTCACTGTCACGGGATATTTTGTATACAGTGGCAGAAAATTCTTCTTTATAATCTTTTGCAACGGAAAAAACATCAATTCCGTCCATAAGTTCCCTTACGCCCTCGTTTCTTAGTGCCGAGCCGAAATATACGGGAAAAAGTTCTCTTTTTGCTATTGCATCCCCTATTTCTTCATCGGTTATCTTTTCGCCTTCAAAATATTTACTTATAAAACTTTCCTTCACGGAAGCTATTTCCTCATCATCTGCTGTTGTAAAATCAACGGCATTGCGTGACAGTTTTTCTTTTATGTCCTTTAATATATCCTCTTTAACTATTCCCTGTCTGTCTGTTTTATTGACAAATATAAATACAGGGATTCCGTATCTTTCCAGTAATTTCCATAAAGTAACCGTATAAGCAGTTACTTTATCCGGTGCCGATATAATTAAAACGGCATAATCAAGTACCTGTAATGTTCTTTCCATTTCTGCCGAAAAATCCGTATGTCCGGGAGTGTCTAACAGGGTAACTTTTGTATTGCCTGTAACAAAACTTCCCTGTTTTGAAAAAATAGTAATTCCACGCTCTCTCTCCAGATTTTCCGTATCAAAAAAAGTGTCTCTTTTATCTACTCGTCCAAGTTTTCTTATACTGCCGCCAAAATACAGAAAATTCTCCGACAAAGTCGTCTTTCCCGCATCTACATGGGCGACAATCCCTAATACTGTTTCCTTCAATTTAGATTTCTCCTCGCTTAGCGGACCGCCCACCTTAATTTTGTGGACCTGGCCCTTCCGTTTCTGGCACATTCTGCTGCTGACGGTCTTATAACATCTGATATTTCCGATAAAACACCGTCTCTTTTGTACATTTTAAAATACTGCTTAACAAGGCGGTCTTCTCCTGAGTGAAATGTAAGGATTGCTATTCTTCCGCCCTCTTTCATTACATCCGGCAGCTTTTGTAAAAATTCTTCCAGCACTTCAAATTCGCTGTTTACGTCTATCCTCAGTGCCTGAAAAGTTCTCTGGCTGGATTTTTTAACCGCATCTTTACGTTCTTTTTCAGGTATAAAAGAAAGTGCCTTTTCTATTGCCTTATATAAGTCTGTGGTGGTATTTATCTCTTTTTTCTTTCTGAATTCGTTAAATACCTCGGTTGCAATTTCTTTTGCATAAGGCTCATCGGAATTTTCTATTAACATACCCGTAAATTCATCTTTTGTAAGTTTCTTTAATCTTTCCGAAGCCGGTTCTCCCTTTGACGGGTCAAGGCGTAAATCAAGCGGGCCTTCGTTTTTGTATGAAAAACCTCTCTCCGGGTTATCAATCTGCATGGAAGATACTCCAAGGTCTGCCATCAGGAAATCAAATTTACCGGCTGTCCCACTGACTTCGTCTATATTTTTGAAATTAGTCCTTACAACCGTAAAAATATCCTCCGAAAAGCCTTTATCCCTTAATCTCTTTTCTGTCCTGACTATTTCTATAGGGTCTATGTCAAGGGAATATAAATGACCGCTGCCCTTTAATTTTTCAAGAATCTTACCTGAATGTCCACCATATCCCAATGTGGCATCAAGCCCCACATCTCCCGGTTGTACCTTTAATACATCAAGAATCTCCTCCACCATTATAGGAATGTGCATTCCCGCAGGTGTACTGCCCTTGCTTATGACTTTTTCTATTGTATCGCCGTATTTTTCAGGATTGAGTTCTTTATATTTCTCACTGAATTTTCTCGGATGAGTACCTTTATAGCGTACTCTTCTCTTATGAATCTGTTCTTCGCCCATCTTTTCAACCTTTTTATGTTAATGATATTTAATTATATAGTAAAACATTTGATAAATCTACTTT
>OMAG01000939.1_pt1 | contig 10416 bp, 8 predicted proteins | sample 1673781 | NCBI WGS metagenome assembly OMAG01 (sample SAMEA103958127, study PRJEB25191) | human gut metagenome | biome: human-associated habitat [ENVO:00009003]; feature: intestine environment [ENVO:2100002]; material: feces | place: Germany | collected 2013/2015 | reverse complement strand
CCTTTTGACAGGACTTTTGATGGCGGCAGCTACCATATTGGGATTGTACTGTATCTTCCCGCTCCCTTACGGAATTGCAAAGGTATTATTGCTGACTTACAGTTTCCCGGGAAGAGTGGCGGATATTTTGGGTTATCTTATGATTTTGCTGCTCTTGGTAGTCCTTGGAAGATACGAAGAAAAAGCAAAAATAAAACCGTGGATTGCAGCGGTTGTGACCGGACTTGTATTGGCAGGAACCTTGGCATATACCCAGATGACAGAGTCAGAGTTTATGGATTTTAAATATTATCTGGTAGTAGCCATAGCTGTATTTGTGGTGTTTGTGCCGATTATTGCAGATGTGAAACAGGGATTGAAAAAGACTGCCATGGTGATAGCCAGTGTAGGAATGATTGTCAGTGGATTATTAGTCAATCCGTTGATGTGCGGTTTGGATGCCATTTACAGCAAACCGGTGGCAAAGGAAATTCAGAAGCTGGCGGAAGAAAATCCTGAGGCAAGATGGCTGGCGGTGGATAAGAGCGGAGTGTCAGGAAACTTTTTGATTGCTTGTGGGGCACCTACGGTAAATTCCGTAAATTATGTACCGAATATGAAGCTTTGGGAAAAGTTAGATCCGACGGGAGAACAGGAAGAGGTTTATAACCGTTACGCTCATATCGTTGTGACCCTGAATGAAAAGAATACCAGTATGTCATTACGTCAGGCAGACGTTATAGACTTGAGTCTGTCAAAGAATGATTTGGAAAAATTGGATATCACATACCTGTATTCCAATAAAAAGCTGACGGATACGGACAGCGTGCATTTTGAGAAGTTGTACCACAACAAAAATGCCTATATCTATCAGGCGGTATATCAGTAAGGAGAGAAACATGTCAAATCCAAAAGTTTGTATAGCAATGGCTGTATACAATGGAGAAAAACATATACGGGTGCAGATGGACAGTCTGTTAAAGCAGACCTATGACAATATTCAGATCGTTGTCAGAGATGATGGTTCCAAAGACGGAACGGTTTCCATTGTGCAGGAATATGCAGAGAAATATCCAGATAAGATAATCCTGCTGGAAAACGGTGGCGAAAATCTGAAATGTCCCGGTAGCTTTTACCGGATTATCTGGGATTGTGAGAAGGCTGATTATTATGCCTTTTGCGATCAGGATGACTATTGGGAGCCGCAGAAGATTCAATGGGCAGTAGAAAAACTGGAAGCGGTAAAGAAAGAGGGAAAGCTCTATCTTTCTTCTTACGATTACTATACAGAGGACGGACAATTTATCCGGCATTTTCCGCCGCAGAAAGACCCTATAGAGCTAAAAGAGGTTCTGTATCATACCCCGGGTTCCGGCTTTACCATTGTATTTGATGAAACTATTCGCCAACGGTTTATCTTGCAGGTAAATCCGGGGACAGAGATGCATGACCGATGGCTGATTCGTGCCGCTGTCTGTTTTGGAACCGTTATTTATGATCCCAGAAGCACGGCCAGACATATCCGCCATGAGGAGGCGGTTACTGCGGAGGATGCAGGAAATAAAAACCTTCTTGTGCATTTTATCAAAGATGAACTTCTATCGGATGTTGCCGTTGAGGCAAAGAGACATTTGGCATATTTTTATCAGACCTTCCGAAAAGAGCTGACAGAACAGGACAGAAAGCTGATTTCTATTTTTGTGAAACAGCAGGGAGGGATAAAAAACTGGTGCCAAAAGGTATTTTATCCCGGAAGACTGCGTTCCCGAGTACCGGGAGAGGTGGCTTTAAGAGTGTTATTTTTGATAGGAAAGATATAGGAAAGATTTATGATAGATAAACAGGAGGACAGCCGCCAGACGGCGAGGACGGCAGTATTCAACACCATCGCCAATGTGATATCCCTGATTGTGGGAATGATTATGATTCCGATTATTACCCGGGTAATATCGGCACAAGATTTGGGAATTGCCAGTACCTTTTTGTCCACAAGAAACATTCTGGTATTGATTGTAACCTGCTCGGTTTACACCTATGTACACCGTGCCATGCTGGAATATCCTAACGAGAAAAAGGATTATATCAATAGTATTACGATTTTTTGTATCTTTACGGTAATCATTTCTTTTTTTGTATGCCGTTTGATTAAGACGCCAATGCAGAAGCTGTTGTCTTTGGATGAGTTTCTGTTCTATTGGCTTTTTTTCAGTATGCTGTCCATTGCAGTTTATACCATTGGTTATAACTATTGTGTTTTTCACAATAAATATAAAATCGTATCTACGATAGTACTGTGTACGGGACCTGTCTCACAGGTGCTTGCGGTGGTACTGTCTTTTGTTATGCCAAAGCACAAATACATCGGAAGAGTTCTGGGTCTGGATTTTATGTATGTGTTGGTAACGCTTTGTGTTTTTTGCTGGCTTTTTTTGGGAAATCGAAAAAAATTTCAAAAGAAATATATTCAGAGAACCTTGAATTTTTCTATTCCCATCATTCCTCATATGCTTTCCCAGATGGTGCTGACTCAGTGTGATTTAATTATGATTACTTATTTCTGTGGGGGAACGGATTCGGGAATTTACAGTATGGCACATACCATAGGTTTTTTGGCATTTACCGTTATGTCCCAGATTATGGCAACATGGTCGCCGTGGGTGTATCGAAGACTGGAAGAGAAAGACAGGGAAACGGTGCGGAATAATTCGGGAATTATGGTGTTGATTAGTACCTATCTGACCATCGGATTGGTAACGGTATCCCCGGAACTGATACGGATATTTTTGACGAAGGAATACTTGCCGTGTATCTATATTGTGCCGCCTTTGGTGGTGGGAATGTTTTTCCAGATTATATATCTGTTCTTTTATGATATTGAATATTATTACAAGAAACCAAAATGGATTGCACTGTTTTCCACTATTGCCTGTGCCTGCAATGTCGTATTGAATTATCTGCTGATACCACGAATCGGTAGTATCGCTGCGGCATATTCCACAGTGTTCAGTTATTTTGTTCTGATGGTGCTGAACGGAGCCTTCAGCATGAAATTCGGTGCCAGAAAGACTTATAAAATGAAAAGTATGCTGGCGGCAATTCTGGGTGTCATTGTATATACGGTAACAGCTACACTGTTGGTAGACCGTTTGTTGATACGTTATGGATTACTGGTAGGAATTACCATTGTACTATTTGTTTTTGAATTCAAACGTATACGGGAATTTTTAATGGATTTGAAAGCGGGAGGAAAATAAGGTGGATATGTCAAAGAAAAAGATAGAACCGAAAATTTGGATAAGGGGAGCTGTGGAATTTTTGGGTATTTTACTGATACTTACCTGCTTCTATACCCTGTGGAATGCGGAGTATTTGGGCGGAAAACATTTTTTGCAGAATTTCCCCGGAAATTTCATTGCCTATGGAAGATATTATTGGAAAGCGATTCTGTTAGTTACTATATTGATTTTTGCAGCAGTTTGTCTTGTGCGTAAGATTTTTTCTATGGAGAACGGCAGGAAAAAAGAATGGATGATACGTCTGGTATTCTTTTTGGTGCTGTTGGCATCTATCGGAGTCGTTTTTCAGGATTTCCTGTTGGGAAACAGATATTATATCTTTGGAGATATCGGAAGTGACACGTATCAGCAATATTATCCCTATTATCTGAACTGTGTGAATAGAATTCGGGAGGGGTCCTTTTCTATATGGAATTGGAATTATGGTATGGGAACAAGTCTGTTAAATAATATTTCACAGACCTTGGATCCTTTTGGACTGTTTATCATTTTCGGTGGAGTCCTTTTAGGTGCAGAAAAAGTAAAATATCTGCTGTTGGCAGCACAGATATTGAAAATTATCATAGCGGCATTGCTGGGAAGAAGCTTTTTGAAAATCTTCGGTTTCAGTGAGCAGGCATGTTGTATGGGCGGTTATCTCTATGGATTTAACGGCTATCTGATGCTGTGGGGACAGCATTATCTGTTGGGAGCCGGTTCTATTTATGTGATGCTGATTCTCATCTGTCTGGAAAAATTAATCCGCAAACGTAATATAAAATGGCAGGTGCTGTCGGCAGTTGCAATCACGGCAGCTCTTTTTTACAGCTATTATAATACATATATGATACTGGCTTTTTCAGCTATCTATTTTCTGTTTCGGATTTTTACACCGGGAGAATTAGATACATGGAAAGAGCGGTTGGGTTTGGCAGGTCGTTGTATTCTGTCTGTTGTAACAGGGGTGATGATGTCGGCGGTGGTATTGTTGCCGGCTGCAAAATATCTGACGGTAAGTTCTTCCAGATTGGATTCGGAGACTTCTTTGATAAGTCGTTTTTTGGGAACCTTATTTTCCCTTCCGGATAGTCAGATAATTCCTCAGACCTTTAGCCGTCTGATGTCCAATAATTTATTATATATTACCAATGTCAGCGTAGAAGGATGGCAGAATTATTATGAGATGCCGAATCTCTGTTATACCATTTTTATTTATTTGCTGGCAGGCCTGTTTCTTGCCTATATGATAAAGCATCGGAAAGAAAAAAAGAAATTTGTTTATTACTGTGTGATTGTGGTAGCAGCACTTTTGCTTTTATTGAATCCGGGGATGGCTATGGCATTTAACGGATTTGCCTACGCGGCTTATCGGTATACCTTTGTACTGATGCCTATGGCAGCACTTCTGTTTGCCTTTGTGTGGGATTATTGCATAGCGGGCAAAGATTTTAGCTTTGCAGGACTTTTATTTGGAATTCTTTTAAGTGCCGGAGCTATTTTCTGTTCTTACCGGGTTGCAGATACCGGAATGAAGAGATATAGTGTCATCTATGCGACATTCATTGGTCTTGCCCTGTTGCTTTTAATCTGTGGAAGGATAAGAAAACAGTTTCTGAAGAGTACTTTGATTTATTTTTCTGTATTATTGGCAGCGTCCACGATGATGGAAAGCTATGTTACCAACAATGTACGGGTGACTTTTAATAAAGGAGAAGAACGCCTGAAATTTGAGGCAGGAGAGATTTCTAATGATACCATAGAGGCATTGGAGTACATTGCTGATATAGATGATACTTTCTACCGGGTAGAAAAAGAATATTTTGATTGGAGTGAATTTGCGGATTCTTTAGTGGAGGAATATTCTACTGTAACAATTTATAACAGTACTTGTAACCGAAATTTAAAAGCTTATTATAAACACCTGTATCCAAGTTCTTATTTTGAACCGGCAATTAATTATTGCAGATTGAACAGCAAAGAAGATTTAATGGCTTTGAGCATAGCAAATGTAAAATATATGCTGACTCACGAGCCGATAGAGAAGGAAGGAATGGAGTTATTGCAGCAGGTGGGAAGTGTCTATATCTATCGGAATATCAATACTGACTCTGTTGCAAAATGGTATCAAAAAACAATTACCAAGCAGGAATATAAGGAAATGCAGGAGGGACGGAAGGAAGTTTTAAATACCCATCTGATTGTAAAAGAGAAAGACCGGTTAAAAGAAGAACTGACGCCGGGAACCTGTGACGTGGGAAGCTTCCGTTTGGAAAATGATACGACCTTAAAAGGAAGTACAAAGAGTACAGAAAAAGGATTGCTGATGCTGGCAATTCCGGATCAGCAGGGTTGGAGTATCTATATAGATGGGAAGAAAACAGAAACCTTCAATGCAGATTATGGTTTTTTGGGCATTGAACTGGAAGCAGGACAGCATGAAATTGAAGCCAGATATGAAATCCCATATTTAAAAGAAGGAATGGTAATAAGCCTTGTGGGAATCGCAATTCTTGCGGGAATGGTGCTATATGGATTTATTGCAAATAGAAGAAAAACGAGCTATAATAACTAAGTTAGAGATAAATACTGGAACGGCTACGGAGGAAAAAAAGAACCCATGATAAATTTTAATGAACCCATATATGTGGAAAACGGAATGACATATATACGGAAAGCCATTGAGAATAAAAAAATTTGCGGAGACGGAGAATATACCAAAAAGTGTAATGCATGGATGGAAGAGAAAACCGGCAGCAAAAAGGTAATGTTGACAACTTCATGTACCCATGCTACAGAACTGGCGGCAATTCTGGCAGATATCAAAGAAGGGGATGAGGTAATCATGCCTTCCTATACCTTTGTTTCTACCGCAGACGCTTTTGTGCTAAGAGGAGCAAAAGCAGTCTTTGTGGACATCAGACCGGATACCATGAATATAGACGAGAATTTGATTGAAGATGCTATCACAGACCGGACCAGAGCCATTGTTCCGGTTCACTATGCTGGAGTGTCCTGCGAGATGGACAAAATTATGGAGATTGCAAAAAAGCATAATCTGTATGTGATTGAGGATGCAGCTCAGGGAATTATGGCAGAATATAAGGGACAGGCATTGGGAACCATTGGAGATTACGGATGCTACAGCTTCCATGAGACAAAGAATTACAGCATGGGAGAGGGTGGAGCTCTTTTAATCAGGGATGAGGAGAATATCGAGAAAGCAGAGATAGTCCGGGAAAAGGGAACCAACCGAAGTAAATTTTTCCGAGGCCAGATTGATAAGTATACATGGGTGGAGGCTGGTTCTTCTTACCTGCCAAGTGAGCTGAATGCGGCATATTTGTATGCACAGTTGGAGATTGCAGACGAGATTAACGACCGGAGAAGAAACATTTGGCAACAGTATCAGGATGGTCTTTTAAATCTGGAAGAAGCGGGACATATTGAACTTCCGTATATTCCGGAGCATTGTAAGCACAATGCCCATATGTTTTATATCAAAGCAAAAGATTTACAGGAACGTACGCAGTTGATAGATTATTTGAAAAGCAAAGGAATACAGGCGGTATTCCATTATATTCCGTTACATACAGCTCCGGCAGGACAGAAATATGGAAGATTCCACGGAGAGGATAAATATACCACAAAAGAAAGCGAGCGTCTGGTAAGACTGCCGCTGTACTATTCTTTGAAGGACGAGGATGTGGCTCATGTCATCAAAGAAGTGAATAATTTCTACAAAAACGAAAGATAGAGGATGATATATGGTAGTAATAATTGGAGCAACCGGATTTATCGGGATGTATACCGTGGATAAATTTTTAGAAGAGGGTTATGAGGTTCTGGCAACAGGAAGAAATGAAGCCATGAAAAAACAATTAGAGAAAAAAGGGGTTACCTGCATTTCTTTGGATATTGCAAAGAAAGAAGACTTTGACAAGCTTCCTACCGAGGGTGTGGAGGGGGTAATCCTTTTAGCAGGATTGTTGCCGGCAAATGCTCCGGTGGATATTTCCAGAGAGGAAAATGCGGCAGACTATATCCGAACAAATGTGGAGGGAACCATCAATGTATTGGAATATTGCCGAAAGAATGGAATCAAAAAGCTGATTTCTACCTGCAGTTATGCAGATGTTCTGAACTCATGGAAAAAGGGTGTGGCATTAACGGAAGAGGAACCGAGAAATTTCAAGTATACCGGAGATCATGCTGTTTATGTAATTTCTAAAAATGCAGCAAATGACGTAATGGAATACTATAATCAACAGCACGGTATGCAGTGTGCATCCTTCCGCCTTCCTCCGGTTTACGGTGTGGGACCGCATTCGGAAATTTATGTAAATGGAAAATATTATAAGACCGGAATCGGAACTTTTATTGAAAATGCCGAAAACGGAAAGGATATTGAAGTCTGGGGAGACCCGGAAATATCAAGAGATATTATCTATGTAAAGGATGTGGCGAGAGCCTTTGTGCTGGCAATTCAAAGTGACCGCACCAGAGGACTTTACAACATGACATCTGGAACAGAAGTTACGTTGGAAGAACAGGTGAAGACTGTGATTGATGTATTCGGACAGGGAAAAGGTTCCAAGATTGTATACCGTCCGGATAAGCCAAACAATACACCATCCTTTTTGTTTGATATGAGCAAGGCAAAAAGAGATTTTGGATTTGAGCCGGAATATCTGTCTTATCATGATATGATGGTAGATTATAAAGCAGAATTGGAAAGCGGAAGATGGGATTCTCTGATTTCCAGCAGACGGAAAGAACAGTAGGTGCAGTATGAAAAAAATTGTAATTATCGGAGCGAATTCTTTTCAGAATCCATTGATATTAAAAGCAAAGGAAATGGGTTATGAAACCCATGTGTTTGCATGGCAGGACGGCTCTATCGGAGAGCGTACCGCAGATTATTTTTATCCAATCAGTATTGTGGAAAAGGATGAGATATTGGAAAAGTGCCGTGAAATCCAACCGGATGCAGTGGTGACCATTGCATCGGATTTGGCAAATATTACGGTACAGTACGTGGCATCCCGATTGGGATTGCCAAGTAATTCGGATGAAAACATTCTGATTTCTACGAATAAATATGCCATGCGGCAGGCGTTTATAGACAATGGCGTGGCAACCCCGAAGTTCGCAAAGGTTTCAGAGGAGACAGATTTGGCAGCGGCAGTTGCACAGATGACCTATCCGGTGATTGTAAAGCCTACGGACCGTTCCGGAAGCCGTGGAATCACGAAGGTAAATCAGTTTAACGAGATACCGGAAGCAGTAGAAGCAGCCATTGAAAATTCTTTTGAAAAGTGTGCAATTATCGAAGAGTTTATTGACGGAGAAGAGTATAGCTGTGAATGTATTTCCTATGGAGGAAAACATCACGTACTGGCAGTTACCAAAAAATATACCACAGGTTATCCGCATTTTATTGAGACCGGTCATATGGAGCCGGCACCAATCAGCAAGGAATTGGAGGACAAGGTAGCTATGGAAATACCAAAGGCTTTGGATGCCCTTCAGATTCAAAACGGAGCTTCTCACTCTGAATTTAAGATTACAGATGAGGGAGAGGTACGGATTATTGAGATTGGTTCCCGTATGGGCGGTGACTGTATCGGTTCCCATCTGGTACATTTGTCTACTGGATATGATTTTGTAAAAATGGTAATTCAAACGGCGTTGGGAGAGGAGCCTACTCTGATACCGGAGCACGGTCCGAGATATGCGGGAATCCGGTTTGTTTTTAACAAAGAGGATTTAAAGGTTTACGAGGATGTGCAGAAAAACCAATCGCAGTTAATAGAATATGCAAGTGAGATAGAAGAAGTGGGCGAGCATGAAGTAGTTGACAGCTCCACCCGATTCGGTTATTTTATTATAGTCTCTGATTCAGAGCAGGAAGTAAAGGAAATTCTGGAACGATGAAAGAAAAGAAAAAAAACGGAATTTTATTGCTGCTGGCATTACAATTGATTGTAGGCATCTATACCATGTCCGGTGTTGCGGCAAAATATGCCTCACATTATAAATTCCTTTCCATGGGATTTATTTTGTGTTATGCATTGGAAATTTTTATTTTGGGTGTCTATGCGATTCTGTGGCAGCAGATTATAAAGAGAGTGGATTTGTCCATTGCTTATGCAAATCGGAGTATAGCCCTGTTGTGGTCTATGCTGTGGGCAGTACTGTTTTTCCATGAGACAGTAACGCTGAAAAATATTATAGGAGTTATCTTTGTCATTACAGGAACAATGATTGTGAATCGGGATGAATAATATGATTTATTGGTTATTTATGGTGCTGGCGGTTGTGATTTCTTCTTTTTCACAGATTCTGCTGAAAAAAAGTGCGAATAAAGAGTACGGCAGCCTGATAAAAGAATATCTGAATCCGTATGTCATAATAGGCTATGGAATGATGGTGATGTCCACGATTCTTATGATTCTGGCTTATCGTAAAATTGAATATAAAAACGGTCCTGTGATTGAATCTTTGGGATATATTTTGATTATGTTTTTAAGCTTTGGATTTTTTAAGGAGCCGATTACCAAGAAAAAAGTCTTTGGAAATCTGTTGATTTTATTGGGGATTTTTATATTTTACGTGTAGAGAAATAAGAGGAGAAAATGAAAATGGACATATCAGTAGTAATTCCGATGTATGGCTGTAAGGCAGCAGTTCGTGAATTGCACCAGCGTCTGGTAAAAACATTGGAACAAATTACAGAGGATTTTGAGATTATTATGGTAAATGACGCCTGCCCTCAGAATTCTTGGGAGGTCATTGAGGAAATATGTAAAGAAGACCGGAGAGTGAAAGGCATAGAGATGGCAAGAAATTTCGGTCAGATAAAAGCCATTACCGCAGGACTGGACTATTCCACCGGAGATTGGGTGGTGGTGATGGACTGTGATTTGCAAGACCGCCCGGAGGAAATATTGAATCTCTATAACAAGGCACAGGAAGGCTATGATGTGGTATTTGCCAGAAGAGCCAACCGGAAGGACTCTCCGTTAAAAGTATTCGTATCTAAGATTTTTTATAAGATATATTCCTTTGCATCGGATGGGAACTACGATCCGGCAATCTGTAATTTCAGTATCAGCCGGCGGGTGGTAATAGATAATTACTGTAAGATGCGGGAACTTCACAG
>OMAG01000936.1_pt1 | contig 10448 bp, 9 predicted proteins | sample 1673781 | NCBI WGS metagenome assembly OMAG01 (sample SAMEA103958127, study PRJEB25191) | human gut metagenome | biome: human-associated habitat [ENVO:00009003]; feature: intestine environment [ENVO:2100002]; material: feces | place: Germany | collected 2013/2015 | reverse complement strand
TCATAACAGCAGTTTGCATTTCGGCAGTTCTTATTGTGGTATTGGTACTCTGCTTTGTGTTTGGCAGAAAAAAGGAGGGGGGAACTTCCGAAGGAGTTTATGTGGAGCCGGTATCCATTTTGGGCAGCAGTGGAATGGGAACCCAAAACCGATACGCAGGAGTTGTGGAAGCACAGGAGAGCTGGAAAATCAATCTGGACAGCAGCAAAAAGGTAAAGGAAGTCTATGTTAAGGTAGGGGATGAGGTGGCTGAAGGGGATCAGCTTTTTGCCTATGATACCCAGGAACTGAATGCACAGATTGCTCAGCAGAAGCTGGAAATGGAGAGCATTACCAATGAAATTGAAGATTGCAATGCACAGATTGCAGCATTGCAGGCGGAAAGAGATGCGGCTGCCAGTGAAGATGCAAAATTCGATTACACCACGGAGATTCAGAGCGTACAGAATGATTTGAAACAGGCACAGTACAATAAAAAAAGCAAACAGTTAGAGATTGACCAGTTGAATGAGTCTATTAAAAATTCTGTTGTAACCAGTAAGATGGCAGGTGTAGTAAAAACATTGAATGAAAATCAGAGTAATGAACAAAACTCTGAGGAAGCATTTATGACGATTCTGGCAACTGGGGATTATCGTGTAAAATGTATGATTAACGAACAGAATATGATGGATATTGCGGAAGGGGCACCGGTAATTCTTCGTTCCAGAGTGGATGAGAACCAGACTTGGATGGGAATCATTGCACAGATTGATACAGAGGCTCCTCAGTCCTCCAACAGCAATTCCATGTATATGGAAAATACAGGGGGAGATGAGACTACCAGTTCATCCAAATATCCTTTCTATGTAACTTTAGAGCAATCGGAGGGATTGATGCTGGGACAGCATGTATTTGTGGAAATGGATTACGGACAAGGCGTGGTAAAGGATGGCGTCTGGCTGTATGAAACATATCTGGTAAAAGACGGAAAAGACACCTATGTATGGGCAGATAACGGAAAAGGAAAACTGGAAAAACGAAAAGTGGAACTGGGAGATTATGACGAGACTCTGGGAGAATATGAAATTAAGTCGGGACTGTCTAAAGAAGATTATGTGGCATGGCCGGAGGAAACATTGAAAGAGAGCGTAAAAACCATAAAGGATACTTTGCAGACAGATGAGGATGAGAAGTAGGAGGAATATCCATGCTATTGAACTTAGAGCATATCTATAAGGATTATCAGCAGGACAAATTGGTGGTTCCGGTACTAAAGGATGTATCATTACAGGTAGAAGAAGGAGAATATGTGGCAATTATGGGTCCCTCCGGCTCGGGAAAAACAACTCTGATGAACATCATCGGGTGTTTGGATTTGCCTACCTCGGGAACCTATCAATTTGCGGGAAATAATATTTTAGAGTATAAGGATCGGGAGCTGGCGGCTCTCCGCTCTTCAGGAATCGGATTTGTGTTTCAGAATTTTCAGTTATTGCCAAGGGCTACGGCACGAGATAATGTGGCACTTCCCCTCAGCTATACAGGCACAAAGCCAAAGGAGCGGAAAGAGCGGGCAATGGAGGCTTTGGAAAAAGTAGGTTTGGCGGATCGTGCAGATTTTCGCCCGAACCAGCTTTCCGGCGGACAAAAGCAGAGGGTTGCTATTGCCAGAGCCATGGTAAATCATCCAAAGATTCTTTTGGCGGATGAACCTACCGGTGCTTTGGATTCCAAGTCGGGAGAGCAGATTATGCAGTTGTTTGAACAGTTAAACGATGAAGGAGTTACCATTGTTATGATTACCCATGACAATAAGGTGGCACAGCGGGCAAAGAGAATTGTGCATATTATTGACGGAGAGCTGACAGAAGAACAGGAGGCTGGAAATGAATAAGAAAAAAACGGGAATCATCCTTCTGATTCTTGTGGTGGCAGCAGCGGTGATTGCCGGCGGTATCTTCGGATATCGAAAGCACAAAGATAAGAAGACGGTAGTAAAAGTTTTTCCGGTGGCATATCTGGATTGGGGCTGGGGCGGAGAAGAGTCTGCCAGCAGCGGAACGGTAACTGATGACCAGTCTCAGGTTATCAAATTGGATGAGGATGATAAAATTGCGGAGGTCTATGTTGCCAAAGGAGATACAGTAAGTGTGGGAACACCCCTTCTCCGCTATGATATGGAATCCGCAAATCTCAAAGTGGAGATGAAGGAACTGGAAGTTTCCACGGCAGTCAATGACTTGACCATTGCCAACCGGGAATTGGAAAAATTAAGGGCAATGACACCTATATCGGAGAGTACAGACACTACCCCGCAGGAGTCTCAGGGAGAAGAAAGCGGGAATATGGAAGGAATGCAGCAGGAAGAGGTGCAGCAACCGCAGGTACAGGAAGGATATACAGCGGAAGAACTGGCAAGAAAAATCGCGGAAAAAGAAAAAGAAATACGGGATTTGGACATCACAAAACGAAAAGCAGAGCTGGATTTGGAACAGCTGAAAAAGGTTTCGGGAGATGGAATTGTCAATTCTACGGTAAATGGTGTGGTGGCTTCTGTACAGGACCCACAGCACCTTTTGAATGACGGCTCTGCCTTTATGGAGATTCGGGGGGCAGACAGTCTCTATGTTACCGGAGCTTTGAGTGAGTTCGCACTGGGTGAAATACAGGTGGGAGATGAAGTGATGGTCAGCTCATGGGAGAGCGGTCAGATGTATGATGCAGTTATCACGGAAATTTCCACAACCCCTACCGACGGAAACAATTATTATACGGGAGAGGGAAATCCTAATGTGTCCTACTACCCATATACGGCATCGGTATCCAATAGTGAAGGACTCCGAAACGGCGAAAGTGTATCCCTGTCTATTACAAAAGAGCAGGAAGGCGGCAGTGCAATCTGCATAGAGAAGGCCTATGTTCGGACAGAAAACGGAAAATCCTATGTGATGATTGAAGGAAAGAACAAACGCTTGAAGAAACAGTATGTGGAAACCGGAAAGACCATCTATGGTCAGGCAGTGGAAATCACATCGGGACTGGATGGCTCTGAATACATTGCGTTCCCTTACGGAAAAGGTGTCAAAGAGGGTGTAAAAGTCAAAGAGACAGACGAGATAGAATATTAGGAGGCGGGAATATGATAGAAAATATACGATTGTCGTTTCAGGGAATCTGGTCACACAAAATGCGTTCCTTTTTGACCATGCTGGGAATTATTATTGGAATTGCAGCAATTATTGCTATTGTTTCTACAATTAAGGGAGCGAACGAGCAAATCAAGGAAAATCTTATCGGTTCCGGTGATAATACCGTAACCGTGGAATTATATCAGGGTGACTGGCCTTATGAAATGGGGTATGAAGGAATACCGGAAGGAGTTCCGGTGGTTTCTGAGGAAGCAGTAGAAGAGATGCAGGAGCTGGAGAATGTAGAGCGTGTTTCAAAATTCTATAAACGACAGGAATATGATAACATTTATTATCAGAATACAACTCTGGGTGGCGGCTATCTCTATGGAATTGAGCAGGATTATTTTGCCTCCTGTAATTATCAGATACAGGAGGGCAGAGGATTTGATGACAAGGATTATCAGGGACAACGAAAAGTGGCAATTCTGGATAGGGACTCTGAGGAAGCTTTGTTCCAAGGGGAGAAAGCAGTGGGAAAAACCATTGAAATCAAAGGGGAGCCTTATACGGTAGTGGGAATTGTGGCAAAGTCCAAGGAGTTTGAACCGGTCATCAATTCCATGGAAGATTATTATACTTATGCGGAATCCTCCAGCGGTGCCGTATATGTGCCAAAAACAACATGGCCAATCATCTATCAGTATGACGAACCGGAAAGCATACTCTTAAAGGTAAAAAGTACCGATGATATGACGGCGGCAGGCAAAGGCTCGGCAGATATCTTAAACAATTATCTCAGTGTATCCGATGAAACTATCAAATATAAGGCAGAGGATTTGCTGGAGCAGGCAAAGGAGATTCAGGAGTTGAGCCAGTCTACCAATATGATGTTGATTTGGATTGCAGGAATTTCTCTTTTGGTAGGAGGAATCGGTGTTATGAATATCATGTTGGTTTCTGTGACAGAGCGTACCAGCGAAATCGGTTTGAAGAAAGCTATCGGAGCCAGAAAAGGTGTGATACTGGGACAGTTTTTGACTGAGGCGGCAGTACTCACCAGTTTGGGTGGACTCATAGGTGTTGTAGTAGGAATTATTTTGGCGGAGGTTATTTCAAAGGTAAGTCAGACGCCGGTGGCAATCAGCATACCGGCAGCAGTAGGAGCAGTCCTGTTTTCCATGCTGATTGGAATTATCTTCGGAATGCTGCCATCCTACAAAGCTGCAAATCTGAATCCTATTGAAGCATTACGGCATGAGTAACAAGAGCATAGAGCTTATAAATTTCTTGAAATTGTCCATAAATAATCGTATAATGGCAAAAGAAGTGGATGGAGGAGCATTATGTTAGATTTAAAATTTTTGAGAGAGAATCCGGATATTGTAAAGAAGAATATTCAAAATAAATTTCAGGAACACAAGCTACCGATGGTAGATGAGGTCATTGAGCTGGATGCTCAGGCCAGAGCTACACAGCAGGAAGCGGATGATTTGCGTGCTAACCGTAATAAAATTTCCAAGCAGATTGGTGCTCTTATGGGTCAGGGCAAAAAAGAAGAAGCCATGGCATTGAAGGAGCAGGTGGGAAAGGACGCAGAGCGTCTGGCAGAACTGGAACAGAAAGAGCGAGAATTGCAGGAGAAGATTACCAAGATTATGATGGTGATTCCTAATATTATCGATCCGTCTGTGCCGATTGGCAAGGACGATTCCTGTAATGTAGAGATTGAAAAATATGGTGAGCCGGTGGTTCCTGATTTTGAGATTCCGTATCATACAGAAATTATGGAACGGTTTGACGGAATTGATTTGGATGCGGCAGGCAAGGTAGCCGGAAACGGATTTTATTATCTGATGGGGGATATTGCAAGATTACATTCCGCAGTGATTTCCTATGCCAGAGATTTTATGATTGACCGTGGATTTACTTACTGTATTCCGCCGTTTATGATTCGCAGCAACGTGGTAACCGGAGTTATGAGCTTTGATGAGATGGATGCCATGATGTATAAAATCGAAGGGGAAGACCTTTACCTTATCGGAACCAGTGAACACTCCATGATTGGTAAATTCATCGATACCATCAATGAGGAGGAGAAGCTGCCATATACCATGACCAGTTACTCTCCTTGCTTCCGTAAAGAGAAGGGAGCTCATGGAATCGAAGAACGTGGAGTATATCGTATTCACCAGTTTGAGAAGCAGGAGATGATTGTAGTCTGCAAACCGGAGGAATCTCCGATGTGGTATGACAAGCTATGGCAGAATACCGTGGATTTATTCCGTAGTCTGGATATTCCGGTGCGTACACTGGAATGTTGTTCCGGTGATTTGGCAGACTTGAAGGTGAAATCCTGTGATGTAGAGGCATGGTCTCCGAGACAGAAGAAATATTTTGAGGTGGGAAGCTGCTCCAACTTAGGCGATGCTCAGGCAAGAAGATTAAAGATTCGTGTAAAAGGTGAGAAAGGCAAATATTTTGCTCATACCTTAAACAATACAGTTGTTGCACCGCCGAGAATGTTAATTGCTTTCCTTGAAAATAACTTAAATGAGGACGGAAGTGTAAACATTCCAAAGGCATTACAGCCATACATGGGAGGAAAAGAGAGATTAGAGCCGAAGAAATAAACGACAGGGATAAAGCATGAGGTGGTTTAGATGTTAAACTACAAATTACAGCTAGGCTGTTTGATTTCCAGCTGATTGTGGGGTTGATTTACTATGTGCTGGATATACTGACCGTTTATATGGTTATCAGCATGGGAGTCGTGGTGTATCAGATGGTGTTTCGAGGCCTTGGTTTCCAGTTTGGCCGTTACCATTATCATTCTCTGCCTTTATATCAATATGCAGAATCCTGCCAAGATGGAACTGGATCAGATGCAGGCAGAGCTGGTATATGGATTTGCCAACGTTATTGAGAGCCGGGATGGCAGTACCGGAGCCCATGTAAAGCGTTCCACCTGGTATGTGGAATAGCTACATCACAGTTTTTGACGGCAGGGGCATTATGTAAGAAAAACATATATTGCCAATTTAAATATGGTGTGTTAAAATATTAACGAACAGTATTTCGGATGGAAACTGTATCATTTTGATAATGCATCCTTTCTGAGTTTGTGCAAAATGCAGCAGACAGGAAACGGAGGTGCATAGCAATAAGAATAGGAATTATAGGTGCCGGCAAGGTAGGAACCACCATGGGAAAGTATCTGACAGAGCATGGTGGGAACGTCAGCGGATTCTACAACAGAACCGTAAGCGGAGCAAAAGAGGCGGCAGAATTCTGTAACACAACATATTTTCAAGATTTAGATTCACTCATTGAGGTAAGCGATACCCTTTTTCTTACCGTTTCGGACGGTGCGATAGAAGAGTTATGGGATTGCATTGCGGCAAAGAATGTGAAAGGAAAAGTTATATGCCACTTTAGTGGCTCATTATCAAGTGATATTTTTTCCAATACGGAGAGAACAGGGGCATTGGTCTGTTCTATCCATCCAATTTACGCGTTCAGTAATAAATTCACAGCTTATCAAAATTTAACAAAAGCACTTTTTACCGTGGAGGGAAATCCGAAAGCATTGGAGAAAATGCAGGAAGTATTTGCGATTCTGCCCAACAAGGTGGTTTCCATTCCCACACAGGCAAAGACAAAGTACCATGCGGCAGCCAGTATTGCCAGTAACCATCTGGTGGGATTGCTTGCTATGGCGGTGGAACTTTTAGAGGAAACGGGCATTGACACCGAGACAGCTTATGAGATGTTAGAGCCTTTGGTAAAAAACAATATAGAATCCGTATTTTCAAATGGGTGTATAGAAGCCCTTACCGGTCCCATTGAGCGGAATGATGTTCAGACAGTAGAACACCATTCGCAAAATCTGGGTGGAGAAGAGAGAAAAGCCTGCTATCTCGCCGTGGGAAATATGGTGACAAAGCTGGCGGAGAAAAAACATCCTGAGCGGGATTACGGAGAAATGAGACGGGTGCTTAAGCAGAAAGAAAGTGAATGAATTGGAGGAAAAAATGAAGAATACAGTGGTAACATTGCAGAATGCCAAGGATAACGGAGAAAAAATCACCATGCTCACCGCATATGATTATTCCATGGCAAAATTAATTGACGAAGCAGGAATTAACATGATTCTCGTAGGAGATTCTTTGGGAATGGTAATGCTGGGATATGAGGATACCCTTTCCGTTACCATGGAGGATATGATTCATCATACAAGAGCCGTAGCCAGAGGAGCAAAAGATGCCTTTGTGGTGGCGGATATGCCTTTTATGTCCTATCAGACTTCTGTTTATGATGCGGTATATAACGCAGGACGGCTGATGAAGGAAGGCAGGGCACAGGCGGTAAAATTGGAAGGCGGCAGAGAGATGGTAGAACAGATTCGGGCAATCACAAAAGCCTCCATTCCGGTGGTAGGTCATCTGGGCTTGACCCCGCAGTCCCTCAATGCATTTGGCGGATTTAAGGTACAGGGGAAATCCGAGGAAGCGGCGAGAAAATTGTTGGAGGACGCTAAAATCATCGAAGAGGCAGGAGCGGTAGCCATAGTTTTGGAATGCGTTCCGGCAAAACTGGCAGAACTGATTAGTAAACAGGTAAAGGTTCCAACCATTGGAATCGGAGCAGGAGCAGGCTGTGACGGACAGGTGCTGGTATATCAGGATATGCTGGCAATGTTCGGAGATTTCAAGCCAAAGTTTGTGAAACAGTTTGCACCAATCGGAGATTTGATGAAAGAAGCCTTTGCAAAATATATAGAGGAAGTAGAAACAGGAGCATTTCCGGCACAGGAGCATACCTTTGCCATCAGAGACGAAATGCTGGAAAAGTTATATTAAAAGTGTGGGAAAGAGATTTGTTTGAAGGAGGAGCAAGATGGAGTTAGTAACAACGGCAGAAGAAGTACGCAGCCGTGTAAAGCAGTGGAAAAAAGAGGGTCTTACCGTGGGACTAGTGCCGACGATGGGATACCTCCACGACGGTCATAAGAGCCTGATTGACCGTGCAGTAAAGGAGAATGACCGGGTGGTGGTCAGCGATTTTGTAAACCCGACCCAGTTTGGGGAAAATGAGGATTTGGGCAGCTACCCGAGAGATATAGAGCGGGATTCTAAGCTCTGTGAGGAGGCAGGAGCCGCATTGATTTTTCATCCGTCACCGGAGGAGATGTATGCACCGGATTACTGTACTTTTGTGGATATGAATAAATTGACGGATGTACTTTGTGGAAAGACCCGTCCGATTCATTTTTCCGGGGTGTGCAGTGTGGTAAGTAAATTGTTCAATATCGTGGCACCGGATCGGGCTTATTTCGGACAAAAGGATGCACAGCAGTTAGCAGTTATCCGGCGTATGGTACGGGATTTGAATTTTGATATTGAAATCGTAGGCTGTCCGATTGTAAGAGAGCCGGACGGCTTGGCGTTAAGCTCCAGAAATACTTATCTCAATATCGAAGAGCGGAAAGCAGCACTGGTGTTAAGTCAGGCATTGAAGCTGGGAAAAGATATGATGGAATCCGGCGAGACGGATGCAGTAAAAATCCGCAAAGCCATGGTGGAGCATATCGAAAAAGAACCGTTAGCCAGAATTGACTATGTGGAAATCGTGGACGCTGACAGCTTAGAGAGTGTTCAGAAGATAGAAAACAAAGTATTGACCGCTATGGCTGTTTATATTGGTAACACAAGACTGATTGATAATTTCAGCAGATAGGAGAAAAAATGTATTTAAAAATGTTAAAGGGAAAAATCCATCGTGCAGTGGTACAGCAGGCAGAGCTGAACTATGTGGGCAGTATTACGGTGGATCCTGAGCTGATGGAGGCTGCGGGAATTTTGGAATACGAAAATGTGCAGATTGTGGACATCGAAAACGGCAACCGCTTTGAGACCTATACCATTGCCGGAGAGCCGGGAAGCGGAATGATTTGTCTCAATGGTGCGGCAGCCAGACAGGTGCAGGTAGGAGACCATATTATCATTATGGCATATGCACAGATGACACCGGAGGAGGCAGAGGCTTATCATCCGTCGGTGGTTTTTGTGGATGAAAAGAATAGTATCTCTAAAGTGACCACCTATGAAAAGCATGGACAGATTTCCGGCTAGATAAGCCGGAAAAGCCCATAGAGCAAGATGGAGGAATATTATGTTGCAGGGAAAAACAGTTGTGTTGGGTGTCAGCGGAGGAATTGCCGCCTATAAAATGCCTAATGTGGCAAGAATGTTAAAGAAAATGCATTGCAATGTGGAGGTCCTTATGACCGCCAATGCACAAAATTTCATCACAGCTACGACTTTTGAAACGCTGACCGGAAATAAATGCCTGATAGACACCTTCGACCGTAATTTCACATTTTCCGTAGAGCATGTGGCGGTGGCAAAGCAGGCAGACTTAGTGCTGATTGCTCCGGCTACGGCAAATGTCATTGGCAAAATTGCAGGGGGAATTGCAGACGACATGCTGACTACCACGGTGATGGCGTGTACCTGTAAAACCCTGATTGCTCCGGCAATGAACCACAATATGTATCACAATCCTATTGTACAGGAGAATATCAAGAAGCTGGAACATTTCGGCTATGAAATCATCCCGTCGGTACATGGAATGCTGGCAAACGGCGATATGGGTGATGGGAAGCTTCCGTCGGAAGAGGTGTTGGTAGAATACGTTTTACGGGAACTGGCATGTGAAAAAGATTTACAGGGTAAGAAAGTGCTGATAACAGCGGGACCTACCAGAGAAGCCATTGATCCGGTGCGTTATATCAGCAATCATTCCACTGGAAAAATGGGTTATGCCATTGCAAAGCGGGCAATGCTACGGGGAGCGGAAGTGACACTGGTGACAGGTCCTACAACGGAGGAACCGCCAATGTTTGTGGATGTGGTGTCGGTAACCAATGCGGAACAGATGTATGAAGCGGTTATGGAGCGGGCATCACAGCAGGACGCCATTGTGAAGGCGGCAGCAGTTGCGGATTATCGTCCGGCAGAGATTGCAGAGGATAAGATAAAGAAGCAGGAAGGCAGCAGCAGTATTTCGCTGGAGAGAACCCAGGATATTTTAGGAAAATTGGGAGAGGAAAAGAAAAATGGAAAGCTTCGGGCGTTTTTGTGCGGATTTTCCATGGAAACTCAAAATATGCTGGAGAACTCCAGAAAGAAATTAGAGAAGAAAAATGTGGACATGATTGCAGCCAATAATTTGAAGGAAAAGGGTGCGGGATTCGGGACGGATACCAACCTCCTTACCTTGATTACAAAAGAGGATATACAGGAGCTTCCGTTGATGAGTAAGGAAGCAGCGGCA
>OMAG01000932.1_pt1 | contig 10464 bp, 10 predicted proteins | sample 1673781 | NCBI WGS metagenome assembly OMAG01 (sample SAMEA103958127, study PRJEB25191) | human gut metagenome | biome: human-associated habitat [ENVO:00009003]; feature: intestine environment [ENVO:2100002]; material: feces | place: Germany | collected 2013/2015 | reverse complement strand
AGCACAGCCAGAAATACACTGATAATACCAGTCATCATAATTCGTTTAAAATCTTAATATAACCAGAGTTGTCATTGACATATCTGTTCATCCTTTTACTCTACATAAATGTTCTGATCAGTTCAAGGGTTTCATTATCAATCGCAATATCCGAATCTCGAAGTTCCTGCATAACCTGAAAGAACTTCTCTTTCTTTCCACATGAGAAATAGAGTTTCATCTGACAGGTATAGCTGGACAAAACTCCCGGATATTGTTCCATTGCCCGGTCACACCACAGTGTGCATTTCTCATAATCCTTTACTTCCAACAGGCGCTGGCAGACCTTTTCATAGACAGTACTGCTGATTTTTATCTTATCAAGTTCCCAGGCTTTTTGCAACACCTCCTGCATCCTCTCTGCCATGGAACGCTGTTCCAGATTTGTAAGTACCTGCTGTTCCAGAATCGGATTCATATATTCAACAAGTTTTATACAATTTTCCACCTGCTGTTCATTTTCTTCCTGACATAAAAGATAATCTGTCTGTACTTTACTTCGAAAATCATTCAATACATCCTGAAGAACAGATGCTGCATAATGGGCAGTCTCTGAATCCTCGCTGTTTAATGCCAGATTAATCGCCGCAAGAGAATTGCGGTAATCTCCTCTGATCACATTCAGCATCAAAGTACGAAGACTCTTCTTATCTGTAACTTCCAGGGCTTCTTCCAAAGAGACCATATTTCTCTCCATTTCCTCATCAGGACGGAGGAAATTCTCTTTCCTGTCTTTGCTAAATACAACGTCCGACAAATCCATACCCTGGGAAGAAAATAACTTAAAAAGCAGGAATGACAGGAATACAAACGCAGGACCTGTCACCGGACATAAAAGCATCATAACTGCCTTCATCCATACACTTCCGATTTTTTCTTTTCTGCGGATATAATTCCAGATCAGATAGAACACAACCACGATCAGATTTATGATCAGCAGGAAAATAAACAGCTTCATTCTCTGTGACATACTGACATCATCTCCACGTATTCTGTTTTATAGCCATTCTTCTCAAATCTGTCCTGTACAATAACAGCACCCTCTCTGGTTGTGTTGGTAAGCAGGACATACAGATTTCCATCAGGCAGCATTCCCATGTAATCACTCTCCCTCATATATCCGGACATCTGCTCATCCGTTTTTTGATATTCCGAGTTCTGAACATCTACTTTAATTAATACACATTCTACAAGATTTTTCAGTTTTGCCTTCATATATGCCTGAACCAGGGACTCAAATGCTTCCGGTTCCAGGATTCTGGAATTCTGGCTATAACGCTTCTCTTCCAGTGCCTGCATATATCTCTGTGCCCTGAGAACTGCATTCTGAATCAGATAGCTGACGACTGTAAGAAAATTGGCTTGTCCAAGGGTCATTTTTTCCCAGCTTAGTCCCCACATCATAACGATCATCTGTACCTCTTCACCTTCGTAGATTCCTCTTGCCATAAGTGGATACTGCTCATCCATTTTCTTATTAATATATACCTTCTGCTCTTTTAATGCATCATAAATGTCCGTCATCTCCCTGTAACGGATTGAATTTCCAAGACTTCTCGCCTTTTGGGAACTTGCAGAAAAGATACGGGCATAATCTTTACTGACCACATTATAGAGGGCTACATCCTTTGTCTTCATAAGTTTTCCCAGCATTTCCACTGCATAGAAAATAACCTCATCCGGCATACGCTGTTCCAGTCCTGCTGTAATGCTGTAAATTTTACCGATACTGTCCTTATGGTCGATCAGCTGCTGCTCCATGACCTCTTTTACACGGACATTACTTTCATTGATATCCCGGATATCCACAATCTGTCTGTGCAAATGTTCTTCCAGTTCCTGCCTCTCCAGGCGCATGATACGTATCTGGTCTCTCATATATCCTACTACAAGCCCCAGGATAAAAAGCTGTGCGATCCAGACATAAGTGTTATAATCTATCAGTACCTCAAAACTACTTCTGGTATACATCTGCCGGAACATATAACCTGCAACTGCCAATATTGCAGAAAACGTCGCCTGCTGCTGCCCATATACAATTGCAAATAGCAGCACATACAAAAGAAACGGATCCAGATTTGCAAAATATTCACTGCCCACAGTCCTGTTATTCATCATGAAAAACGGAACAAAACATACCAGATTCTCGAAAAACGGAAAAAGTGTCCTGATCAGCCATTTCCATTTTTCATAAAGCATTTTCCACCATGAAAGCTTTAAGTCATCCCCCTTCAGGAAAACTGATTCATGTTTCTTCATATAAGAAACCATGTCTTTTATATTCTTCTCAAGATTACCAAATGCATGAACTCCAAATTCTCTTTCAAAACGATTGCCCGACAAAACACATCTTCCATTACTGTCGGAAAAAGCAACAATATTCGATTCGATTTCCATAGCTTTCTGAATCATAGCTGCAAGTTTTACTTCACTTACTACATCATTAGAAGATAAATTATAAAGACTATATTTGTGGTTGCTGGTTTTTATAAACTGGTAAATATACTCTACTGCATCATTTTCATAGAGAAGTGAAAATGTATGGTCTGTTTTTGCCTTAATATGCCCGTCACACATGCAGTTCAGACACATATCTGCACAAATATTATTTACGTCTTTTCTCTCTTTCGGAATATTGTAGAGATGATCCAGACGCAAAGTTATAATATCCAGACTTCTGTTGATTCTGAAATTATCGCAGATCTCTTCTGCCTGTGACAGTGCATCCGCTCTGATTCCCACTCCGGAAAAGGGTTCTTCTTCCTTTATATCTTCCGTGTAGTTTCCATTATAAATTTCATCTGAAGAAAGAAAAATCAATCTTTTTTTGTTGTAAATTTACTAGTAGCGAGTAAATATTACAAAAAATAAATGGAGGTGTTTTATATAAAGCAAGAATTACCTGTTAACGAACAAATTAGAGCAAAAGAAGTTCAAGTTATAGACGAAAACGGAGAAAAAAAAGGCGTAATGAATATTAATGATGCATTAGATTTAGCATTTGATAAAAAACTAGATTTAGTATTAGTATCGCCTAATTTAGAAGTTCCAGTTTGTAAAATAATGAATTATGGAAAATACAAATTTGAACAAGCTAAAAAAGAAAAAGAAGCTAAGAAAAAACAGAAGACAATTGACATCAAGGAAGTACGTCTTTCTCCAAACATTGATACCAATGACCTGAAGACGAAGGTCAATGCAGCAAGAAAATTTCTTTCCAAAGGAGACCGTGTTAAGGTTACATTACGTTTCCGTGGAAGAGAAATGGCACATATGGCAAGCAGCAGACATGTGCTTGATGATTTTGCAAAGCAGCTTGCAGATGTGGCAACAGTGGAGAAGGCACCGAAGGTTGAAGGCAGAAGCATGACCATGTTTTTAACGGAAAAACGTTAAATATAATAGAGATACAGTTTAAGGAGGAATTAACAATGCCAAAAATTAAAACTTGCAGAGCAGCAGCAAAGCGCTTTAAAAAAACAGGTACAGGAAAATTAGTAAGAAATAAAGCCTACAAGAGCCATATCCTTACAAAGAAATCTCAGAAGAGAAAGAGAAATCTGAGAAAAGCTACTGTTGTTGATTCTACTAATGTTAAGAGCATGAAGAAAGCATTACCATATTTATAAGATAGAGAAGACGAGCAGGAGGAGAATTAAGAAATGGCAAGAATTAAAGGCGGATTAAACGCAAAGAAGAAGCATAACAGAGTATTAAAGCTCGCTAAGGGTTATAGAGGAGCAAGATCTAAGCAGTACAGAGTTGCTAAGCAGTCAGTTATGAGAGCTCTTACAGAGAGTTATAAGGGCAGAAAGCAGAAGAAGAGACAGTTCAGACAGTTATGGATTGCAAGAATCAATGCTGCAGCAAGAATGAACGGACTTTCATACAGCAAGTTTATGTTCGGTCTTAAGACAGCAGGAATCGAAATGAACAGAAAGATGCTTGCAGAGATGGCTGTAAATGATGCAGAAGGATTTGCAGCATTAGCAGAATTAGCAAAATCAAAAGTAGCTTAATAATTCAAAATGGACAACTTCTATGGAAGTTGTCTTTTTGTTATACGGAAACTCTCTGCTGTGATAAAACTGTACGCACGCATGGGAGGAAGAATGGAGGGAAACGCTTATGAGCATATTGGTAACAGGCGGAGCCGGATTTATCGGAAGTCATACCTGCGTAGAACTGTTAGAAAACGGATATGAGGTTGTGGTAGTGGACAACCTGTGTAATGCAAGTAAAGAGTCATTAAAAAGAGTAGAGCAGATTACCGGAAAGAAAGTAACTTTTTATAAAGGGGATATTCTGGACAAAGAGTTCTTAAATCAGGTATTTGAGAAGGAAGAGATAGAAAGCTGTATTCATTTTGCCGGTCTGAAGGCAGTAGGTGAGTCGGTAGAAAAACCATGGGAATATTATCACAATAATATAACAGGAACACTGGTGCTGACAGAAGTCATGAAAAAACACGGAGTGAAAAAAATGATTTTTTCTTCCTCGGCAACGGTTTATGGTTCCCCGAAGGAAATTCCCATTACCGAGGAGTGCCCGAAGGGAACATGTACGAACCCTTACGGTTGGACAAAGTCCATGTTGGAGCAGATATTAACTGATATGCAAAAAGCAGACCCGGAATGGAATGTTGTGTTGTTGCGGTATTTCAATCCTATCGGAGCCCATCCCACAGGACTCATGGGAGAAAATCCCAACGGTGTGCCAAACAATTTAATGCCGTATATTACACAGGTAGCAATCGGAAAACTGGCGTGTCTGGGAGTATTCGGAAATGATTATGATACACCGGACGGAACCGGTGTGCGTGATTATATCCATGTAGTGGATTTGGCAAAGGGACATGTAAAGGCATTGAAAAAGTTAGAAGAAAATGGTGGACTGTCCATTTATAATCTGGGAACCGGTGTGGGATACAGCGTATTGGATATTGTAAAAAACTTTGAAGAGGCAAACGGTGTGAAAATTCCCTATGAAATCAAGCCAAGAAGAGCCGGAGATATTGCAACCTGCTATTCGGATGCGTCAAAAGCAAAACGGGAATTAGACTGGGGAGCAGAGTATGGAATCCTGGAAATGTGCCGTGATTCATGGAACTGGCAGAAGAAGAATCCAAACGGATATGAGTGTTAGAATAAAAAAATGTAGAAAAATGGAAATAAATGTAAATTACCATTGCAATTTTAGGAAAAAAGAACTATAATCACATCAGAAACATTGTGGCATATTTGGGAGTATGAGGAATGTAAAATAATATTAGCATTAGCTATTTTTTTACATTAATCTAGGAGGCATCGCTCGATGCTGTTTTTCCACTATGAGTAATTATAATAAAATATGCACAGTTATAGTTTCTATTTCAGTTATGATACTACATTATTACATTACCATGGTAATGTGGCAGAAGGGAGGAGATAACAACGATAAAGACCAAACGGGTTCTTTTGGAAGTACTGGGAGGAACGTTGTGTTTGACAGTTGGAATGTTTAGCGGGAGTTATGTGAAAGGTGCAGTGAAAGCTATACGGTCGGAATCTGGAAATTATATGGAAATGAGCCAGAGTCTGGAACGGATAGCGGTGGTAAATTTGGATGCCGGAGTGGAGAAAAACGGAGAGCAGATTTATTATGCAGGAAAAATCATTGAATATCCCAACAGCAACTATCAAACCACCAGTCTGGAAGAAGCAAAAAAAGGACTTGAAAATGGACAGTATGGAGCCTATGTGATTATTCCGTCCACCTTTTCGGCATCGGTGGACAGTATCAATCAGACCCCACAGAAAACAGTCTTTGAATACAAGATTAGTGAGGAACTGAACGAAGAAGAGAGAGAAGATATGATATATGAAATTGCTGATTTTGAAAAGACAACCAGCAGTAATCTCTCCTATATCTATGTGGATGCAATCCTAAAAGAGATACATAGTGTACAGGACGGAGCATCTACCATCATGGGCAACGACAGTGCAGAGAAAGAAGCACTTTTAAGTGTTCAACCGGAAAACCTGATAGAGCCGGTAGAATTTACAGAATTGCGGGAAAACAACGAAGTAGTAAAACCGGTAGATTTAAGTGCCGAGAATAGCAATCTGGATAAATCCGTGCGGAGTCTGGAGAAGGATTTTAATAATGCTTTGGACGATGGACAAAAGGATTATCAAAAGGTAGTTGAAAACAACAAAAATCTGGAAAAAGCTCTGGCAGGATTGGAAAAAAGTATTGAAAAAACAGATCCGTTTTTAGACACAAATGGAAACTGTAATTATACAGCCGGTCTTGCAAAAGTGAATCAGGTGATTGATGAAAAAAACACACAGATTACGGATAAACGGGATTTGTTAAAAGATAGTCTTACAGCAGAAGTGATAAGTTATAAGGATAATCAGACAAATAAATTGGCACAACAGAGGAATACCATCCAGAATGATTTAAAGCAAAGTGTTCTAAGCGATATGCAGACTTCTGTAAATAGTCAGCTTCAGAGCATCAATGAGAGCAATGCAAATTCCATCAGCACTCAGAATTTGGCAATTCAAGAAGAACTTGGCACATATCAGGAAGAACTTCAAAATGCTGTGAACAAGCAGTTGGACATTTACCAAAAAGAAAGTATTGAAGCTTATAATGAGGCAGCAGAGGAAGAAAACCAAAAAATTCAGGAACTCAAAGAAGCGGCACAGGAGCTGGAAGATACCGATGAGGATAATTTGATGTATCCTTTAAAGCTAAATAATCTCCTAAGAAAGATAGAAGCTTTAGAGGAAAAAGAAGCCATTACCATGCCCGCAGAACTGGAAGATTTGGAAGTTCCCCTTACAGAACGTTATGAGGGAGAATTGATGGCAGATATGACAAGGCTGAGAGAAAATCTGACCTTAGAAAATGCCAAAAAAGAGGATGGAAACAGTCTGGAACTGCCTGCGGTGGATGTGAGCATACCAAATGCATCGATTACTTTGCAGGTGTCAGATATTACTTATCAGATGCCGAGTTTGGTGTTGGAGAATCCCACCGTACAGCAGACGCGTTTGGAGGAAATAGAAAATTACTATAAAGTATCCAAGGATGGTCTGGAAAGAACCTTTGAGAAAAACGTGGTAGAAGTTGTGGAAAAACGCAATCGAGAGATACAGGCAGATGTATTCCAAAATATCAATGAGTTCTCAAAAGAACAGCGGGAATATCAGTATGGACTGGATTCCTTCGACCCGTACAGCTATATGGATTACACAGATATATCCAATCAGCTGATGAAAATATCCGATGCCATTTCAGATATGGAAACCGATATGAATGACCGGAATGAGGAATATCTGAATTACACGGCAGATGTATATGAATTGGCGAATGAACACACCAGGATTTTGCAGGAGGATATGTTGCGGGCAAACGAAAAAACCGGACAGAACATCATCAATCAAATTGATGTATTAAAAAATTCACGTATCGATAAAAACAAGACCAATGTGTCTATTTTACAGGGAATCACCCAGAAACTGACATTTACCAGAATGGGAGATCTTCCATATCGGGAAGCCTATGACTTCATCGTGAATCCATTAGAGTATCAAAGAGTTGATAAATAATATTGTTACTCACAGAGAAGACAATATCATTTATAAAAAACAAAACGAGTACAAAAGGTATGAGGAGGAAAAAAACATGGGAAATCAATTAAGCATGCAGTATTCCGATATGGAAGCTGCTATCCAGAAACTTCAGACAGAGTGCACAAACTTTGAGAACACTACACGGTCTATGACCAATCATGTGAATTCTCTGTGCGATGCATGGAAAGCAGATGCAAGTCCGATTTACAAACAGGATTATGCAAAACTGACCAAGAATTTTGACAAGACTTTACAGGTAGTTCGTGAGTTGATTAAATCCACAAACAATTATATCAACGATATGAAACAGTTGGATAAATCATACTCCAAGAGCAAAATCCAGTAAAAAAGCATCAAAGGTGGCTGTTATTACAGCCGCCTTCCATGCGTAAAAGAAAGGGAGAGTGAAGGATGATTGTCACAATTGAGTCAGAAGAAAAAGCGTGGGATATTGCTGCAGATGAAAACAGCAGTATTGAAAATACATTGAGAATATTAATGGAAAAAGGAATGGTAACCAGTGTAACAGGAGAGGTATATTCCATGAGAAAAAAGAGAAATGTGGATACCGAAAAATCTTATCGGGAAAATGGAATATATCACGGGGATATTTTAAAAATCGGATAGAGGAAAAAACGTATGAGCAGTTATGAAAATCAAGAAGAGGTCACAGGACAGGATACACAACAAAGTGATTTGGATTTAAATCCGGACATTATCCGTAACCGGACGGAGACCTACACCTCGCTGTCTGATTTGTACGACGTACAATTATTTACAGACCAACGAGTGGAGGAAAATCGGCAACACCGGGAGCGAAAAGAAAAAGAAGAAAAAAAGGTCACAGATGGCGTTTTTATAAATCAGACGGCAGCAGCGGATGTGGATGCCCAAAGAATAACAGAGCTGTTTGCAGAACCGTTGGTTATTAAAAAAAATCAGGATTATGCGGGAAGCACAGCAGCAAAAACCGGTTTTTTTATCGGTGGAGCGGTTCTCATTATACTTGTTTTTGTGGTAATGATAACCGGATATTTTAAAAAGAAAAAACCTTGATCCTAAACAGTACAAGGACAGAACTATTTTATCTGTTATTTCCAATGCAAAGGACAATCTTATTTCTCCGGATGACATGTATCAAAGCTCGGGCGGCAATTACAATACCATGAAAACGGCAGAAATCTACAGGGAATATCAGGAACAGCTCAAGAAAAATAATGCGGTGGATTTTGATGATATTATAGGCCTTACGGTAAAACTTTTTAACGAAGATAAAGAAGTATTAAGATATTATCAGGAACGCTTCAGATATATAATGGTTGATGAGTATCAGGATACCAACAGGGCACAGTTTAACCTTATAAGACTGCTGGCAGGAGGTCACGGTAATCTTTGCGTGGTAGGTGATGATGACCAGTCAATTTACAAATTCAGAGGAGCGGATATAAATAATATCCTTGATTTTGAAAAATATTTTAACGATGCTAAAATTATTAAACTGGAGCAGAATTACCGATCAACCCAGAAAATTCTCGATGTAGCCAACGAAGTCATCAAAAACAATGCGGGACGTAAAGACAAGAGACTTTGGACATCAGTTAAAGACGGAACAAAAGTCATTTTTAACGTTTATGAAAATGGATATGAAGAGGCGAGAGGCATAGCAGAGGATATTGCCCACAGACATCTCCATGATAGAAAAGATTACAGTGATTTTGCCATACTTTACAGAACCAATGCACAATCACGTTCCCTGGAAGAAAAACTCATAGAAAAAAACATTCCATACAGGATATACGGCGGCATAAATTTCTACGCAAGAAGAGAGATAAAAGATATTCTTGCTTATTTAAAGACAATTGACAATGCAAGGGATGACCTTGCCGTTAAAAGGATTCTTAATGTACCGAAACGTGGAATCGGGGCAGCCTCTGTCGCAAAAGTAGATGATTACGCATACGAAAACGATATCACTTTTTATGTTGCGCTAAGACAGGCAAAAGAAGTGCCAGGTCTGCAAAGAGCCGTATCGAAGGTGGAAGGCTTCGTAACCCAGATAGAAGTTTTAAAATCCAAATCCCAGTATATTGGTGTGGGAAAATTAATTGAAGAGATAATCGAAACCGTGGGTTACAGTGACTACATTGATGCCGAAAGCGAATCTGATGAACAGGCAACGGAAAGACGCCAGAATATAGACGAACTGATTTCAAAAGCCGTCCAGTATGAAGAAACGGTGGATGAACCGTCACTTTCAGGCTTCCTTGAAGAAGTTGCCCTCGTTGCGGATATTGATAACCTTGATGAAAATAATGATATGGTTTCGCTTATGACAATACATAGTGCAAAAGGTCTTGAATTTCCTATAGTATATCTGGCAGGAATGGAAGACGGACTTTTCCCAAGCTATATGAGCATTTCCACAGGTGACGAGTCCGACATTGAGGAAGAAAGAAGACTCTGCTATGTGGGAATTACGAGAGCAAAAGAAACACTTATTATGAGTGCTGCAAGGATGAGGACTGTGCGCGGTGAGACCCAGATGAACAGAACATCAAGATTTGTAAGAGAAATCCCTAAAGAACTTCTTGCTGAAAGTGCACAGATGTTGAAAAAAAATTCAGAATATTCCTCTATTACGGGAAAAGACCACATGGAGCTGCCAATAAGAAAACGTGGGCAGGTTGCATTTAACTCCTACCAAAGAGAGGCAATTTCCAATACCGTTTTTGATAAAAAGACTGATTCTGCCCCTGATTATGTCGTAGGAGACAGGGTACGCCACATAAAATTCGGTGAA
>OMAG01000925.1_pt1 | contig 10534 bp, 5 predicted proteins | sample 1673781 | NCBI WGS metagenome assembly OMAG01 (sample SAMEA103958127, study PRJEB25191) | human gut metagenome | biome: human-associated habitat [ENVO:00009003]; feature: intestine environment [ENVO:2100002]; material: feces | place: Germany | collected 2013/2015 | reverse complement strand
TTTCAATTTTCAATTTTACATTTAATTAAAACTATCTTCACGAATCGGGAACAGCGGCTCGCTGTATAAGAACAGCGGATAACCCTAAAATTCGGGTTATCCGCTGTGTGTTTTATTCAATATAATAATCTAAATTCAATCAAATTACTTTGAGAGGTTTGTGAGAACCTTTTTGATTCTCTCAACAGCCTCAATCGTGTTTTCTCTGTCACCGAATGATGTAAGACGGAAGTAGCCGGCACCGTTTTCGCCAAAGCCCTCACCCGGAGTACCTACAACATTTGCCTCGTTGAGGAGGAGGTCAAAGAATTCCCAACTGCCCATATTGTTCGGACACTTGAGCCAGATGTAAGGTGAGTTCTTACCGCCTGTGTAGTAGATGCCGAGTTCATCAAGAGCAGATGCGATAATTCTTGCATTTTCCTGATAGTAAGAAATGTTCTCCTTGATCTGCTTCTGACCTTCTTCGCTGAATACAGCGGCAGCAGCACACTGAACAGGCCATGAAACACCATTGAACTTTGTTGCCTGACGGCGGTACCATGTTGCATAGATATTGTGACCGTCACGCTCAAGCTCCTTAGGAATTACTGTGTAACCGCATCTTGTGCCTGTGAAGCCTGCTGTCTTTGAAAGTGAGCACATTTCAATTGCACACTTTCTTGCACCTTCGATTGCAAAAATTGAACGAGGGAGATCCTCTGTGATGAATGCCTCATAAGCTGAATCGTAGAGGATTATTGCATCGTTTTTGAGAGCATAGTCAACCCATGCTTTGAGCTGTTCGGCATTGTATGCAGAACCTGTCGGGTTGTTAGGTGAGCAAAGGTAGATGATGTCTGCCTTTACATTTTCATCAGGAAGAGCGGCAAAGCCGTTTGCCTCATTTGATGTAGCATAAACGATTTCTCTGCCTGCCATAATGTTTGAGTCAACATATACGGGGTATGCGGGATCTGTTACAACAACGTCCTCGTCTTCGCTGAAGATGTCGCCGATGTTGCCGCAGTCGCTCTTTGCGCCGTCGCTTATCAGCACCTCTTCGGGAGAAACGGTCACGCCGAAGCTCTTGTAGTATCCTGCGACAGCCTCTCTTAAGAAGTCGTAGCCCTTACCGCTGTCCTCATAACCTCTGAATGTTTCCTTTACGCCCATTTCGTCAGCGGCCTTCTTCATAGCCTCGACTACAACGGGAGCTAAAGGCTGTGTAACATCGCCTATACCCATCTTTATGATCTTGTTATCGGGGTGGGCGGCTGTATACTCTCTTACTCTCTTGCCTATTTCAATAAAAAGATAGCTTTTATTAAGATTTAAAAAGCCCGGATTCATCTTTGCCATTTGCGTTAAGTTTCCTTTCTTTCTGTAATCGCTGTGTCGCGATATCGACACAGATATACACAATATCATTATATCCGCTGTAACTCCAAAAGTCAAGAAATAACGGTACTTAAAACTAGCCAAATAATAAGGGCGTTTTACGGCAATTTTACTCAAAATTCAGAAAATGCGGGCAGAACTACACTTATTTAATATAATTTCTGTGATACATCTTGAAATTCTTGCGTAAATAGTGTATAATTTTGAATGTGTAACGTTCCCGAAAAGTTAATATTACGTTAATCGGAACGTGACAGAATTACAGTAAAAATCGGCATATAGCCGTATAAATTCCCGGAAGGAAAAGAACAGATGTTGCATATAGGACTTGACGTAGGTTCAACTACCGTTAAAATTGCGGTGCTGGACGATGAGAATAATGCCGTATACAAGAATTATCAAAGGCATTATTCGGATATAAAAAAGACAATAGCAGAGGTTCTCGGCGGATGTCTTGAAACCATAGATGAGAAGAATGTGACCGTTGCGGTAACAGGCTCGGGCGGCATCTCGGTGTCGCACTGGCTCGGAATACCCTTTGTACAGGAGGTTTCCGCAGGAACAACGGCAATACAGACATTTATACCTCAGACGGACGTAGCTATAGAGCTTGGCGGCGAGGACGCAAAGATTACATATCTCACAGGCGGTATCGAGCAGCGTATGAACGGCTCTTGCGCAGGCGGTACAGGCGCGTTCATCGACCAGATGGCTTCGCTTCTGAATACAGATATTACGGGAATAAACGAGCTTGCAAAGGACTACACGACTATATACCCAATAGCGTCGCGCTGCGGCGTTTTTGCAAAGTCGGATATACAGCCTCTTTTAAATGACGGCGCTAAAAAGAGCGATGTTGCCGCATCAATATTCCAGTCGGTCGTAAACCAGACGATAAGCGGGCTTGCCTGCGGTAAGCCGATAAGAGGACACGTTGCTTTTCTCGGCGGACCGCTTCACTATCTTTCCGAGCTCAGAAAGCGTTTCATCGAAACATTACAGCTTGATGATGAGCATATCATATTCCCGCCCGATGCAAACCTTTTCGTTGCCATGGGCGCTTCCCTTGCGGAAAACCGCGAGGAGCTTTCTGTGGACAAGCTGAGGGACGATCTTAAGGCGCTTGCTACAGTAGAGGTACACGAGGTAGAAAGACTTGCACCCCTGTTCAAGGACGAGCAGGAGCTTAAGGAGTTCTATGACAGACACGCAAAGGCTGTTATTCCCGTAAAAGAACTGTCCGAAGCCGAAGGACCGTGCTATCTCGGCATAGACGCAGGCTCTACCACAACAAAAGCTACTCTTATCAATAAAGACGGCGATATACTTTATTCACATTACGGAAACAATATGGGTGATCCGCTCAAATCCGTGATTGAGATAGTAAAGGACGTATATTCAAAAATGCCTGAAAAGGCATATATAGCAAAGTCGACCGCCACAGGCTATGGCGAGCACCTTATCAAGGCGGCTCTCGGCGTGGATTTCGGCGAGATCGAAACAATGGCGCACTACAAAGCCGCTGAGAAGATACTCCCCGGCGTTGAGTTTATCCTTGACATAGGCGGTCAGGATATGAAATGTATGCGTGTAAAGGACGGGGAAATAGAGAGCATACTTCTTAACGAGGCGTGCTCCTCGGGTTGCGGCTCATTCATACAGAACTTTGCAAATGCGCTCGGTATGCAGCCTGAAGAATTTGCACAGATAGGCCTTTCCGCAAAAAGCCCGGTTGACCTCGGTTCTCGCTGTACAGTATTTATGAACAGCCGTGTAAAGCAGGCTCAGAAGGAGGGCGCAAGCGTTGCGGATATATCCGCAGGACTTTCCTATTCTGTAGTAAAGAACGCTCTTTTCAAGGTTATAAAGATACGCGACCCAAAGCAGATGGGCGAAAAGATAATAGTACAGGGCGGTACATTCCTTAATAACTCGGTACTGCGCGCATTTGAGCTTACCTGCGGACGTGAGGTAGTACGTCCGGATAAGGCAGGTCTTATGGGCGCATACGGAAGTGCGCTTGTCGCTCTGTCCCGTGACGACGGCAAGGGCAGTACGTTAGCCCCGCTTGAAAAGCTCGAAAACTTTACTATTCAGAAAACCACCGCACGCTGCGGCAGATGTTCAAACAACTGCCTGCTTACTATCAGTAAGTTTGCGGACGGAACAAGATACATAACGAACAACCGCTGTGAGCGCGGTGCAGGGCTCGGAAGCAAAAGCAAGGAGCTTTTACCTAACCTCTTTGACTACAAGTACAAGAGATTGTTCGACTATGAGCCGCTCGACCCCGAAACAGCACCCAGAGGTGTTGTCGGTATCCCGCGTGTACTCGGACTTTACGAGAACTATCCGTTCTGGTTCACACTGTTCACAAAGCTCGGCTACAGTGTGAAGCTGTCGCCTAAATCAAGCCGTGAGATATATGACAGAGGTATCGAAACGATGCCATCTGAGTCGGTATGTTATCCCGCAAAGCTCTCTCACGGTCATATAATGTCGCTTCTGGACGATGGTGTGAAGTTCATATTCTACCCCGCACTGCCCTATGAAATGGATAACGGCGGCGGTGGAGATAACCACTATAACTGCCCCGTTGTCGCGACATACAGCGAGGTCATAAAGAACTCCGTACCCGAGCTTCGTGCAGACGATGTAACATTTATGAACCCGTTTTTACCTATATATGACGAGGACAGAATGCTTGAACGTCTTATCGAGGAGTTTATGCCGCTCGGCATAGGCGGTGCGGAAATAGGCGTTGCGCTCAAAGCCGCCTATGAGGAGGACAGACGCTTCAAGGACGATATACGTTCAAAGGGCGAAGAAGTGCTCAGAATGCTCAAGGAAAAGGGCAAGAAGGGTATTGTTCTTGCGGGCAGACCCTATCATGTAGACCCTGAAATAAACCATGGTATACCTGAGATGATAAACGGTTACGGCTTTGCGGTGCTTACAGAGGATAGTGTAGCGCATCTTGGCACTGTAGTACGTCCTATCCGTGTAGTAGACCAGTGGATGTACCACACAAGACTTTATGCGGCGGCTACACTTGTAGGTCAGACCCCCGAGCTTGAGCTTGTACAGCTCAACTCATTCGGCTGCGGACTTGACGCTATCACAACAGACGAGGTACAGGAAATTCTCCAGGGCTACGGCAGAATGTACACCGTACTCAAAATAGACGAGGTAAACAACCTCGGCGCGGCAAGAATAAGACTGCGTTCGCTGATATCCGTAATGGAGGAGCGTGAAAGAAACGGCATAAAGCCCGTACCGAAGTACAAGGGCTATATCCGTCAGCCTCTGTTCACAAAGGAAATGAAGAAGGACTATACGATCATAGCTCCGCAGATGTCGCCGTATCACTTTGAACTGCTTGAACAGGCATTCCGCTATTCGGGATACAATGTTGAGATACAGAAGAACTATTCAAAGGAAGTAGTAGACGAGGGACTGAAGTACGTCAACAATGACGCTTGCTATCCCGCTATCATCACTATAGGTCAGCTCCTTTATGCGCTCAATCACGGCAAGTACGACAAGGATAAGGTAGCTGTACTGATAACTCAGACGGGCGGCGCGTGTCGCGCTACAAACTATGTCGGTATGCTGAAAAAGGCGCTCAAGGACGCAGGTCTTGACAATGTCCCGCTGATCTCGCTTAACGTTGTAGGAATGGAGAAAAATCCCGGCTTTACACTGACACTTCCGCTCGTTTACCGCGCGTTCATATCGGTTATTTACGGCGATTTGCTCAGCCGCTGTGTTTACCGTGTACGTCCTTATGAGGCTGAGAAGGGCGCAACGAACAAAATGTATGAGAAGTGGAACGAAAAGCTGAAAGGTGAGATAAAGAGCCTGTCGCTTGCACGTTTCAACAAGAATGTAAAGGCTATCGTTGCCGACTTTGATTCTATACCCACGCTCGACATTGAAAAGCCCCGTGTCGGTATTGTCGGCGAGATACTCGTAAAATATCACCCTGCCGCAAACAACAACGTTGTTGAGCTTGTCGAGGCTGAGGGCGCAGAGGCGGTAGTACCCGACCTTATGGGCTTCATCTACTTTATCTGCGACCACGCAAATTCACGTCACGAGCTGCTTACCGTTTCCGGCGCAAGATATAAGCTGAGCAATATGGCGATAAAGCTGATCGAGTTTATGCAGAAGTCGTACAAGGGTGCTATTGAGGGCACGAAGTTCGGCTCGTTTATGAAGATAAGCGATATGAGAAAGCTTGTCAAGGGCGTTGTATCGACAGGTAACATAGCAGGTGAGGGCTGGTTCTTATCAGCAGAGATGATCGAGCTTATCCACAGCGGCGTAAACAATATAATCTGTATGCAGCCGTTTGCCTGCCTGCCGAACCACGTTACAGGCAAGGGCATTATCGGAGAGCTGCGCAGACAAAATCCCGAGTCGAATATCATAGCCGTTGACTATGACCCCGGCGCATCGGAGGTAAACCAGGTCAACCGTATCAAGCTTATGCTTACTCAGGCATTCAGACAGCTGCGTGAGAAGAAGCTCCCGACAGAGGAAAGCATTGTCGCACCCGAGGCTAAGGTTAAAATCAACGATAAATATTCCGCACTCGATGTTTAAGTGCAGTTAATAACCTTGTGTTATTCTGTGAATGTAACATAAACCCGACAAAAAGAAAGGCAAAATTATGGCAGAAATGAAATTCAGCACAAGCTCAGGTACATCGGACAGCAACGGATTTAACGGTAAGAAGGCAGGCAAGATAGCGGTTATCGCTGTCATAGCCGTAGTTCTTGTCATTGTTATATTCAACTGCTTCTCGATAGTAAACGAAGGCTTTATCGGTGTCAAGTACACATTTGGAAAGATAACGCAGGACAATCTTGCACCCGGTCTTAACTTCTGTATACCGTTTATTGAAGAAATAAGACAGGTGGATACGAGAGAACAGATCTATTCGGTAACGGACGATGCTTATACAAGCGATACGCAGACGGTAGAGTCGTTACAGCTTAAGCTGAACTACAGATATGACAGTGCAAAGCTGTCCGATATAATAAGAAATGTCGGTATTGATAATGTTGAGTCAAAGCTTCTTGTTCAGAACGTTGCCAAGATATCGAAGAATGAGATAGGTAAAGTCAAGGCAGAGGAGCTTGTACAGTCAAGAGCCGATGTTCAGCAGACTATACAGCAGGAGCTTACAAATACGCTTGCTCCGAGCGGTATTATAGTTGTTTCTTTTGCGATAGAAAACCTTGCGTTTGACGAAGCGTTTGAAACATCTATCCAGGCTAAGGTCATAGCCGCACAGGACGCTCTCAAGATGGAGAACAAGACAAAGGAAAAAGAGGAAGAGGCAAAGCAGGTCGTTATCGCCGCCCAGGCAAAGGCAGACAGCACAAAGCTTGAAGCGGACGCACAGGCTTACGCTATCCAGGCTGTACAGAAACAGCTTGAAACAAGCCCCAACTACATTGATTATATGAAGATAAACAACTGGAACGGTCAATTACCTCAGATAATCGGTGACGGTGTAAATCCTTTCGTAAATCTTGACAGCAGTGCAAACAGCACAGAAAGCAAGAGTGACAAGAGCGACAGTACATCAAAGAGCAACTGACAGCCTATCGGATAAGCCGGTAACCGAATAATGAATTAAACGTGCCCGCAGGGCACACCTCAATTATTCACTGTTCATTATTCATTTAATTTCAGGGGAGGGGAACACCCTCCCCGTTGTTGCCGTTTAAGCGGCATTAAGATCAAGGGGTAATTATGGACTATTTAACACTCAAAAAGCAGGTGCTGAACAAGTATTTCAGCCGTACAAACGATATGCAGAAAAAGGCGGTGTTCCGCATAAACGGGGCAGTGCTTATAGTTGCGGGTGCAGGAAGCGGAAAAACTACCGTGCTTTGTAACCGTATAGCGAATATGCTCCTTTTCGGTAACGCGTATAACAGTGACACGGTAAGAGAACTGTCGGACGAAGATACAGCGTATGCACAGAGCTTTCTGGCGGGCGAAATAAACAACTTTGACGCGGCTGAACGGCTGTCGGAGATTTTCGGCGAGGATAGGATAAAGCCGTGGAACATACTTGCGGTGACCTTTACGAACAAGGCGGCGGCAGAGCTTAAGGAACGTCTTGAAAATATGGGCGCGGACGTTGACGGCATATGGGCGGCAACATTCCACAGCGCTTGTGTGAGAATACTGCGTCAGGATATAGAAGAGCTCGGAATGGGCTATAAATCGAATTTCACGATATATGACACTGACGACCAGCTTAAGGTCATCAAGACGGTGATGAAGGAGCGCAATATATCCGACAAGGCTGTAACCCCTAAATCAATACAGAATATAATTTCACGCTCAAAGGACAAGCTCATAACTCCCGATAAGTTCAGCACAAAGGGCAAGAACGGAAATGACGATTATCAGCTTTCTACCGCAAAGACTATCTATACCGATTATCAGGCAAGGCTTGCGGCGGCGAATGCGCTTGACTTTGACGATATTATAATGTTGACTGTAAGACTGTTTGCACAGTGCCCCGATGTACTTTCGCACTGGCAGAACAGGTTTAAATACATAATGGTGGACGAGTATCAGGATACCAATGCGGCACAGTACAAGCTTGTATCACTGCTTGCCGAGGGTAGCGGAAACCTGTGCGTCGTTGGTGATGAGGATCAGAGTATCTACCGCTTCAGAGGCGCTACCATTGAGAATATCCTCTCGTTTGAAGAGGAGTTCGGCGCTGAGGTCATAAAGCTTGAACAGAACTACCGTTCGACTGCGACCATACTCAAAGCGGCAAACGCGGTCATTGCAAACAACACGCAGCACAAGGACAAGAACCTGTGGTCTGATCTCGGTGACGGCGATAAGATAAGAATGGATCGTTTCTCGACAGAGCAGGAAGAGGCTATGTTCATAACGGAGCGTATCCTTGACGGAGTAAAGCAGGGCAAGAAGTACGCCGACCACGTTATTCTTTACCGTAACAACGCCCAGTCAAGAACGGTCGAAACCACGCTTGCAAAGAGCGGCATACCGTACAAGATAATCGGCGGCGTGCGCTTCTATGAGCGTAAGGAGATCAAGGATATGATCGCGTATCTGTGCGTTCTCAACAATAACTATGATGAGGTTCGTTTCGGAAGAATTGTAAATGAGCCTGTAAGAGGAATAGGCGCGGCGACACTTGACGAGCTCAACCGCATAGTATCGGGTATGGGAATATCCTATGTACAGGCAATGTGCGAAAGCGACAGCCTGCCTTCACTGTCAAGAAAGGCAAAGGTGCTTGTGCCGCTTGGCGAGGCATTCTATGAGCTGTCACAGCACACCGATGATATTTCGGACGGAAGTCTTATTGACGATATACTTGATCGTTTCGGCTACAGAGAGGCTATGCAAAGACAAGGTCTTGAGGGCGAGGTACGACTTGAAAATATCAACGAATTAAAGTCGAATATGATAACCTTCGCGAGGGAAAACGAGGGCGCGGGATTGTCGGAATTTCTGGAGCAGGTAGCGCTTGTTTCCGATATGGACAGCTATGAAGCCGATGACGATAAGACGGTACTTATGACAATGCACTCGGCAAAGGGACTGGAGTTTGACACCGTGTTTGTTGTAGGTGCGGAGGAAAATATTTTCCCCGGATACCGCGCACAGTTTGACCCTATGGAGATAGAGGAGGAGAGAAGACTTGCCTATGTTGCTATAACCAGGGCAAAGCGCCATCTTTACTTTACCTGCGCAAAACAGCGTATGCTGTACGGTCAGACAATGAGAAACAAGGTTTCGCGCTTTGTGGTGGAGATCCCGTCACAGTATATGGCTTATGACGATCATTCGGCTATAACCGCATCGGCTGCGGCAAGGAGTGCCGAGCAGATGAAGCCGCACATCGGTTATCTTCAGCAGCAACAGCAATCCTACCGCACAAAGCAGCGTGAGATAGAAAAGCGCACCGAGAATGTAAGCTATGCACCGGGTGAGCGTGTTCATCACGGAGTATTCGGTGACGGTACGATACTTTCGGCAAAGGCTATGGGCGGCGACTGGCTGCTTGAGATAGCATTTGACGATAAGGGCACTAAAAAGGTAGCCGCAAAGTTTGCCAAGATGACGAAGATATAAGGAGTAGCATTTCGCTATAAAAGGGGTCGCAGGGGCAAAGCCCCCGTACAGGTCGTCAGCCATTTGTGCCACTGCATCGTGCAGTGGCTTTGTGTGGCTGACTGCAAGCATCCTTGCTTGGATTAGGGGCGGTAGCCCCAATAATACAGCCCCTTCCCCGGGGGAAGGGGTTTGGGGTTAGGGTTGGAGAAGTTTCTATATCAAAAACGACTTTTCTATACCTGAATAAAGGAGTACCTATGGAGATAAAAGCTGTAATATTCGATATGGACGGGCTTATGCTCGATACCGAGAAGCTTCTTGTGAAATACTGGTGCGAAGCGGCAAACAAGCTCGGCTTTCCTATGGAGCGTAAGCACGCGCTTGCACTGAGGTCATTTTCAAGAAAGTTCGCAATACCGAAGCTTAAGGAGTGGTTCGGCGAGGACTGCGAATATATGGCAATACACGACCTGCGTGTAAAGCTGATGAAGGAATACACGGACGTACACGGCATAGAGAAAAAGCAGGGACTTGACACTCTGCTTGACTATCTGACAACACACGGCTACAGGACTGCGGTCGCTACCGCTACCAATATAGAACGTGCGGAGGAGTATCTTAAGAAGATAGGCGTGTACGACAAGTTTGAAACGATAATCTGCGGCAATATGCTTGAAAACGGCAAACCATGCCCCGACATCTATCTTTACGCCTGCGAAAGACTCGGACTTGAGCCGTCGCAGTGTATGGCGCTTGAGGACAGCCCCAACGGCGTGAAGTCCGCAAGCAGTGCAGGCTGTGTCACCGTAATGGTGCCCGACCTTACTCAGCCCGAGGAGGAACAGCTTAATGCCGTGTATGCGGTTGCACCGTCACTTGATAAGGTGATAGATGTGCTTGAAAGGGCAAAGGGAGAATAGGTAGGAATAACGGAATATAAAAGCGACCTCACTGTATGAAACGGTGAGGTTGGTTTTGTTTGTAGAAAAAGTATGTTATTTGTATGCTTCTATTATATTGTTCGATG
>OMAG01000923.1_pt1 | contig 10536 bp, 9 predicted proteins | sample 1673781 | NCBI WGS metagenome assembly OMAG01 (sample SAMEA103958127, study PRJEB25191) | human gut metagenome | biome: human-associated habitat [ENVO:00009003]; feature: intestine environment [ENVO:2100002]; material: feces | place: Germany | collected 2013/2015 | reverse complement strand
CTCGCACACTAAATGCAAGCCTTGTTCAGCAATTTCACCAATTTTTTTACAAAATTACATTTCAAAAGAATTTATAAAATATTCATAGAATCAGATACATGATTTAACATCTTACGTTTGTCTTCAGCCGGTGGCGTTGTTTTGATACTCGCACTGGTGATCGGTGCAGCTGCCGCTATTTTGGGCAGTCCGATGGGCATCCTTTTTGCCGATGAAAGCGGCGATCCCAACAGCATTCCCATCGGAGAGATTGTGCTGGAAGCCAACACCGAATTTGGTGAAACCATCAGTGATCTGGTGACGAACCATCCGGAATGCAGCAATGTGGAATTTCACTATGAGTATGAGGACGGCCACACCTGGTCCAGCTATTGGCCGGAGGTGCTGGCCGTCTTTGCAGTCAACCAGAACCTGAACGGCGACGATGATGTCATTGTGATCGACAGAGAAAAGGCTGACCTGCTTATCGATACATTCTGGATGATGCACCGCATTGAAAGTGAGGTCGAGGAAGTGGTACTTCCTGCAGACAGTGGGGATGGATCTGAGGAAAGTGAAGATACCGAAACTCAGACAGAGTATATTTTGCATATTACTGTTACTAGTGTGCCGGTGGATGATTTGGCCCATGACTTGTCTTTTACAGATGATCAGATGGATATTCTGCATCAGCTGCTTTCCGACGAAATGCGGCCCATGCTGGTACAGATGTGCGGTACAGGGACCAGTACAGGAACTGTACCACCCGTAGTAGATGGCTCGATGATCTGGCCGTTGCCAGGGCATACCAGTCTAACAACTCACTTTGGGGAGGCGGACGCTTTTGGCAATCCCGGACACCGAGGCATTGACATTCCCGCCCCAGAAGGGACCCCGATTTTGGCCGCCCACAGCGGCACTGTTCTGATTTGCGGCTGGAACGACAGTTTTGGCAATCAGGTACTGATTGATGATGGAGCTGGTTTGTCCACACGGTATGCGCACATGACGGCCACAGCCGTTTCTCCTGGCGCAGTTGTTACAGCTGGTCAAGTGATTGGCTATGTAGGCAGCACCGGTGATTCTACCGGTAACCACCTGCATTTTGAAGTCAGTGTTGGGGGCACCCTTGCTGACCCGCTGGAGTATGTGTTGCCGCAGTAAAGACAAAATTGTTGCAAATCAACAAATGGTGTTCTGAAAATCAAGATAATCTAATTGTTAATTTACTGACCCTAGAGTTCAAATCTGTTGCTATCGTTTATGCGTTACTATATCTACATAGCTAATCAATGGTAGTAACACCAAAAATCCGCCGTTCCATGCCGATAACCGGCTTGAAACGGCGGATTTTTTAATTTGTTAGGGAACCAAAACTTTTTTGGATCCGGGTTGAGACTTTTATCGACATGCAGTGAATTAGATTTGCAACATTATTTTGATTGCTGTTCGTTTCTACTGAGCTTGTTCAGAGGATTATTCACCTTGCTTATCTATCCTTTTACAAGGCTTTCACAATCAGTCAGGATAAAAATAAACAACTGCCGTTTCGTAGAATTGGCCCCAATAAGTAAATGTAAAATACACAGCGATTCTATCTCCAGAAAACTCAGAGTGAGATTCATCAATACTCCAATACGTAGTCACGTTAGGTTTAAGGTAGCATTTATCATATAAAAACTGCGGCCTTCCTCCCTGAATTTCAGTTTGATATTGTAAAGTGATCGTTCCGACTTTAGAACCACTTTCATTCGTAATGATATCCTTTGTTTGTTCTTTCACAGGAGAGATTCTGAAAGGAGCAACGTTTTGGGAATTCGGAACCTCATTCCCAATAATAGGACTTTCACCATGAGAGTATTTATTGTTGTACTCTTGTAAGGAAAGAAAGCCATCGGTTTGTGCAGAATATTTTTCATTGTATTGAGGAATAGTTGCATATATCGGTGCAGGAGCGACGCTTGTACGGAGTTTTAGCGACACTTTCACGGTCTAAAGCGACACAGCCATACATCCAAGAACCGAAGTTCCATCTGCACGAACAGATTGGGCCACCCTGTCGGAATGTTTAGGCCACCTCGTCCGACCTCCATGCCGGTAAAAAGCTCTGCCAGCAAAAACGCTGGCAGAGCAGAAGTCAATCGTCTAGTTCAGGTACAGGGATATCGTTTCTTTGCAATAGATCTTCCAAAAGATGAATGCGCCGTAACAACCGGTCAATTTCAGCCTGCATCTCGTGGAATGTTTCGGTGGCCTCTTCCTCAACAACATTGGCTACCATAAGTTGAACTTCAAGCTCGCACGGATCAGTGGACGAATTGTAAGGGCACTTAGACATCCGTAGCACCCGCTTTCTGCATAGCCTTCAAACCTTTGCGCTCCCGCATGGAGATACGGCCATCTACCATAATGTCATACGAATTGTGGACAATGCGGTCCATAATCGCCTCTGAGACGGGACTATCCGTTTCAGGGTTGGAATTAATACGTGGATACCAGCCATCCGGTTCGTACTGCGTGCAAAAAATCATCGAACGTTCGCAGCGCATCTCAACAATTTCCAGCAGCTCGTAGGACTCCTCAGGAGTGAGAGGACGAATCAGCCATTCGTCCAAAATCAGCAGATCGAATTTTCTGTAAGTGGCTTGCAACTTCTTCACTTCGCCACGGCTGCGGGCAATCGTAATTTCGTCCAGTAATTCAGGTAAGCGGATGTAGGCAACTTTTTTCAAGCGGCGGCAGGCTGCATTTCCAAGCGCACAGGCAATATACGTCTTTCCATTGCCGGAGGCTCCCTTCAGAATTACATGGTGACCTTCATCAATGTATTTGCATGTGGCCAAACGCAGGATCTGCGTCTTGTCCAGCTTGCGGTCCTCGTAGTATTCAATGCCTTCAATTGTTGCAGATGAGGCGCTGAAATGAGCGTTTCTAATCAAACGGTTAATCTTGTTTGTCTGCCGCTTGTTCCATTCTGCGGTCACAATCATATCAAGCCGTTCTTCAAAGCCGAGGGCTGCAAACGAAGGATCTTTTAGCTGGTTGGCAAGCTCCGCTGCCATCGCGCTCAACTTCATATCTGCGAGCATATCAAGCGTCTGCTGTGTCATTAGCGGTTGCCTCCCTTCGCAAAGTAGGCAGCGCCACGCGTAATGCCATAGCGTTCGAGATCTTGCGTTTTCTTCGGAGTTGCAGCATTTTCAGCAGACTTGCTCTGCTTGCTTTTCAGAATACTGCTAATATTACGAATAGAAGGCGTCGCACCATATGCAAGCGTGTTCATACAAGCCATTTCCAGGCGCTCTTTGCCGTACCTTTCGCCGAGCTTTCTAAGACTTACACAGGCCTTGTATCCCTGCTCGGGAACCTTACCGGATTCCAGAAAGTAAGCAACGACCTGCTCCGTTTGAGGCCCTACAGACATTGCCCAGATTTTAAAGTCATCCGCATTGTATGTCAGGTATTTCTGGTGAGCTTCCGGCATATGTTCCAACTTCACCAGTGGATCGTGCTGCACTGTTTGCAGACGGCGGTGACACGCCATGCGGCTGCCGCGGTAATAAACCTCAACCACATTCTTCGTGACGCGAATATCGACTTTCTCTCCAATCAGATTGTACGGAACAGAATATTTGTTCCGGCCATCCGAGATGCAGTAATCGTTGGGGACCTTGGCTACAGACCAGACGGCAGGCTCAAACGGAATTGCTGGCAACGGCAGCATATACGCCTTTTCTTCTTCAAGATAGGCACTACGCCGACATCCTGCACGCGCTTTAAATGTGCGGGCATTGAACTCTTCGAGCTTTTCTGCCGCCGCTTCCTGTGCTTCCCTCACGGTGAAGAATTTCCTGTCACGCAGAGCTGCAATAATCCAGGTCTCTGCAAAGTTCACAGATGCTTCAGCGGCGCTTTTGTCCTTTGGCTTACGAACGCGAGTTGGAACAATGGCAGTTCCATAGTACTCTGCCAACTCCTGGTAGCTGCGGTTCACTACCACATCATACTGGGTATTGGAAGATGTCGCAGTTTTGCAGTTGTCCGGAATCAAAAGTCTCGTTGCTCCGCCAAAGTAGTTAAACGCATGAACATGGCAGTTCAACCAATTCTCAGTCTGCGTGTCACCGCAAACTTCTGCATAGGCGTAGTAACTGCAGGGCAGGACTGCTACAAATAGGTAAGCCTTGCTCTGCTCACCGGTTACAGAATCGAAAATGGGAATCGTATCGCCGGCCCAATCTACCTCAATGGCGTCTCCGGGCTTGTGCTGGATACGCATGGTTGCCTTGGTGACGCGGGCCCATTTGCGGTATTTCTCGCCGAACTGCGTAAACATGTACGGCTTCTTGCCTTCATCGTAGCATGTGCGACGGTACTCTTCCCACAACAAGGTCAGTGTAACACCACGCTTTGCCAGCTCACGGTGAATGTACGGATAGTCCGGTTCAATGTACAAGCAAGCACTCTTGTACTTGTCCGGGAAGAGCATCCGCTCCAGATCGGCGTTGGTAATGTCGTCATCAAGAGGCCACTGGATGCCTTTTTGACTAGCCACCTCCAAAACAGTACGAACAGTATTGTCTGAACAGTGTGCTGAACTTCGAATTGTGCGTTGACTTTGCCCCAATGAGTGAAGCCTGAGAATCTCGCGGTAGTTTACCATTTTTAACCTCCGGTATTTTGATTTGCACGTAAATCTACGTGCAAATCAAGTATACCGCAAAGCTCTCAAGATGTCGCTTTAGGCCGACAAAGTGTCGCTATTTCCCCGATACGGTGTCGCTAAAACTCCGTGCAAGCGTCGCTACTGCACCGATATATGCACATACGCGATAGCTTGTGCCTTTCCAGAAGATTCTCCAGATTTTAACACGGTTGGGCTAGGCAATGTTTCCAGATAAGTGTCTACAACGGATCTTGCATCGGAAATCCATTCATTTGAGTAATCAGAGGCAGTATAGTTTGCAGGATTAAAATCAACATTATTTCCAATTATAGAATTAACTTCTCTAAGCAATTCACCGGTATATAAACCAGATTGAATATAATCGCTTGTGGCGGCAGTGGCCAACGGCTGAATATCTTCAGCACACGGTGCCATGCACACTACAGAAAACATTGCGGTGGCACCAACAAAAGATAGACCTCTTACAACAAAATTGTGCATAACAAGCTCCCTTACAAATAAATAGGTGAACTGCGTGAAATGAATCACACAAAAATACATTTATGTATCTTGATTCTCTGTTTGGCTCAAACAGAAAGCGCATACCCCCGTCCCATTACGGTTTTCAAATCATCCGGGCCTAAATCCAGTTTCTTCCGCAACTTTGCGATATGCACATCGACCGTCCGCGTTTGAATCGGCACTGTGATATTCCATGCAGATGCCAGCAGAAAGTTTCGGGAGCAGATGTACCCGGAGTGGTCGAGCAGTGTAATGAATAGTTGATATTCTGTGGTCGTCAGGTGAATGCGGCAGCCTTGCCTTTGAACGGAGAAATCGCTTTCATCGATGGACAGATTTTTATAGTACTTCATCTGGAACACCTATCATGTCATAATCGTCAATAAGAGCCTGACCAATAGCCCATGCGAGGAAGAATGCTGCGCATACCAGAAAAATCGGAATCCACATTGCATTATAGCTTTCACCGTCAGCGGTATATCCTTGGTTTTGCCAGAGGGCCGCAGCATGGAATAGTGGATAGAATCCCAGCCACTCAATCCCGTTTTTCATCCCAGAGAGGCTAAGCAACGCAGGCAGACAATACGAGACAGCGCTGATAAACAATGCAGGCAGCAGATTTCCCAATTTCTGTCCTAACCATAGAGTAATTCGGCTCATGCACAGGCAGGCGGCAAAGCGGCAGATCAGCCAAAAGAGCAGTAAATCCGATAAAGTTATAAACTTCGGGACAGCCTGCAAGTCGGAAATACTCATTGCCGGTCCCAGCAAAGAGGGAAGGCCATAGTCGCGCAGAACCTGCCATAGATGAGGCAAAACAGTTCCGAAAGCTATTACTGCCGCAACCGCGGTGCTTTGCCACAGCTTTGCTTTCACAGTGTATTTCCGGCCCAAAGGGGTGGATGCCAGAATTTCATCCATGCCACCCTTGCGCTCCATTGAAAATAGACCGCTGAAGCATAGGGCGCACAGCAATCCTGCTAAAAGTGTATCCTGCACATCACTTGTGCCGGTAAAGCCGAACAGCTTCTTGTAGCCGGTCTCATAAACAAGCCACGCACCGGGATTCTCCTTGAGGTAGTAACTAATATTGGATTGAAGAACACGCTGATAGGCAGAATATTTTTGTTGCAAGGAATTGTAGGCCAGGAGTGCTTCGCTGCTCAATTCGCCATGGCTGACGCGTTTCTGTGCTTCCAACATGGGAGAAAACTCGTTACGTTGCTCTTTCAGCCAGTCGCGGCTTTCTTCGCTCCACGGCCCGGAAATATGCTTCATATAATAGGCGTAGTAGATTTCGTCCGCGTCTATGTAGCTTTCTGCCGTCACGCCCTGATAAATGCCGAATGCCAGAAATGCAGCCAAGAATACCGCAGCACCATTCATCAGTAACAGCTTTCTGCCCTCTTCGCAAGTGACAGAGGTTGCGTGAGTTTTGTGACGGAATGGAAGTGTCAGACTACGTTTGGCAGCTGGCAGCAGCTGTGCCTTTGAAAAAACCGTACAGAATGCCACGGACAAGACACTGCCTAAAGCGGCGGCAGTTACCCACTCTACCATTGGGAGACTGATGGGGCTGCCGAACCAGAACAGATTCCGATAATTCCCCAGCAATTCATTGGTTTGCAGCAGGCTTACCATATTGGCATACTTTATGACATTCAAATGGCTCGTGGCAGGAATCGCGGCACGGATACCGTACATCGCTAAAGGAAGCGCCAACGCGCCAATCCAGCCGGTCACAGCGCGTTTGGCGATAAGGGCGGCCAGCATGACCCACAGCCCCATCACAAACGCACCAGCCCATTTTGCAAGCAAAAACCGAAGTAGGTATTGCCCAACTGTAATCTGCATTGTGCAGCGCATCAATGCGGGAACACTTTGAATCGTGCGATTCATAGGCCCCAAACTGAACGACGCTGAGCAATATGCGAGGTTGCCCCCATACAGCACCATCAGAACGACCAATAAGCTGGCAGCAAATGCCGCCAGCTTTGCAATGGCCGTTTTCAGCCGCCCACCGGGAAGACTGCGAATCAAACTCAACAAGCCGCTGTCGCGCTCTTGGCGCACAAGAATCAACGCAAGCAAGAGCATAGATGCCAGCAGGATAAGGTCGGTGAACGCATAGCTGATGGCTGTGTACAGACCTTTCTGTGGGTAATAGTCTATGGGTGTCTCCGTTAGCCCGGCATAAACCTGTGCGGTTAATTCGATGTTTTTCAAATCGTACCCGGTACGGTCGTTTTGAAAAATTGAGATGCCGGACAGCTGAGATGCCTTGGTCTGAACGCCATCCAGAAAGTCGCTGTAGGCCGCCACGGTGTCATATTCGCTTTGCAGCTGGCTGAACAGGCGGTACTCTGTGTTCAAGTTATCCGTAAATAGAGTATAGGTCTTATCTGTGTACTCTTGTTCATAGGCATCGAACATAGCGGCATTGTCCTGCCGATACTGAGTGAGCCCATAGCCGCCGTAAGCCAGTTCCCGATAATACTGCCCGATTTTTACAAGGCTTTCTATCTCAGTGTATTTATTGTGAAGATAGGCTCCCTTTTCTTCCATGGTTTTATCGGAAAGCTCGGTATCTACTGCGCGATAGGCTGATGCAGGAGGCTGTTTGGCTGTAGGGCGAGTACCCATCCACAGCAGCAGGAGATTGGCAGCCGCCAGTATAGCCAACAGGGCAGGGAACACTCGGCTGCCCCAGACTTTGCGGAGTTCAGCAAAAAACAGGCTCATTTACCGTCTCCCTCACCAAACACGTTCAGGTACACATCTTCCAGCCCTTGGCCGGGAGCGTATTTTTCAATAAGCTCCGGCACGGGCGCAGCATCCACAATCTTGCCGGCGCGCAATAGGATAACTTTGGTTGCTACTGTTTCTACATCCGAAACAACATGTGTTGCCACAAGGATGATTCGATCCTTAGCCATATCTGCCAGCAGTTCGCGCAGACGGACGCGCTCTTTAGGGTCAAGGCCTGCCGTTGGTTCGTCTAAAATCAACAGTTTCGGATCTCCAAGCAGGGCGGATGCCAACAGCAGGCGTTGCTTCATGCCGCCGGAATAAGCAGAAAGGCGCTTGTCCAACTCAGCAGTCAAATTTACGGCGGCTGCTACGCGATCTACCTCGGCCGCAACAGCTTTTCGAGGGATTTCTTTTAAGGCAGCCATGTAGGCAAGAAAACGCCGCCCGGTATAGCTGTCGTACAATCCCTGTTGCTGCGGCATATAGCCAAGGACAGAACGATAGTTCTTACCAAGCTTTTTTATATTCTCGCCGTCATAAAGAACATCTCCGCTGTCTGCATTAAGATTGTCAGTGATAATATTCATAAGCGTTGACTTTCCTGCACCGTTCGGTCCTAAGAGACCGTACACTCCGGGAGTAAGAACAACATTAAAATTATCAAGAGCCTTTACTGCTCCTTTTTTGTAGGTTTTGCTTATATTTCTAATTTCTAATGTTGACATATCTTCTTCCTCCACTTTATGTTGCTGAATTTAACAAAGACTGATACTATTGATATCACAGTCAAAATCAAACATACCATTACTATAACTGTCACCACAGTTTGCCAAATATTATTTTGAAAAGCTGTTACCATTCTCACGTCAGTAAGTTCCATAGCAACAAGACAAGGTATCAGAATAATTCCGCTGGTAACTATCATCGTCATAATATTGTTTTTAAGCAACATTGACAACATAAATATAACAGTAGTAGCAGTTAATGTCACAACAAGATGGACTATACACAAAATCGCTATATATTCTCCCACTGTTACCGAGGAAGTTAGCAGATTATAATCAGACATAAACGCAATAGGTATATCAAAAATTTTAGTTCCAAAAGTAGAAATAAAATTGATGAAGTATGGTAAGTACACCAATGTAAAGGATAAGAGCGAGGTAAACATAACAGTAAATAGTTTTATCATTATTAATTTTCCTTTGCCATAACGATTACTGCGTATTAAATTGACCATTGAATTTTTGTATTCACAAGCAAATATGTTAGATGAACAAAAGATTATGACCGCCATAAGAATAGTAAAATAAAGCCATTCCCTGTATGTATCCTCTGTTAATCGCTTGCACACCAATTCATTAACAAAAGCAGGTTCTTCGTCGATTTCCTCTGCTTTAATTTGAACATAGTATTTTTGTTCCAATATTCTATTAAATGCTTCACCCTTAGTCCGGAATAATGCGTCTATATAACTTGATTTATTTCTTTTCTCCGTTTCACTCAGGTTTTTATCACTAAAAATCTCATTCCGCTCAGTTTCAAGGTCATCAAAATACTGTTGTTCCTTTGCAAGATAATTCTCTGTATCGGAATCAATTACACCCTCAACATCCTCCATATAGTCACAATAAGCACTTTCGCTTGCATCGTTGAAACGAATTGATAAATCATCATTCAAATTAGATACTGCAAACAACACAAGAATTATAAGAATAACCATTGCAAAGGAGATTTTATAATGCTTGTATGCCTCTCCGCTGTATATTTTTACACTTCCTCGAATTCTATAATGTTTTTGAAGAAATTCTGCAATGGCGGAAATTATTGAAGATTTTTTCGATATTTGAGATGTTTTTGTAAATGCTGTCACACTGCCAAAAAAGCCGACCAAAGCTAAGGTTGTTACAACCACCGTCCATACCATGATTATATTGACAGGATTTGAAAATATATTTACATTCAAGTACTCACCGAACAAGTTGTTGTTTGACAGGAAATAAACAATATTTACATATTTAAAGAATGAAAATGCCGATGCACCCTCAATAAAAAGGTTTGCAGTAATTTCAACGGCTAAAAATACAACAATAATTCCGTAAATTTTCGCTGAAGTTTTCACAGCTGTGAAACAAAAGGAAAACAACAATGAAAATGCACACAAAGTTAGGGTCTTCCCTAATATCCAAAGAATTAAATATTCAAAAATACTAATCTTTAGGGAACAATTCATAAAGATCCCTATTGACTGAATGTACCTGCTCATATCTCCAAAGCCAAAGTATATTCCTGTTATCAGTATATTCGATAAGTAGAAAAGGATAGTTGTAACGACAGTAACAGCTATCACTGCAAACAGTTTTGCAACTATTGTTGATGTTCTTCCGTTTTTTGTACTACGAACTAGGGGATACAATCCATTTTCCCTTTCTGTGTAAAAAAGCAATATACAAGTTAAGGCAACAAGTACAATCATCAGATAATCTGTTATTTGAAACTGCGTTGCATTTTCTGCAAATGTATTGTTGCCTGCATATAACTCAACACCCTTTAGATGCTGAAAATCCAGGGGTGTTTGTTGTATATTATTATAAGCAAAACTATCGGGTTCTGCAAAT
>OMAG01000921.1_pt1 | contig 10544 bp, 10 predicted proteins | sample 1673781 | NCBI WGS metagenome assembly OMAG01 (sample SAMEA103958127, study PRJEB25191) | human gut metagenome | biome: human-associated habitat [ENVO:00009003]; feature: intestine environment [ENVO:2100002]; material: feces | place: Germany | collected 2013/2015 | reverse complement strand
ATGAGGTGCGATCATGTCGAAAAAAGCAACGGAATTTCAAAGAAAAGCAATGAGCTGGATGTACCGGGGCAAGGAAATCTTCAAGCCTTTGAACACCGGCTGGATCGACGAGAATGTTGCCTGCGTGCGCGAATGGGTGGCGAACATCTTCTTCTACCGCAAAGGCGATACGACCATTATGGTCGATGCGGGATATAACTACGACCGCCTTGCCGAAAAAATGGGCTGGCTTGGGATTGATCCGAAGTCGATACACCATATCCTTATCACCCATCAGGACACCGACCATGTGGGCGCGGTGGAGTCCGACAGTCCGGGATTGTTCCGGGACGCAAAGCTGTACATAGGCGAGGTTGAGAACCGGTATCTCACCGGCGAGGTGCGGCGAAAAGTGATCTATCATCTCTATAAATTACCGCAGGTCACGATTAACAACGAAAAGGTGCTGCTGCATGACGGCGAGGTTTTCGACATTGACGGCATCAAAATCGAATGCTTCCTTGTTCCCGGTCATACCTGGGGTCATATGGTCTACCTCATTGACGATGAGTATTTGTTTACCGGCGACACGCTGTGGTTCGGCGCAGATGGCGGATATAGCTTCATTTCCTCGTTGGCAGAGGACAATAAGCTGGCTGTGCAGTCACTTGCGGAGCTGGAGCGTAAGCTGCGCGCACGCGGTTTGCATCCGTATTTCATCACCGGTCACACGGGATGGACGGACAATTTGGAATTTGCTTTTGCCCATAAGGACAAGCTCTGTTCGCCATTCAAAAAACGGGTACACGACCCGTCGGCGCCCTATGATGCCTACGACGAATCGGACGACACCGAAGAAAATGCAAAGAGCGGTTTTCTGAAAGGCGTGGGAAGATGAAGGACAGCGAATTACAAATTGACCGTAGCTGCCATGTGCTATATTCCAAACCCTGCAAAAAGGAAATTCTGGCGAAAATCACTCTGCACTATCCGGAGGTGGAGCGCGAGGCGGTCTGGGAGCAGGTGCAGCTGAGATACGCAGAGCTTCTTTCCAAGTGGCGCACCGACCTCGGCGGTAAAAAGAATTTTCACAACGGCGTAGGCGGCACCTACGACTGCATCGCCATCATGTGCTTTTACGATGTGTGCCGGGATGTGGTCACATTCCGCGAAATCGAGGAAATCGAGGAAAATCTGATCCTGCCGACCTTCCGCAAACTGAAATTCGTGGACTGCAACAAGCCATTCTGGAAGAAACTGATGTACAAGTCATTCGTACGGGCAAAAGCGGGCTGTGACAAATGGCACGATTATGAGATGACGGTGGCTCCTTACGAAAAGAACAAGCCGATCTATTATGAATTTACCGCCTGCCCTGCGGCAGAATTTGCCATCCGGCACGACCTTACGGAGATCATGCCCGCCCTGTGCAATGTGGACTATGCGTCCATGGAACTGCTCCATGCCAAGCTCGTGCGGACGACCACCTGCGTGGACGGCTGCCGATGCGACTATACCATCTGCGGCGATAAGGATCCATACGTAAAGGAACATCCCGAATACCGGGATGAAAACGGATACAGAAGGAATAAGTAATGCTTTTACAGGTGATTCTGGAAGGTCTTGGGCTGGGGGCTTTGCTGGTTCTTGTCTGTGCTGTGGGCATCTGCAAAGGGGCTGTTGGGATGGTGCATCTTTACAGCCCGGCGGTGCAGCAGCGGTGCGTGAAGCTGGGACTTACAACACACGAGAAAATCAAGCGCAATTCTCTACTTTTCAAAGCCGGCTGCATTCCCGGCTATATCGGCTATGTGCTGGTCTGTGTCTATGGGATAAACGGTGCAAAGGGCTTTGTTCAGGGTTTCTGGCAGTTACTCGTCATCTTGTCCGTTATGAATCTCATGGACCGCCTGTTGGTTGACGGCTACTGGGTGGGGCACACGAACGCATGGACGATCCCCGGAACAGAAGATCTGAAGCCCTACATTACTGCAAAAGACAAGCAGAAAAAGTGGCTGTTCGGCACGGTGGGCATGGTGGTCATCGCGGCGGTGCTGTCGGGAATCATGGCGCTGATCGTGAAATAAGGTGAGACTATGCGCTTTGAAACTTTAGGCGACAGAAAGAACCCCGCCGCGCTGTTCTTCCACGCAATGGGCGTGACCGGCGAGAGCAGCGAGCCGTTGGCAAAGCATATGCAGGATAAGTTCTTCTGCATCCTGCCCACCTCAACGGTCTACTGCGCCGGACAGAAATACATTAGTAAGGAGGACGAGGTCCGGCAGATCGAGGACTTCCTGCGCACCAACGACAAGATCAAAGACGTGGCCGTCATCGGCCTGCCCGACCAGCGGCTCGGCGAGATCGCGGCGGCCATCATCGAGCTCAAGGACGGCGTCAGCTGCACCGAGGCGGAAATTCAGGACTTCTGCCGCGAGCTGCCGCGCTACAAGCGCCCGCGCCGCGTGATCTTCGCAAAAGTCCCGCGCAACCCGACGGGGAAAATCGAAAAGCCCGTTCTGCGGCAGATCTACTGCGGCGGAAGACTTGTCGAGGAGCAGACAAAGGCATAACCTTCCCAAGCTTGACGAATGCAGTCGAAATGATTAAAATATAATGATAATTTTCATGCGGCTGAGCCGCGAACAGGAGGAATCTCGATGAAAACCCTGATGCTCGGCAACGAGGCTGCCGCGCGCGGCCTGTACGAGGCCGGATGCAGCTTTGTCTCCAGCTATCCCGGTACACCCAGCACGGAGATCACGGAATGCGCTGCCAAATATCCGGAAATTTACGCAGAATGGGCGCCTAACGAAAAGGTAGCGATGGAGGCTGCGTTCGGCGCAAGTCTGGCAGGCTACCGCAGCTTCTGCGGCATGAAGCACGTCGGCTTGAACGTTGCGGCAGACCCGCTGTTTACGCTGTCCTATACCGGTGTGCGCGGCGGACTTGTCATCGGCGTGGCGGACGACGCAGGTATGCACTCGTCGCAGAACGAGCAGGATTCGCGCCATTACGCCATTGCGGCAAAACTGCCGATGCTTGAGCCGTCGGACGCGGCGGAATCGCTGGCGTTCGCAAAGCTGGCGTATGAGATATCCGAAAAATTTGACACGCCGGTGCTTCTCAAAATGTGCACCCGCGTTGCGCACGCGCAGAGCGTGGTGGAGCCGTCTGAGCGGCAGGCATTCACGCCTGTTCCCTATGAAAAGAATATTGCCAAATTTGTGATGATGCCTGCCTGCGCCAAGGCGCGGCACCCCATTGTGGAGCAGCGGACGCTTGCCTTGCAGGCATGGGCCGAGACAGCGGAGATCAACCGCATGGAGGACGGGGCCGACCATTCGATTGGCCTGATCGCGTCCTCAACCAGCTATCAGTACGTCAAAGAGGTCTGCGGCGACCGGTACCCTGTTCTGAAGCTTGGCATGGTCAATCCCCTGCCGGTGAAAAAAATTCAGGCGTTCGCCAAAAACGTTGAGAAAGTTATTGTCGTCGAAGAGCTGGACGGGATCATTGAGGCGCATTGCCGTGCCATCGGCGTACAGAACGTCACCGGCAAGGAGCTGTTCGGCTGCATCGGCGAATTCAGCCAGAATTACATAGCAGAAAAGCTCGGTATGCCTGTCCATTCTGGAAAGAAGCTGGACGAAGCCGTTCCAGCCCGTCCGCCGGTTATGTGCGCGGGCTGTCCGCACAGGGGTCTGTTCTATACGCTGAAAAAGAACAAGCTGACAGTGCTGGGCGATATCGGCTGCTATACGCTGGGCGCTGCCGCGCCGCTTGCCGCCATCGACACGACCATCTGTATGGGCGCGTCCGTTTCAGGTCTGCACGGGTTCAACAAAGCCTCCGGCGAAAAGAACGCAGCGAACACCGTCGCCGTCATCGGCGATTCGACGTTCATGCACTCTGGCGTGACAGGACTGATCAACATTGCGTATAACGAATCGACCTCGACCGTTATCATTCTCGACAACTCCATCACCGGCATGACCGGCCACCAGCAGAACCCGACGACGGGCTTCAACCTCAAGGGCGACCCCTGCACAAAGATCGATCTGGAGGCGCTGTGTCATGCGGTCGGCATCCGCCGTGTGCAGGTCGTCGATCCTTACGATCTTGCTGCCTGCGACAAGGCGGTCAAGGAGGAGCTGGCAGCAGACGAGCCGTCGGTCATTATCTCCCGCCGTCCGTGCGCGCTGCTCAAATACGTCAGACACCCCGGCCCCATCGAGGCAAAGCCCGAAAAATGCGTAGGCTGCAAATCCTGCATGAAGCTCGGCTGTCCGGCCATCAGCGTGATGGGCGGAAAAGTGCAGATCGACAACACCCTCTGCACAGGCTGCGGCCTGTGCCGCCAGCTGTGCCATAAGGGCGCGCTGGGCGAATGAGACAAGGAGGCACTGTCATGGATACGAAAAATATTATGATTGTCGGCGTCGGCGGACAGGGCACGCTTCTGGCCAGCAAGCTTCTGGGCAGAATTCTGCTGGAAAACGGCTATGACGTGAAGGTCAGCGAGGTTCACGGCATGAGCCAGCGCGGTGGCAGCGTCGTGACCTACGTGCGCTATGGCAAGAAGGTCTACTCTCCCATTATCGACAAGGGTGAGGCCGATTTTGTCCTCTCGTTTGAGCTGTTGGAAGCGGCCCGGTGGACTGAATATCTGAAGGAGGGCGGCGTTCTGCTGACCAATACGCAGAAGGTCAACCCCATGCCGGTCATTACCGGCGCGGCGGAGTACCCGAAGGCGCTGGAAGAAAAGCTCACAGCGCTTCCCATCCGGCTCGACGCGATGGACGCGCTCGGCCTTGCGCTCACGGCGGGCTCGGCCAGGGCCGTTAATCTTGTGCTGCTGGGCAGGCTCAGCCGGTATTTCCACTTTACGGACGAGCAGTGGCAGGACGCGATTGAGAAGAGCGTCCCGGCAAAATTCCTCGAACTCAACAAGAAAGCCTTTGCGCTCGGCGCGGAGGCATAAGCATAAGGAGAACCCATGGAACGGTATTATCAGAAGGAAATCGAATGTGCCAGCCGGGAGCAGATCAGGGCCTGGCAGGATGAGCGGCTTGTCCGGCAGGTGCGCCACGTGTGGGACAATGTGCCCTATTACCGCGCGAAAATGGAGGCGGCGCACGTTGCGCCGGACGATATCAAGGGCCGGGACGATCTTTACAAGCTGCCGTTTTTGAGCAAAGCCGATCTGCGGGAGGCATACCCGTTTGGTCTTCTGGCAGAGCCGCTGGAAAAGTGCATCCGCATCCACTCTACCTCCGGCACGACCGGCAAGCGCGTCGTCGCGTTTTACACGAAGGAGGATATTGACCTCTGGAACGACTGCTGTGCGCGTGCGCTGGCAGCCGCGGGTGCAGGCCCGGAGGATGTATGTCAGGTCGCGTATGGCTACGGCCTGTTCACCGGCGGCTTCGGACTCAACGGCGGCAGTCAGAAGCTCGGCTGCCTGACGCTGCCGATGTCCTCCGGCAACACCGACCGGCAGCTGCAATTTATGGAGGATCTCGGTTCGACCGTTTTGTGCTGCACACCGTCTTACGCGGCGTATCTGGCTGAATCTATTCACGAGCGCGGCTTGCGGGACAAGATCCATCTGAAGGCCGGTATTTTCGGCGCAGAAGCATGGAGTGAGCAGATGCGTCAGGATATCCAGAAGAGCCTCGGCATCAAGGCGTATGATATCTATGGCCTGACGGAGCTTTCCGGCCCGGGTGTTGCGTATGAATGCAGCGCGCAGACCGGTATGCACATCAACGAGGATCATTTTATCGCAGAAATTATCGACCCGGATACCGGCGAGGTGCTGCCGGAGGGAACACAGGGCGAGCTGGTGTTTACGTCGATCACGAAGCAGGCCTTCCCGCTGCTGCGCTACCGCACGCGCGATATCTGCATTCTGCGTCATGAGGACTGCCCCTGCGGGCGGACGCATATCAAGATGTGCAAGCCCATGGGCCGCAGCGACGATATGCTGATCGTCAAGGGCGTAAACGTCTTCCCGTCGCAGATCGAGACGGTGCTGCTCGAACAGGGCTACACATCCAACTATCAGATCGTGGTCGACCGCGTCAACAACTCCGACACGCTCGATGTGCTCGTCGAGATGACGCCGGAGCACTTCTCTGACTCTCTGGCCGAGATCACGCAGCGTGAAAAGAGCCTTGTCGCCGCGCTCAAGGCAATGCTCGGCATTTTCGCACAGGTGCATCTTGTTTCCCCGAAATCCATCGCCCGCAGTGAGGGCAAGGCCATCCGCGTCATCGACAAGCGCAGGATCTAAGGAGGAAAAGGCTATGGCGATTCATCAGATTTCCGTATTTTTGGAAAACCGGGCCGGGCAGCTGGCTGAGATCACGGCGCTGCTTGCAAAAAACAATATCGATCTACGCGCGATTAATATTGCCGAGACGAGCGATTACGGCGTGCTGCGCCTCATTGCCAGCCACGAGCCGGAGGCGTGCCGCGTACTGCGCGAGAACGGATTTATCTTCTCGGCCAGCGAGGTCGTCGCCGTCGGCGTGCCGGATGAGCCGGGCGGGCTGAGCCGCCTGCTGCAGCTTCTGGCAGAAAGGCAGATCGACGTCCAATATATGTATTCGATTTTCGGCCAGCCGAACGGGATGGCCTATATGATCCTCCGTGTTGCAGATCCGGCAGAAGTCTCGTCGCTGCTGCACACGAACGGAATGCAGCTTGCCGGTGCGGCAGAGCTCGGCATTGTTTCATCAGATCAGGAAAGGCAGGAATAAACGATGCAGGAAATGAGCAGAAAAAACAAATTATTCACCGACTCCGTCATTCGCCGCATGACGCGTGTGAGTCTTGCGTGCGGCGCGATCAATCTGGCGCAGGGCTTCCCCGATTTTGACCCGCCCAAGGCGCTCACCGACCGTCTGGCCGAGGTCAGCGCACTCGGCCCGCACCAGTACCCCATCACCATGGGCGCGCCGAATTTCCGGCAGGCGCTTGCCCGCAAGGCCGGCCGCTTCATGGGCCGCACGCTCGATCCGGAGACGGATATGGTCGTGACCATCGGCTCGACCGAGGCCATGGTCGACACGATCTTTGCCCTGACGAACCCCGGCGACAAGATCATCATGTTCTCCCCGTATTTTGAGAATTACCGCGCGCAGGCCATCATGGCTGACTGTGAGCCGATCTTCGTCCCGCTGGTCCCGCCGGCGTTCAACTTCGATGCGAACGTGCTGGAAGACGCGTTCAAGCAGGGCGCGAAGGCCATTCTGATCTGCAACCCATCGAACCCGTCCGGCAAGGTCTTCACCTATGACGAGCTGAAGCTCATTTCCGAGCTGTGCATCAAGTATGACGCGTTTGCCATTATGGACGAGGTCTATGAGCATATCGTCTATGACGGCCACAAGCATATCTACATGAACAGCCTGCCCGGCATGTGGGAACGCACGGTCAGCTGCTCGAGCCTTTCCAAGACCTACTCCATCACCGGCTGGCGGCTCGGCTACGCCATCGCGCCGCAGCCCATCATGGACCGCATCAAGCAGTACCACGACTTCAATACCGTCGGTGCGCCGTCTCCGCTGATGGAAGCCGCCGTTGTGGGCCTCGATATGCCGGACAGCTATTATCAGGAGTTCGGCGCGCATTATGCGCACATGAAAAAGCTGTTCACCGACGGCTTAAAGCAGATCGGCATTCCGTTTACCGACCCGCAGGGCGCGTATTTCGTACTGGCTGATATCGGCCCATATATGCGCAAGGGCGAATCCGACGTGGATTTCTGCCTGGAAATGGCGGAAAAGGTCGGCGTGGCCTGCGTTCCCGGCACATCGTTCTTCAATGAGAACATCAATCACATCGTCCGCGTCCACTTTGCCAAGAAGGACGAGACGCTCTATGAGGCGCTTGAACGCCTGTCCCATCTGAAGGAAAAAATGGGCTGATATCAAAAGCAGCGGCTTCCGAACCGGAGGCCGCTGCTTTTGCATAGCAGATGTTTTTTTCTCACATACTATCCCGACTTAATATTGGAAAGCGGGGATACGCATGAAGGGATTTGCAATGCTGAGGATCGGCGAGGTCGGCTGGGTGGAAAAGCCCCGTCCGGTATGCGGGCCGTTGGACGCGGTCTGCCGTCCGCTTGCGGCGGCAGTCTGCACGTCGGACGTGCATACGGTCTGGGAGGGCGCAGTCGGCGACCGGCACGACCTGATCCTGGGGCATGAATGCTGCGCGGAGGTTGTGGAGACCGGCGCGCTGGTAAAGGACTTTCAGCCCGGCGACCGGGTGCTTGTTCCGGCCATCACGCCGGATTGGAGTTCATTGGAGGCACAGGCGGGCTATGCGATGCACTCCGGCGGAATGCTGGCCGGATGGAAGTTTTCGAATATCAAAGACGGCGTATTTGCAGAGTATTTCCATGTAAACGACGCCGACGGAAATCTGGCGCATCTGCCGGAGTGTATGGATATTCTGGAAGCCTGCATGCTTTCGGATATGGTGCCGACCGGCTTTCACGGCGCGGAGCTGGCGGACGTGCAGTTCGGCGATACAGTGCTCGTGGTCGGTATCGGCCCGGTCGGACTAATGTCTGTGGTGGGCGCAGCCCTTCGGGGCGCGGCCAGAATCCTTGCGGTCGGAACACGGCCCGTCTGCGTAGAAGCAGCGCGGCAATATGGCGCTTCCGATTTTATCAGCTACAAAGACGGCCCCATTGACGAGCAGGTTCTGGAACTGACAGGCGGCAAGGGCGTCGACTGCGCAATCATTGCGGGCGGCGATGCGGATACGTTCATTCCGGTCATAAAGGCTCTGAAGCCGGGCGGAAACATCGGAAATGTCAATTATCTCGGCAGCGGAGAATATGTGCGCCTGCCGCGTGCGGAGTGGGGCGTCGGGATGGGCCACAAGCAAATAAACGGCGGTCTCATGCCGGGCGGACGGCTGCGGATGGAAAAGCTGGCCGCGCTCATGACAAACGGGCGGCTCGATGTAAAGCCGCTGATCACGCACGTTTATGACGGCTGGGACGCGCTGCCGCAGGCGCTCCGGCTCATGAAGGACAAGCCGCGCGATCTCATTAAGCCGGTTGTGCGGTTATGATGGCTCGGAACCGGCTGTCAGATTGAGATAGTAATATTCCGTCTGCGCGGACAGCGGAACAGCGTTCCCCTGTCCGTCAAACTCAAAATTTTGCCCATAGATCGTAACCAGACCGCGCGTATCCAGACGCGCGGTCTGGTTTTGCAGTGTCAAAGCGCTTCCGGTTGTCATAATTCCATAACCGTCAACTAATTCATTATAAAATCCAAAGAAATCGAAGCTGTGCGGTTTGCGGAAAACAGCTTCAACGCAGACCGTGCCGCCTGCCGGGATGGTGATCTCCGCTGCGGCATAGCAGACACGCTGAACGGTTTCCGCGTCCTGGAGCAGATCGTCCAGCCGGCCCTCACTGTAACGTTCGGCAGGTGTGGCGGAGCAGACGCCGTACTGCGTCAAAAGCTCCGCGGCGGCTGCTACAAGCCGTTTTACCTCTTCGGCAGAGGCGTCCGCGCCGAGCTGCGCGGCGGCGATCTGCCGCAGAAGCTCCGCAAGGGGCAGTTCCGTTCGCGTCACGGTTCCTTCGAGCGTATCCAGCTCCTTCCCCTGTTCGCAGCTGCCGTCCGTATAGCCCTGCATGGCGCAGCCGGTCAGATCCTGCCCGAGCACGGCAAGCAGATGCAGCGTCTGATTATGTACCCTTGTAAAATAGCTGTACTGCGGCTGGCCTGTCGCTTCGTTCTGGCCATAGCCGTTGATCCCATAGGTCAGGATCGTCGTCTTTTCCGGGTCTGCGTCAACTGTGATAGCCAGCGTCGCCGCGTTTGCCGTCGTTTCGCCGGATGCGGTAAAGGAATAGACATAGACGGTTTGCTCCGGCAGCGTCTTCGGCGCAAGCGCGTCAGCCTGATAGCTGCCGGTCAGCAGCGTTTGGTACTCCGTCCAGCTTTCCGCGTGTCGAATGTTCCAGCGTTCCTCCGCAAGCTCCGGCTCAGCACTGGCCGGACCAAACCAGCCGGGGAACGCGCCGGGATAGAGCGTGCTCCGCACGGCAGCTCCATCTGCCGTAAGCGACGGTCGGAGCGAATCGAGGTCACTGAGGCTGGAAACGAAGGGGTAGAGCACCGTCACGGTGCAGTCTTCGCCGGAATCATTGCGGATCGTGTACCGATCTGCCACAGTGATCGCGGCGGCATTCTCTTCGGCATAGGGCGCGCAGTCGAGCAATACCTCCCGGTCGGCGGAAAGCGCAGGCTCCGCCTGCGCCAGCGTCAGCGGGAAGATCGCGGCGAGAATCAGATAGACGAATCCCATCACGACGCCGACGATGACGCTGCTGACGATGCCGGTCCACTTGAACCGGATGGCGAACTTATGCGCGAACCAGTATGCGCCGAACGCGGTGCCGAGAACCAGCGCCACGCCGGAAAGACCGACAGGCATCCATAGATGGCCGGACACGCCGAAGGACGAACTGATCTCCCTCGCGCTTGAGTGCGGCAGGCAGAACCTGCGGGCGATGGAGATCCTGA
>OMAG01000918.1_pt1 | contig 10560 bp, 7 predicted proteins | sample 1673781 | NCBI WGS metagenome assembly OMAG01 (sample SAMEA103958127, study PRJEB25191) | human gut metagenome | biome: human-associated habitat [ENVO:00009003]; feature: intestine environment [ENVO:2100002]; material: feces | place: Germany | collected 2013/2015 | reverse complement strand
GTAGACGTGGAATGAGAGGCCTCATTCCAAGCGAGAGGCCTCGCGGCGTTGTAACTGCGTGAAGACCGTGAGCGAAAGTGAATTTTTAACGCGAAGGATGCTGAGTGTTAGAGATTCGCTGTAGCGAGAGCGGAGCGGGTTTGCGGCGCCCGCGACGCAAACATTCGACTTTATCGAATCGTTTTTCGATACGCTTGCGAAAAAGTTGAGGCAGCTTTCGACATTTCAATGACGCGGAGAGTCTTTAGTGAGACTCGTAGCGTTGTTGGATTGTCGAAAGGTACCGCGAATCGCATTACGGTTCGAATGGCGATTCGATTTTCATGCGGCGGTCAAGCCGCCTATGATCGCGACCTTCGGTCGCTATCGATTTTCAAAGCTCGCGTTTTGTTTTGACGCGAGTTGAGATGCGAAACGAAAAACCGAAACGCCCGCGCGAGCCGTTTCGACTTTTGCGCGGGCGTTTCGAATCAAATGAAAATCAATACGATGAGTTTTTGAGTTTCACGCTTCATAACAGATTTAAAAACTACGGCGTCGATTCCAACTGCCATCAATCAACCGATGCAGTCGCAGTCAACTTACCGACCCAGGTCCAAGGGCGGAGCCCTGGCAAGAGCCAACGGATGCGAACTTGTGGCTACATTTACGATGGAGGTACAAGTTCGCGTCTCTTGCGAGATTTTTCATCTCACAGCACATTTCACGGCAAACCATCGCCGCGCTTAGATCGCCTCGGTGTCCGGTGGCTGTCCGGTAGCGAACCTTTTACCGAGACGCACCGGAGACATTGCGTAACTGTGTCATGCCGCAACAATGTAAAAGTGTGACTGCCGAACTGTGTAATAACGCAATAACGTAACAACGTTATTGCGTCACTTTTTAACGCCGCCAAGGGCACCGGGTTTTTAGGGCAGAGCCCTAGTGCGCCGCCGGGCTTTGTACGGCGGCGCACGACACTTGCGGAAAATTTTCAGGCGCGATTAGTTCAATGTTCAATTGTTCTGCTATTCCACAGAACTATGTAATAACGACATTACGTAAATACGGCATTGCTGAAAAAGTGAATACCGTTGACACTCCCCGTAGTTGAAACCAGGGGTTTTACGACGGTTTTGATAATCTATGTGGTCAATATAATGCCGTTGAACCCGCATATCGATACCGCTCAGCCATTCGCCTCGCCCCCGTCGCACGTATCTTCATTCGGTCTGTCATCATTAATCTAACGATGCTTTGAGGAATGTAGGTGCTTCCAAATGTACTGTCGACTTCTTCTCAAACTAATCCTAAGAGACAAGGCCGTATGGATTTGTACGCTCGTTCTCGCTGCAGCCTTTTTCGTCCCCATTGCGTTCAATTCACCCATCTACGGGCCCTTCTTTATGAAGCAGGGCATGCAGGGCTTCGTCGACGCATTCAATACGCGCGCGCCCCAGGCCAGCGGCACAGACCTATCGCCAGAGCAGCAAGATGACGCGGAGCTTGCAAGATACGCGAACGCCGCCCTCGCCGCTCAAACCGACGCCGCCTTTCTCGACTCTGCCGAGAGCTACTACGCGCTCATGGACGAAGGCTTCCAATCCGGGTCCATCGTGGGAGACCGAGAGACCAATGACGCGGCGCTCGCATATTGCCGCGCTCTGAGCAGCTCCGGCATCACGGATATCCCGGCCTCCGCAAACGACCTGCCATTCCTCTCCTTCCTGCCCTACGCCATTGCCCAGGCGCCGTCCTTCCTTCCCTTCATCCCCTTCCTTCTCTCGTCGATACTCGTGCTCGGCGCCACAAGACCTGCGACCCTGGCGGCGAAGGCGCCCGTGCCCAAATTCCGGCGCCTTATCCAGATCGTGTTTTCGATAATCGCCGCGGGGACCGCGATGCTCCTCGCCGGCCTCGCACCCGGGGGCATTTGCGCCTTGGCCCTAAACGGCTTCGGGCAAACTGGGTACCCGATCGCCTTCTTCCATGACGGCGTGCTTGCCACCACGACCGCGGGAGACGTCTTCACGACCCTGCTTCTCGCGCTGCTCGCGGGCGGAACCTTGATATCCGTTTGCTCCGTCGTCCTATCGACCGCAACGAGGCGCGTCTTCGCGGGCCCCCTTGCCTCCGCGCTGCTTGTCGCGGCCCCGGCATTCCCGTTATTGTCCGATTCGGCGCTGGAGCATAATGCCGTGCTCGGGCTCCTGCCGCTGGCCGTGTTCTCGCCTATCGAGGCAACGGGCTACGTGGGATGCTTCCCGACGGAATTCATTGGCTCCGGTTCAGGCAGCGCATCGATGCTTGCCGTGGCACTGATATACGTCGCGGTCCTTTTTGCGGTCGGCGCCGTTGCGGCACGTTCGCCCAAACAGGCTGGACCCGCTAAAAAGCACCATGGGCTCGAGCTTCTAGACGCGAGCGTGGGATACGGGAGCACGACGGTACTTTCAATCGGATCGCTTTTCCTGGGCCCGGGGACGGCGGCGGGCCTCGTTGCTCCCAACGGCTCGGGGAAAACCACCCTTCTTGAAGCGCTATCGGGCCAATTTCCCACCCGCATCCGCTCGGGAAGCCTGGTGGCAGACGGAATCTGCCAACGTCGATCAGCCGAATTCGCAGAACTCGTCTACCTGAGCTCTTCAGGCGGCGCGGATCTCTACCCCACGCTATCGGCCATCGAGCACCTCTCTTTCGTTAGGGAGGCGTGGAAATCGGCCGCCGACATCGACTCGCTCTGCGACTCCCTCGGAATCTCCCCATATCTCGACAAGCCGACCCGTAAACTCTCGACAGGAATGAAGCAGCAGGTAAAGCTTGCCATGGCGATAGCGACCGATTGCCCGTACCTCATCCTCGATGAACCGCTGAACGGCCTCGATCCGGGAAAGCGGAAAACCTCCTGCGACGCGATGCGCAGCGAGGTGGCGCGGGGACGAAGCGTGCTCATCTCAAGCCATCTGCTCGACGACCTGGCAGACCTCACCGACTCGTTCTACTTCATCGAGGCCGGCACGCTCGTGGAAAAGATCGAGTCGTCCTCGCAAACACTCAAGCAGGAATACCTCGATACATACGAAGGAGGTGAATGACATGAAACTATTTGAACAGCTGAAGCCCAATGCGTCGCGCATGGCTGTCTACGCCATCCTTGTGGCAACGGCTTTATGCGGAATCGCGGCACCCGTCTATGCGCTCAACGGAAAGAAAGGCGATGTCGAGCCTGCGTACATGAGCTCGACGGTTAAGGACCGGTACAAAGCCTTCTCTGGAGACGCGTTTTACGTAGCAGAGTACGACACGACCTACCGTGAGCTTCGCTACAACAAGAGATACGAATATCTAGGCGCAAATGCAATCAGCTATACATCGGGTTGGTACGGCTCCCACTATGGACACATAACCCAGTTCAAGTGTAACTACCGTGTGTACAACTAAAGCAACCGGCTGGGACGAGGGGCGACGCAAAAGCGTCGCCCCCGTTTTTAACCATGCCAGCTGAACCTGGTTCAGGCTTCAATGCAAGAAGAAGCAGGCAGAGGTCCAGATTTCGGACAAGAAGAGGGCGCTCGCGCGCGAGGTGCGCAAGGCACGCAACCACGCGCTCATGGTCGCCGGCGGGCTCATCGTGAACCACGCGCCGTGCGGCAACTGGAAACGCATCGACTGGGACAGGCTTGCGGCGTGAATCGACCGCCACGGATACAAGATCACCGGCTCCACGCAGCACGGAATCTGGACCCGTAACCTTTCGTAGCCCAGATCAAAATACCGGTTGTTTCCAGAAATCCTCTAGGAGGCGTCTAGATAGAGGATTTCTGGAAATGCAAATAACAATAATTTAGATTCCGAGCGTATCGACCGGAGCAACAACGATGCCTTCGCTAGTTACGTGAGCCGGCATACCAAACCCGATGACGATGAGTTTCGCCGCAGGCGGCCTCTCCCCGCGATCGACCAGCTTTCGCTCAAGTCGAAGCAGATTTTCCACTGCCTCTGGGACTTGGGGGCTCCCGAGCTTAACCTCAACGGCAACCCACGAGCCGTCACGACGATGGACAATCGCGTCGACCTCTAGGTCGTCAGCGTCGTGGTAGTGAGATACGGTCGCATCGCTGGCCGCCGCGTAAACCTTGAGATCGTGCAGCACAAGGGATTCGAAGAGCAAGCCAAGGGTCTTCGGATCGGATGACAACGACTCCGGATCCGCACCGATGAGGGCGACGGCGAGCGATGAGTCCGCAAGGTGCCGCTTCGCGCCCTGCCGCAACTTCACCGGCGACCTGAGAGCCGGATGCCACGCGGGGACATCGTCGACGATATTGATACGGCGCAGCGCGTCCATGTAGCCGGTAATCGTATTCTTTGAGACGTCAACACCCAAATCCCTTTCGATGGACCTCATGCCGGCAAGAGTTGATTCATTGCGTGCAAGCGACGAGAGCAAGGCCCTTACCTTAACCGGGTCACGTTTCACTCCATCCGCCCTCGAAACGTCAGACTCGCAAACACCGTCAATATAGGCGGCGGCTATCCGCATTGCGTCGGCAGTTGTCTTACCGACCGCTTGGGGCCAACCGCCGCGGCAGAGCAAATCCGCGATACCGGCGATACCGGCGATGGATCCGAGTGACGCCGCAACGGAATCGCCATCGAGCAGCGCACCAAGCGAGACCGCTCCCGACGAAATACCGAGCTCGAAAAGCGTCATGGTATCCATCCGCAAACGGGCGATTCGACCCACACCGCTGTGCATCGGCTGGTTCTCGGCTCGCGGCGTCGCAGATCCGGTGAGAATGAACTGTCCTGGCTCCCCTCCCCTGACATCGCATTCGAATCGCACGGCATCCCATAGCTTCGGTTCTTCCTGCCATTCGTCGACAAGCCTCGGGGTCGGTCCGACAATTGCTTGGGCCGGATCGAGACGAGCGAGTTGGAGGGCCGCAAAACCGCCAGATGGGTCGGAGAGAGATAACGATGACTCGGCAAATCTCTGAGCTGTCGTTGTCTTTCCACACCATTTCGGCCCCTGAATGAGCACTGCACCAAAAATGCCAAGGTCGCGCTCGACCAAGCAGTCAACACAACGTCCTATATACCTATCCATCGGCTTTCCCTCCAATCATTCATTTGAAATTATAGCGTCTATCTGCGTCGTTGGGACAAATAACGATTACTTATTGGGACGATTGACGGTAATTTATTGGGACGATTGACGATGGTTCGTTGGGACGATTTCCATTTTCTTAAGGCACTAATCAACGAGACCCACTGTGAACTATGAGACGGATAAATTTAGCTGACGCCTCTCATGAGTTCAGCAATGCTGATTTGAAATCCGTCGGCAATCTTCTTGAGATTTGAGAGGCTGACATTACGCCGCCCGACCTCAATGCTCGCGTAGTAGGATCGATCCATTTCAATCAAATTGGCGAACTGCTCCTGGCTGCACCCGAGTCCAGCGCGAAGCTCTTTGCATCTCATGCCGAATGATTTCTGAAGCGTCGTATCCATGACAAAAAGAGTCATGGATTGTTGTATAAAAGCCAACGGACTATATACAACAATCCCAGTTAAGGCGCATAATTATCTCTATTGGAAAGCACTCTGATGCCCAGTCGGATAGGGCACGGAAAAGGAATGGAACAGCACAATGACCCATGGAAAGCACTTCGCTGCCGGTGGCGATCACTTCGCCGCACTGCCAAACAAAAAGATTCACACTCCGAAGGGGATCGCGCGTCTGACCGTCACCGCGGCGACCATGGCCGCCATGACTGGATCGAGCCTCATCTCACCGTTCACGGCATTCGCCCAGACCGGTGACGGGGGCACGCAGCACCCCGCCGTGATGTCGCCGATCGCCGCCAATGCCGGCGCGGCATCCGGTACCGGCGCGAAATCCGCCGCACAGACCATCGCGGACCTGCAGAAGACAGTCGACGAGGCGAAGGCGAAGGAGGACGCCGCCAAGGCATCCTACGATGAGGCCGCCGGTCCCTACAACGAGGCGGCTTCCGCCCGCGACCAGGCCAAGGCATCCTACGATTCGGCAGTCAGCGCCGGCACGGCAGCCGACCGAGCGGCAATGGACGAGTACGCCCGTCAGGTCGCGGAGGGCAAAGACGCCGCCGATGCCGCCGGCAAGGACCTCGAGCAGGCGAAGGCAGGTCTCGCAGACGCCAAGACCGATGCGTCCGAGAAGGACGAAGCGTACCAGTCCGCCCTCAAGGCGGCCCAGGATGCCAAGGATGCCCTCGATAAGGCCAAGGCCGATGCCGTAGGCGCCACCCCGGAGGCAATCAGTGCCGCCGAGCAGGCCGTGCGCGACGCCCAGGCTGCCGTGGACAGGGCACAGGTTGAACTCGCCAACGCCAACGCGACGCTTGCCGATGCCCAGTCCAAGCTGGTTGCGGCCCAGTCTGCAAAGGATTCCGCCGACGCCGTCCTCGCCGCAGCCCAGCAGAACAAGGACGCGGCGGATGCGAAGGCCGCAGCCGCCAGCGCCGCCTACGAGAAGGCGAAAGCAGACCTCGCTGCAGCGGAGGCAGGCGCGAGCGGCCCGGAGTACGATGCGGCAAAACAGAAGGTCGCGGACGCGGAGGCAACCCTCGCTGCCGCACAAGCGGCACAGTACCAGTGCGAGTCCGAGCTCGAGCAGGCGCAATCCGCCGCAGCAACGGCACAGGCCGACCTGAATGATGCCCAGGTGGCCCTCTCCGTAAAGCAGCAGGCCGCGGCCGATGCCGAATCCGGCGTGAACGACGCCCAGTCCGCACTCGATGCCGCGAACTCCGACCTCGATGCGGCCAAGCAGGCGAACGCCGATGCCATCGCCAAGCTGGATGCCGCGAAGCAGGCTGTCAAGGACGCCGAGTCCGCCAAGGCAGCCGCCGACGAAGAGCTTGCGAACGCCAAGACCGCAAAGGATACCGCTGACGCGGCCGTGACCGCCGCCCAGCAGAAGGTCGACGAGGCACAGGCGAAACTCGATTCCGCCGACGCGCAGCTCAAGCAGGGAGCCATCGGCTTCTTCCGTGCCATGGGTGCCGAAGATGCAGCCAACATCATCCTGAACGCCAAATATGCCGGAAAGACCGAAGTCGGCAACTCCAAGGACGCCACGTCTCTTGACAATATGCTCAATGCGATCAGGTGGATGAAGTCCGTCAACGACTACCGCAAGTCGGTCGGCCTGTCCGAGCTCCATGTCACCTACAAGCTCATCGCCGGTGCGATCGCAGATGCCAACTACAGCGACACCGTGCTCGATCATGCCCGTCAATATGATTTTGCCGAAAACCTGGCATGGAATTACGGAATCGATCCGAGTGGGCAGTGGATCGAGCAGGAGAAGGGCTTTTTCGACAAGGCAACGGAGGCCCTTTATGGAGTCACCGGTCTTGTCGGCAAGGATGCCTATGATTTCTATGCAAAGAACGGTGTTGCAATCAACCATTGGATTGCAGACAACTGCCACTGGGAGAACGGCAGCAGCGGCACCGTCGGCCATTACATGAACATCATCAATCCCGAACTCGCCGTTATGGGAATGGCAACCTGCACCAAGGGCACCATGTCCGGGCTTCAGACGCAGTGCTACACCGCAGAGATCTCCGGCTGGTCCGGCTCCGGTTGGAACATGAACCCCATCTCCGTCGACGAGTACGAGCAGAAGCTGACCTCCTATATCAACGGTCTCAAGAACGCCAAGAGCGCACTCGACGCAGCCAAGGCCGATCTCGCATCCAAGCAGCAGGCAGCCGCCGGCGCCGCCGCAACCGTCCAGCAGAAGCAGGACGCAGCGGATTCCGCACAGGCAGATGTCGATGCCGCGAAGCAGGACGTCACCGATGCCCAGCGTGCCGTCGATGCCGCAAAGGCTGATGTCGCCGCCAAGCAGCAGGGCGTCACGGATGCCCAGACCGAGCTTGATGCGGCGAAATCGGACCTCGATGCCGCCAACGCGGCAGTCGATACGGCAAAGTCGACCGTCCAGCAGAAGCAGGTCGCCTTTGATGCCGCCAATGCGGTCGTAACGGCCGCACAGACCAAGCTGGATTCCGCCAAGGCGGACACCGAGGCCAAGCAGCAGGACGTCATGGATGCGAACGCCGATCTCGCGAAGTTCTTCCAGGACGTCGCCGACGCCAAGAAGGCGCTCGATACAGCAAAGAGCGTCCATGACTCGGCGGCAGCCGATCAGACCGAGAAAGCGACCGTCCTCGCCGCCGCCGAGCAAAAGGCGGGCGCCACCGCACGCGCCCTCGCGGATGCCCAGCATGCCGTCGATGCCGCAAAGACCGACACCGGCGTTGCCGCCGACAGGCTTACCGGCTCCCAGACCGATCTCGATGACGCACAGTCGAACCTCGACATCCTCACCGATCTTGCCGCGAAGCTCGCAGAGGCACAGCAGCGCGAGCAGGATGCAGTAAAGGCCGTCAATGACACCAAGGCCGCGCTCGATGCCGCGAAGGCGGATGCCATCGCCGCCGAGTCCCTGGTCTCTGCCGCCGAACAGGCAAAGGCGCAGGCAGACGCCAAGCTGTCGAAGCTGAACTCCATCGATGCCGGCGCGGCGATCGCTTCCGGCCATGATGTGAACGCGGATGACGCCCTCAACGCGCTTTTCGCCGCAGCAGTCGAGGCACGTGCCAAGGTCGCGCCCGCCAAGGCCATCCTGGACGAGAGGCAGGCCGCGGTGGACGGGCTCCAGCCCGGCTATGATGCGGCACTCGCCGCCTACGAGCAGGCGAAGTCCGACCGCATCGCGGCGGAGCAGAAGCTTTCCGATGAGATCGCACGACAGGAGGCAGAGGAGGCGGCAAAGCAGCAGGCGGCATACACCCCGAAGCACCTCGCCGGCAAGGATACCGCCCAGCCCGGCAGCCTCGCCCAGACCGGTGACCGCGCGGGACTCATCGGCGAGACGTTCGTCATCGGCGGTACCGTCCTCGTGGCAGCCGGCGTCTTCCTCGATCAAAAGAAGCGCCGCGAGCAGATGTAAAAGCGAGTCGGGCGTTGGATATCGGCTGGTGTCCAACGCCCGGTTTCATGGGCAGGGAGATCGGTGTGAGAACAAAGGCTATTATCGTTGCGCTTCTGGTGTGCCTTTCGGCACCTCAACTTGGATGTGCCAGCGTTGCAAAGCAAGGAAGCGGCTCTACGGAAAGGGCCGCCACAGCGGTAAAGAATAAAGACAAAAAGAAGCCAAGCGAAGAAAAGGCGACGCAAACCTCTGGAGCCCAGACCGAGGAGAAGAAAGAATCCGACGGCAAGGACCAGAAGTCCGATGACTCCAAGAAGGAGGATAACAAGTCCTCCGACTCGTCGAAGTCGGACAGCAAGGGAGATTCCTCCCAGTCCAAGCAGAATTCCGGCAATTCGCAGGGTTCCGGCAGCACTAACTCTTCTTCCAACAGCGGTAGCCAGAAGAAGTGGGTTGCCGAGCAGGGCCACTGGGAGACAGATTACAGCCAGGTCTGGGTACCGAATGTAGTGTATACGCGCCATGAACGTTACATTTGTAGTGCATGCGGTGCATCTTTCGATTCTATAGCCGCTTGGTCAGCTCATAGTGACGCAATGTGGGAACAAGGTCAAGACCATGGAGCATATATCAATGATTCGTATACTACCTCTGAGGACCAGGGACATTATGAACAGAAGGCTACGGGGCAGCATTGGGTCGTCGATGTAGCCGGTCATTGGGAGTAATGGGCATCGTTCCTCTTCTCTTCCATTCGGTAAATGTTAATTTATTTGTGGGCGGCCGGTTCGGCCGCCTTTTTAGACGCCCAGTCTGGGAGCAAGCGATAGGAAAGCAATCAAACGAGAGGCCGTTCCAAAAGAATCCGGCGGTGCCGGATTCTTCGGGCAAAACCTCCCGCAAATTCAACCGATCTACAACTGTGACCATATGACTGTGCGCACATGTTAGCATGGTCATATGGTCACATATTTATAGCTGCGGTTATACTGCGACAACTCAACCGTTAGCGCTTATTAAACAGCCAACCAAATCCTGGTTTGCCCAGTTGGCGCATCTGCCCCACCTGAATCTCCGTCTCCACGCCATCCTTGCCGAAGACGGTGCTCATATTCTTAGTGATCGGGACGACCGTCTTCGCCTCACCCGTCGTTAGGTTGAAGCGCTGGCAGCCGACCTGGTTCTCAAGATGGATCTGGCCATCGGATCCAAAGACATTCTAGTACATGTCTGCCTCCTCGCAAGAAACTGTCGATCCCAAGATAACAGGCGGGCGAATCCGGAGCAGCAGACGCTCGATAATACATGACCATGTTAATGTAGTCATATGCTCACGTATTACAAGCTGGGACCTTATGTATTAGAGCTCGAACCGCGCCGCCGCGTCACCATGAACACCGACGGCGAGAACATCGACTACTTCAAGGCGGAGGCCGCCCGCACGGACGTCCCCTATCAGGTCATCATCAACATGTACCTGATGGAGTTCCGCATGCAGAAGAGGCACCTCGCGGTCGCGTAATACAAATAGTTGACACTCCCCGTAGTTGAAACCAGGGGATTCTCAGTTCTGCGAGGTCTGCCGT
>OMAG01000910.1_pt1 | contig 10626 bp, 5 predicted proteins | sample 1673781 | NCBI WGS metagenome assembly OMAG01 (sample SAMEA103958127, study PRJEB25191) | human gut metagenome | biome: human-associated habitat [ENVO:00009003]; feature: intestine environment [ENVO:2100002]; material: feces | place: Germany | collected 2013/2015 | reverse complement strand
CTGCCTCGTCGGCGGCGAAAGCGACCACTGAGGGGCCGGATCCGGAGACGAATGCATGGCTGGCACCCGCCTGCGTGGCGGCGTCGATGGCCTGCCCGCTGCGGGGATGCAGGCTGATTGCCGCAGCCTGCAGATGATTGCGGTCGCCTTCTGCGGCTCCCACGATGTCAAAGGTGTGGTAGACCTCAGGAGTGCTGAGTTGCGACTGGTATGCGCCGACCAATACTTCGCCGCTGAATCCCTGTTCTATCAGCGCCAGCTCATCGCGGCTGCCGGGGGCGATATCCGTGATGCGTTCGCCGAAACCGGTGCCGTATGCAAGGCCACCGGTCAGGCAGAACGGCATGTCCGCGCCCAACGTGGCGGCAATGGTGCGCAGGCGCTCTATGGGCCAGTTCAGCTCCCAGAGACGATTGACCGCCAGCATGGTCGCCGCGGCGTCGGCTGAACCGCCGCCTAGTCCGGCACCCACGGGAATGCGCTTGGTGATGGTCAACGCCACATCCGGCTCGCGCTCGGCCGCCTGGGCCATGGCGAAGAGGGCCAGTACCGCATGGTTGCGGCGCATGTCGCTGCGTGAGGAGGCCAAGTCGCCCAAATAAGCGCCTTCGAGCTCCAGAGAGAATCCTGCTCCGGGTTGCTTGGCGGTTGCGGTGACGGTGTCGTATACGCCGACCGCGCAATAGATGGTGTCGAGTTCATGACGGCCGCCCCATTCGGCATGCGACGGGCCCACATGCAGGGTCAGATTCGTTTTCGCCGGGCAGTCCACGCTCACGGCGTTGATGGTGGCCGTTCCGATGGCGGGCGAATCAATGGTGCTCATGACGCGAACACCTCATCCAACGCGCGTGCCAACGCCACGAATTCGTCGATGGTGAGCGTCTCGCCACGACGGGTCGGGTCGATGCCGGCCTTCTCGAACGCTTCGGACGGCACGATTTTCTTCAATGCGGCGTGCAGGGTCTTGCGGCGCTGCCCGAAAGCCGCGTCGATCAAACGGAACACGGTTTCGCGATCCACCACGGAACCGTCCGCATTGTCCGCGGCGGGGGCGTGACCGCCCGGGTAGCGCTTGAACAGCACCAGCGCGGAATCGACGTTCGGGGCCGGCCAGAACACGTTGCGGCCGATGACGCCCACGCGTTCCGCGGTGCCGTACCATGCGAGCTTCACGCTCGGCGTGCCGTAGATCTTCGAACCGGGCTTCTCGCTCAAACGGTCCGCCACTTCCTTCTGCACCATCACCAGGAAGGTGCCCAGATTGTCGAAACGTTCCAACAGGGTGAGCAGAATCGGTGTGGCCACGTTGTACGGCAGATTGGCCACCAGCGTGAAGGAATCGTCATCCTTGAAATCGGGCAGATTCTCCGGATTGACGGTAAGTGCGTCGCGGTTGACCACACGGAAGCGGTCCACGGCGTCCGGCATGAATGCGGCGATGGTTTTCGGCAGGCGTTCGGCGACCGGCGGGTCGATTTCCACAGCCGTCATCGTGGCGCCGGTTTCCAGAATCGCCAGCGTCAGCGAACCCAGTCCGGGACCGACTTCCAGCACATGGTCGTCGGCGGTCACGCCGGCCTCGCGCACGATGCGACGCACGGTTCCCGGATCAATCACGAAATTCTGCCCGAATTTCTTCGTCGGGCTGATACCCGCGTCGGCGGCGATGCGTCGGATGTCGGCCGCCCCCAGCAAATGGCCCTGTGTATGCTCGTTCACGTTTTCCGTCATTCCCTCTTCTGTCATTCCCTCATTATCCGTTCATGCCGGTACGAAAATCGTTGGCGATTAGCCGGATCAGTACCATCCGGTCTGTTCGGAGTGCTGCCACGCCGCGGACGGGCTGCCGTACCGCTGTGCGATGTAGCTCAGACCCCAGTCGATCTGCACGGCGGCATCGTCCTTCCAATTCGCGCCGAACGTGGCCATTTGGCTGCCCGGCAACGCTTGTGGAATACCGTATGCGCCCGAATACACGTTTTCCGCGCTCCAGCTCCATCCGGATTCGCGATTCCAGAGTTTGACCAGATCTGTCCAGTTCTGGCCGGTCCAGCCGCGCTGCGCCGCCGCGCCGGAAGCGTAGGCCTGTGCCTGTGCCGCGGAAGGATGGTACAAGCGGCAGCCTGCGGAAGGATTGCTCGGCTGCGGCGTGGGCTGCGGTTTGGGCTGGGGTGCGGGAGTCGGCTGCGGTGCAGGGGTTGGTGTGGGGGTCGGTGCCGGATCATCCTTCTTGGTGTTGTTGGAATCGTTATTCGAGTTGTTGTTCGAATTGTTCTTATCCGAGGAATCCGACTTGTTCGAATCGGTTTTGTCGGAATCGGACTTGTTCGAATCGGACTTATTGTCGTTTTTATTCGAGTCGTTCTTACCCGAATCGTTCTTGCCGTCGTCCGTCTTGCCGGAATCGCCGTTATCGCCGTTGCTGTTGCCGTTGCCGCTGTTGTCGGATTTGTCGGACTTGTCGGTATCGTCCGTAGTTTTTTCCGGTCCGACCGCAATGACTTTGTCGATGGCGATTTTCGTGGTCTTCTCTCCGGTCAGCGTCTCGCTTTCCTTCACGCCATCCACGTAGGTGACGGCGTACGTCTGCTGGATTTCGCCGTTTTCGCCTTCCTGCCGTACCGTGACTTCGCCCGGCTGCAGGTTCGGGTCGATGATGGTCTGCGTGCCGAACGGCACTTCCTTCGTGCGGGTCTCCTCACCATGCGTCACGCGGCGGACGCGCAGAATGGTCGTCTTGCCGTCCTTTTCGACACTGACGCGATCCTCCTTGCCCAACGTGATGCCTTTGGCGTCAAGAATGGAGGCAGCGGGCAGCTTGCCGTTCGGCGCCACCGAGCTTTTCCCGTCCGCGATGACGGTGACGGGCCCCTTCTGGTTGATGATGAGACCGCCGGTGAGCTTGTTGTAGACGTTGCTGATATTGACGGTGATTTTCGCCGCTTCGGTTTCGTTTTGGTTGAAGAAGTCCAGCAACTGCTCGGCGCTGGACGCGACCGTCCAGAACGGCACTTCCTGGCCGTCGATGGTGATGGTGGTCTGGTATGCGCTCTGCACGTTCACCACATCATGGTTCTTCAGCATGCTGGTCGGGCTGGTCGATTCCACCAGGTCGTGCGTTTTGACTTTCACGCCCTGCTCCTGCAGCAGACGGTCCACGCTCATCGCATATGTGGTCACCGTGGTGGTCTCCCCATTGACGGTCAACGCCACGGATTTGCGCGCGCCCACACCAAACGCCAACGCCGAAGTCAAAGTCAATGAGGCCACGCATGCCATGACGCGGACACGACGAAGCGTCACGAATCTCCGAGGGGTCCACCTTCTCGTCATTTATCCTCTTTTCAGCGCTGCCTACAACGCCGTTATTGTAACGGCTCAGCTGGAACGGTCGCCGTGCTTTCCGATGGTTTTATCCATACCGCCACATTTTTGAAAGCAGGTGCGAAAAGCGAAAAATAAAAAGGGGGCAGGAGAGAAGGGGATGTCCTGCCCCCGGTCGGACGAGACAGGTTGGGGGACGTCTCGTCCGCTTTGCCAGAAGTCTCAAGTTGGGGGAAGACTTCTGGAGCACTTACCCATGGTAAGAGGTCCAAGCCCGTCATACGGGTTCGAGCCTCCTGTCGGGATCGAACCGACGACCTGCCGCTTACAAGGCGGCCGCTCTGGCCATCTGAGCTAAGGAGGCATGTCCTCTTTTGCTATGAAAACAACAGAGGAACGATGAATAGCATAACCAGCGCTTCCACCGCAGTCAACTTAGCATTGCGGGTTGAGACGCGCCGGCTGCCCGTAAGGGGTTATTCGCCCGTGGTGACGGAAATCGGCCCCTTCTTGGCTCCGATGGACGGCATCTTGCCGGCAACGCCGACTTCGCTGTCCTTCAGGCCGATCGATTCCAACAGACCGTCCTTAACCGTCGTCTGGGCGGTGGTCAGCTGGTCCATATCCCAATACTTGCCGTTGATGATCACGGTCGGCGTGGTCATGCTGCCCTTGTAGCTGCCGGACTGATGCCACAGTTCGGAACGCTTCGGCGTGTAAGTGTCGATCGCATCAAGCCATTCCTGATAATCGCGGCCAAACGCCTTGTCCGCAACATCCTTGGAAACACCCGCGGCGATCATCTGCTCCTTGATCTTGGCGTCGCTCACCGACTTGTATGCGGAGCCTTCCTCCGGCTGGAAATCCTCGGCGTAGACCTTCTCCAGGAAGGAGATCAGATGGTTCGGGTCGCTGTCATGCTCGGCCAGGTAGATGGCCGCGTTCGCCGCGCGACTGGAATACTCGTCGGTGGACCAACGGTCCATGAACGCCATGAAATGCAGGTCCAGATTGATCTGGCCGGCATCGACCATCTTCTGCAGGTCGGCGTCCAACTGGCGGTGCAGGTTGCCGCAGCCCGGGCACAGGAAATCCATGTAGAGCTCGACGGTCGGCGCGCCCTCCACAGCCTTGCCGTAGCCGTTCTTGGAAATCAGCAGGCCGCCCTTCTTATCGACGAGCTTCGGAGTGTTCTTCACTTTCTGCAACGCCGTGTACGCTTCCTGCACGGTTTCGGTGGAAGCCTTCGTTTCGGCCTTCTTATGCATGTTGTGGTACACGGTGAACGCGCCGATCGCCACCAGAATCACCAGCACCGCCACCACGATGCCGCCGATGATCGTCTGCTGCTTGCGTTCCTTCTCCATCTGCTCGGCGCGCGCCTTCATCGCTGCGGCCTCAGCGGCCCTACGCTCGGCGCGGCTGGTACGCTTCTGCGCATCCTTGCTGTTCTGGGCCATCGATATTCCTTTCGACCTCACGTTGTTATGCTGGGCACCATACTAGCGATGCCTTGCTATCGATTCGCCGGGAATTCCGTATTGCCTTGCGATTGCGTCGGCAGCTCGCTCAAGTGGCGCAGATACGGCTGTTTACGCAGTGCGCCGCCGCCCAATCGCAGTACGATCGCGCCCGGAGCGGCCACGGCCACAAGCCAGCCGATCGCGCAGAACGCAGCCTGCGCCAGCCCGCTTTCGGAAAGCGGACCGCCAAGCAGCGTCGGCATCGGAATCGTCAATCCAAATATCCACGTATCCATCACGGCATACGGAAGCTGCAGCACGACCGTGGTGAGCGACAAACCCAGCGCGGCCACGGCCAACATGATCAGCGTCCGCACGATGGCGACGCCGAAGCCCTTCACGATGTGCCAGGGCAGTCCCGCCAATCGCAGCAGCCAGTCGGAACTTTTCTTCTCGCCGCCACGTTTGCCTTCGCGCTCGAGCTGCGCCTCCGTGTTGAATCCGATAGTGGCCAGCGCACAGGCGAACAGCAACGCGGCTGCCATCGCCGTCCACAGTGAGAACAGTCCGCAGACGGCCACGGGAATCGCCATCAGCGCGCAGGGGAGCATGCCCCGGCCCAACATCGCGCCACGCTTCACATCGGCGGGATTGGGTGCTTCCGCAACGTTCGGCCCATCCATACCGGGTACCGGCGGGAATGACATTGCGGGCGATTGCTGCGCCGCGGCCACCGTGGCCTGCGGTATGACGGACGGTGGCTGCCGCATGGCGATGCGTTGCAACGCGGGTTTGATGGTCGGGTCGACTTGCGTCGGCGCTTCCGCTGGATTCCATGCGTTCTGGGCCGGCAGCATTTGTGTTGACGGCATGGATTGCGGCATTACCTGCGTGCCTGTCGGCATCGCCCGCGTGCTGCCCACGTTGGGAAGTGCGTCGGAAAGCACGCTGGTCTCGGCATCGTCAACAGGTGCGATCACCTGCGTTGCGCTCGCGTCGGATTGGCTGGTCACTTGTTTCCCGATTACTTGAGTTGCGCTCACATCGGGCTGCCCGATCGCCTGCGTTGCTTCGCTGAGCCTTGGCATCGTGCGCGTGCCGATGGCGTTTTCGCCGGTTATGTCGTCCTGCGATTGCCACAACGTGCGCGGATTGTCGGGCGATTCAACAAAAGGGGGCATCGCCTCCGTATCGCCATCCGCTGCGCCACCATTGTCGGCCGCAACCCACGCCTGCGGATTCAACGCATCCACGGCGATCGCCTGCAGCAAATCGTCCGGCGTGCACCGCTTCGTCCGATCCGGATTGAGCGCCGAACGGAACGCGGCCATCGTGCCCGCGGGAAGTCCCGCAAGATTGGCGCTGCCGGCCGCGGCGCGTTCCAACACGGTCATCATCGGCTTCGTGCCGAACACCGGCTCACCCGTAGCGGCGAACGCCAATACGCTCGCCACCGACCACCAATCGGTCATTTCATCCGATTCCGCGCCATCAATGATTTCCGGCGCGATGAACCCCGGCGTGCCCATCACCAGACCGGTACGCGTCACATGGCTTTCGCCTTCGCCCATAGCGATGCCGAAATCCACCAATACCGGGCCGGTGCTCGACACCATCACATTCGTCGGCTTGATATCGCGGTGCACGATGCCGGCCGCATGCACGGCACGCACCGCCTCAATCAGCTTGCGTGCCAGCCGTTCCAAATCGTCGCCCACATATCGGCCATTGACGCGCACATCCTCACGCAGATTCTTGCCTTCGATCAACTCGGTCACAATAAAAGCCAACGCGTCGTCAAGTTCCATATCCACAATGCCGCACACGCCCGGATGCCGCACCTTCTGCAACGCCATCGCCTCCCTGCGCAGGCGCTCGCGTGCGGTCAACTCGTCGCGCTGCTGCTGCGGGGAATCGTCGTCGGAGAGGGAATCACGCAAAATCTTCATCGCATATTGATGGCCGCCATCGTCCCGCACACGCCATACCGAGCCCATGGCACCCGAACCAAGCCGGGAAATCAACGTGTAGCCGCCAACCAGGCTGCCTGCTTCCAGATTCAATGCGCTTAAGTCGCTCATACTTCCATCGTACTTGGCGTGCAGATTATGCACGCGAATTGACAGGCTGGGGAAAACGCCATGTGCCGCACGTTGAAGTCTGATGAAATCGAATCATCGACATGAAGAAGTGTCTTCACTTGCCGCACGCATCTGCAGCCACTTCACCGAAACCATGAGATGCGGGGCAGTGTTGAATGGTTTCGCGGTTCCGATAAAGGCATCGGAGCCTACGTGTCGTTTGGTTATGAGAATCAAGGAGGAGGCAGACCATGCTGCAAATCAACATGGCTGACGTTATGAACGTCATCGGCTCATTGACGCCGTACCTTATTGCGATTGGCGTGCTGTTCGCGCTCGCGCTGATTATCACTTTTGCCGTCAACAAGAAGACGGTCAAGGAAGTGGCGACCCGTAAGATCGTCCATTCCGAATCCTGGCTGGTGGCGCTTGTCGGCATCGTCGTGGCCGTGTCCATGATGCTGACCGGCCCGCTTTCCACGCTGCTCAACAACGCGACCACCACCAAGTACATGCTGTCCGACACCACCGTTTCCAAAGCCAACGAGCTGGCCAAGGAAGTGCAGTCGGAAGCCATCACCATGCTGAAGAACGACGATTCCAACCTGCCGCTGTCCAACAAGAAGGTCAACGTGTTCGGTTGGGGCTCCACCAACCCGGTTTACGGCGGCACCGGCTCCGGCTCCATGTCCGACCAGTACGAGACCGTTTCCATGCTTGACGGCATGAAGCAGGCCGGCATCGAAACCAATTCCGAGCTGACCAAGCTGTACACCGACTACCGCAAGGACCGCCCGATGGTGGCTATGTGGTCGCAGGATTGGACCCTGCCTGAGGTTCCGGCCAAGCAGTATTCCGACAAGCTGATCTCCGACGCCAAGGACTTCTCCGACGAAGCCGTCATCACCATCACCCGCGTCGGCGGCGAAGGCGCTGACCTGCCGACGAACATGAAGGCGAAGGGCATCACCTACAACAACAATTCCAAGGACTACGAAGATTTCAAGGATGGCGAGCACTTCCTGCAGCTGTCCCAGACCGAGCGCGACATGATCGACCTGGTCACCAAGAACTTCAAGAAGGTGACGCTCGTCTACAACGGCGCCAACGCGTTCCAGTTCGACTTCCTGTCCCAGTATCCGCAGATCAAGTCCGTGCTGTGGTGCCCGCCGGCCGGCCAGACCGGCTTCTCCGCACTGGGTGAGGTGCTCGCCGGCGATGTGAATCCGTCCGGCAAGACCTCCGACACGTTCGCGAAGGACCTGACCAAGACCGCTGTGTTCAACAACACCGATGGCACCGCCGCCGGCAACGCTTCGTCCGTCGGCACGAACGGCAAGTTCACTTACGACAATGCGGATGATCTCGCTGCTTCCTACATGGGCTTCAGTGGCGACAAGGTCACGGTGACCCCGACGTTCGTCAACTACGTCGAAGGCATCTACGTTGGCTACAAGTTCTATGAGACCGCCGCCGACGAAGGTCTGATCAACTACGACGACACCGTCATGTTCCCGTTCGGCTACGGCCTGTCCTACACGACGTTCAAGCAGGAGATGGGCAAGGTCTCCTACAAGAACGGCAAGATCTCGTTCGATGTGACCGTCACCAACACCGGCGATAAGGCCGGCAAGGACGTGGTCGAGGTCTACTACAACCCGCCGTACACCGATGGCGGCATCGAGAAGGCATCCAAGAACCTGGTTGCGTTCGAAAAGACCAAGAAGCTCGAGCCGGGCGCTTCCCAGACCGTGAAGATCGAGTTCGACGATGACGACATGGCCTCCTACGACCAGAAGGACGCTAAGGCGTACGTGCTGGAGCAGGGCGATTACGACATCTCCATCCAGTCCGATTCGCACCACGTGATCGACCATCAGAAGGTCACCGTGAAGGACACCGTCACCTACAATTCCGACTCGAACACCCATAACGGCGATGCCGTGGCCGCCACCAACGAGTTCGATTACGCCGCCGGCGACGTGACGTACCTGTCTCGCGCGGGCCACTTCGCGAACTATGCCAAGGCCACCGCCGCTCCGACCAACTTCTCGATGAGCGACGAAGCCAAGGCCGAGTTCACCAACAACAGCAACTACGATCCGAAGAAGTATGACAACGATTCGGACGAGATGCCGACCACCGGTGCCAAGAATGGCCTGAAGCTGTACCAGATGTATGGCAAGGATTATGACGACGCCGATTGGGACAAGCTGCTCGACCAGCTCACCTTCGACGATATGGACGACCTGATCGCCAATGGTGGTTACGGCACTCCGGCTGTGAAGTCCGTCGGCAAGATCCAGCTGACCGACGCCGACGGCCCGGCCTCGCTGAACAACAACTTCACCGGTGTTGGCTCCATCGGTTTCCCGGCCTCCACCGCGTTCGCCTGCACCTGGAACCGTGATCTCGCCAAGCAGTTCGGTGAGATGATCGGCGACATGGCTCACGACATGCACGTGGCTGGTTGGTACGCTCCGGCCATGAACATCCACCGTTCGGCATTCTCCGGTCGTACCTTCGAGTACTTCTCCGAGGACTCCCTGCTCTCCGGTGCGATGGCCTCCAACGAAATCGCCGGCGCCAAGTCCAAGGGCGTGTACTCCTTCATGAAGCACTTCGCACTCAACGACCAGGAGACCAACCGCACCAACATGGTGTGCACGTGGGCCAACGAGCAGTCCATCCGTGAAACCTATCTGAAGCCGTTCGAGATGAGCGTGAAGGAAGGCGGCGCCCAGGCCGTGATGAGCTCCTTCAACTACATCGGCTACACCTACGCCGGCGCTTCCAGCAACCTGCTGCAGACCGTGCTGCGCGGCGAGTGGGGCTTCAAGGGCTTCGTCCTGACCGATTACTTCGGCGGCTACGGCTACCAGAACGCCGATCAGGAAGTGCGTGCGGGCAACGATTCGATGCTTGCCACCACGAAGATCACCAACCACATCACCGATAAGTCCGCCACTTCCGTGAAGGCCATGCGTCAGGCCGCGCACAACATCCTGTACACGGCCGCCAACAGCTGGCAGTACGCGAATGGCGAGCCGAAGGTCGCCACCCCGATCTGGAAGACCGCCATGTATGTGGCTTGGGGCGTGGTTGCGGTGCTCGTGATTGGTCTGGAGTTCCTGACCATCAAGCGCTACCTGAGCCGCAAGAAGGCCGTCGCCACGATTGAGCCGGCTGCAGAGCCCGCTCAGGCCGAGTGATTGGCTGATAACTGAAAACCAATAATTGAATACCAAGCCGGGAGTCTCCGTGGAACATGGAGCCTCCCGGCTTTTGTATCTCATTGCCTTCGTTCGGATCCGTGTGCTGCTTTTTCTTGGCGCTGTATTTCCTGATATTGCATTGGTGCGGTTGTCAGGCTATGGATCTCATATCGCGTTCATAGCGCAGATGGCTGCATTGTTCGCGTCTTCGCTTCATCCGCATTTGGCTTTGCGATTCCGACACGCCGTGTGTTGTTGTTTTCGTGTTCACCTGGCCGTGGTTTTAGCGTCCTATGATGGTGTCATCGACGGTTTCAGGTCGCGTTCGGCTCGTTTTCGACACGCCGATAGAACGTTGGATTTCCAACGGTTTTACGCTTCGTCATGCCCGTCGGGTTGCGCGTTTGCGGGTTCTCGTGTAAGTTTATCTCTTGCTGCTCAGCACGGCGGCCTGGCTCCTTGAGTTTGGGGCGGTCTGCTGGTGCGGTGGTGGTTTGAGAACTCAAGAGCGTATTTGTACTACTTCTTTATAGTCAATGA
>OMAG01000906.1_pt1 | contig 10654 bp, 12 predicted proteins | sample 1673781 | NCBI WGS metagenome assembly OMAG01 (sample SAMEA103958127, study PRJEB25191) | human gut metagenome | biome: human-associated habitat [ENVO:00009003]; feature: intestine environment [ENVO:2100002]; material: feces | place: Germany | collected 2013/2015 | reverse complement strand
TCGTCTGTAAATATTCCCAGGCTCTCCGCTGCTGTTCTTTGTCCAGATTAAAGCGCAGGTTTGTGTTGCGGATATTGTTCTGCATGGTTTATCCCCTCCTTTTCAGGCTCATATAAGCCAGAGATTCGTAACCTTTGGCAGTGGCGCAGATGTCATCAATGATTGTGACTCGTGATTTGTCATACGTTCCGAAGTTACGGATCAGGCATCCACCACCGCCAACCACATACAGGCGCATCAGGTCAGGATTATATTCATATTTGCGGAGCGTGGAAAAAAGTTCTGCCACATACTGTCTGGCAATAGAACTGATACAATCCAGATATGGTGCTGAAATGTCAGCTGTTCCAAACCGCAGAATCTGTTCTACTGTGGATTCTTCAATTTTCACTCCGAATTTGTCCAGAACAGCGTTCTTTGCGGCAATCATGCATTGGTTTACACCAAGTTTTTCTGTCCAGCATCGGCTCTCCTGAGCTTTCTTATTGTTGATATACAGAATGTTCATGGTTCCGTTTCCGATATCTGCAAGGAGATTAGTTCCCTTGAAATTTCCAAGGTGGTTTACAATAGCCGGATATCCCTGTGGGTAAAGGCTACATCCCACAAAGCGGAGATGATATTCTTTGCCGTTGAAACGGTAATGGACTTCTGGATTCTGGAGCAGATAGGAACGAAAAGCTTCTCTTTGATTTCTGATCCATGTCAGAGGAAGTCCGGCAGCCAGATGAACATCTGCTTCACGGATGGAAAAGACATTCAGTTCCCTTGCAATAGCCATTAGCGTCAGAAGATAATATTCTTCGTCCATAGCTTTATCCGGGATAAATTCTTTGTGTCCTTCGCCAATCCGGTAGTAAATGCCGTTATATTCCAGAATATTCCCGGTGAAGATTGGTTCGGTTTCATAGGCTTTGATTCCGGTTGGTGTGACGGTGTTTGCTGTTTTCATATTGCCATAGCCATGATCTACAGCGATGATTTTTGTGTTTTTGAGTTCTCGCATAAAAAATACCTCCGTTTTCGTATTGATTGATTCAGCAGGTCATACCGGTGTGGTACTGCTTTGCTGTGAGATAAGCATACGAAAATCGGAGGTAAAAGACATTGAGTGGAAATTGAGCTGGAATTGAGAAAAAAGATATATTGTGCGTACATTCTTCATGTACTCTTGTTGTGATTTCATTGTTTTTTATCGTATAATATGGATACTGGAGGTGGTTTGGATGAAATACAAGATTTTAGTTGTCGATGATGATAAAGAATTGGTGAAAATGCTTTGTAGTTATTTTAATATGAAACAATATGAAACCATTACGGCTACAGACGGAATGGAAGCATTAAATAAAATAAAAATGAAACCGGATATTATTTTGTTGGATATCAATATGCCACGCATGGATGGGATTGAAGTATGTCGTCTGATACGCAGTAAAGTGTTATGCCCGATTTTGTTTCTAACAGCAAGAGTTGATGAAGATGATAAAATTAATGGGTTGCTTTCGGGTGGGGATGACTATATTACGAAACCATTTAGTCTTCGGGAGTTGGAAGCAAGGATTGTCACAAACATAAAGAGAGAAGAAAGGCATCAACAAAAAACGGAATACCGTTTCATGGATGAAATGCTGATTGATTATTCTGAAAAAATAGTAGCTATAGCTGGACACAGGATGGAGTTCACAAAAATTGAATATCAGATTATTGAATTCTTATCCATGCATCCAGGGCAGGTGTTTGATAAAGAACGTATATATGCACAAGTCTGTGGATATGATGCGGAAGGGGACAGTAGAACGATAACGGAATTAGTACGGCGTATAAGGAAAAAAATAGCGGATTATTCAGAAAAAGAATACATAGAAACTGTATGGGGGATTGGATACCGATGGAAAAAATAAGAAACTTGTCACTGAAAAAAACAATTCTGCTTTATTTTGTGATCAGCTTAACGGCAGCATTTCTGTTATCTGGATTTACAGTTCATTTTGCAGGAAATATGCAGAATAAAATATGGGAAAAATATATTGATTATGCAGATTATACGGACGTGTTTCAGCAATATGGAAAGAAATACGAGATTGAGATATCAAGACCTAATCAATCGCAGATGAATCGTTTGGACTATCATCTTTCGGAAATGTGTGACTTTATGGAAACATATTCGGTACTGATTTTTTCGATTGTTGGGAGTGTTGTTGCGGTATTCTTTTTTTATAAAAATAAGTTAAAGACACCTCTACAGGAACTAAAAGATGCCTCACAAATGATTGCAGATAATGAACTGGATTTTCATGTGTCCTATGAAAATAAAGATGAGATGGGAACTTTGTGTAAAGAATTTGAAATGATGCGAAGTGATTTAGCAGATAACAACAGAAAGATGTGGCGAATGATTGATGACGAGAAGGCTTTGCGGAATGCAATTGCACATGATATACGTTCTCCACTTTCCATATTGCGTGGGTATCAGGAAATGCTCTTAGAGTTTGTTTCTGCCGAGAGTATAAAAACAGAGGATGTTATTGATATCTTACAAACAGGCATGTATCAGATTGACCGTATAGAGCATTTCACGGAAAACATGAGAAAAATGTCCCATTTAGAACAGAGGGAACTGCAATGCTCAGAGATAGAGTTATCGGAACTGGCAAAAAAGATTGAGGCAGAAGCTGCCATGCTGTCCAAGAAGGAAAGTAAATTATGTAAGGTAGAAAGAGTGCAGGAACAAAACATTGTGAAAGTGGATGAGGAACTTGTCATGGAAGTGACAGACAACTTACTGGAAAATGCGGTTCGATATGCACAAAAAAGTATTGCTTTGCAGATAAAGAAAAAGGATGGTTTTCTTATAATTTCTGTTGAAGATGATGGAATAGGATTTGTGGATACTGAGGAAAAAGTAACAGAGCCATTTTATCATAAGAATCCACAAGATGATTTAAAGCATTTTGGCCTTGGTATGTATATTTCTCGTATTTTCTGTGAAAAGCATGGAGGAAATTTGAAAATATATAATGCCAGACAAGGCGGTGCTCATGTAGAAGCTCTTTTCAAAGCTGAATAAAAATACTTTATAAGGCTGAAATCACAAATAAAGTGGTTTTAGTCTTTTTTGTTGTGAATTTATTGAGAATTGATTTGTATGATGTTGTTAAAGAAATAAAGAAAGGAAGAGATACAATGAAAACAATCATAAAAAGAAGTATACTTGATTATTTAAAGAACCCTGTTTTGTGGATTGGCTTGATTATTATAGTTGCCAGTATGTATCAATGTCTGTCATCGTATTTGCAAATTCATTATATCAAACAGAATGAACAGATCACACAAAATGACGTAGCATTGGAAGATGCTGATGTCATGGATGGGTACATTCCCACATCTGATGATAAAGAAAGAAGAAGGGAGTGGGAAGATACGATCAAAGAGACGTTAATGGACACCTCCAAAAATGGTTTTGGATTTAGCAGGCAGGAAGCAGATCATGTAATGAAAGAAATTCAGAATATGGATGTAAAGACTGCTTCTGAGTTTTTGGAATCCCAATATGGCTATTATAATGCAATATATGCTTATGAGGACCTTGAAATTCATAAGGGGACAGCAGAAGAAATCAATCATTATATCGAGCGGAAATTATCCGAACATTCTTTTTCCTGGTACTTTGCCAAAAAATTTACGGATTTTGCAGGATTGCATATGGCCTTTTTTGCAACAGTCTTGCTATCATTTTTATTTATTCAGGATACACGAAAAAGTACCTATGAATTATTACATACAAAGCCTGTTACGGCAATCCAATATATATGTGGGAAAGTAATAAGCGGATTCATTAGTATGCTGGGAGTATTAGTGATTTTGAATGTTATATTCTTTATGCTGTGTTTGAAAACGTCTTTAGAATCGGGCTTTCCAGTAACACCAATTGATTTTTGCGTGAATTCTCTGATCTATATTATTCCGAATCTTTTGATGATATGTTGTGTCTATACAATTACAGCAGTAATATTTAAAAATCCGCTTCCGGCAGCACCAATCTTGTTTTTACACATTATATATTCAAATATGCTGACCATGAAGAATGATATTTATTATATGAGACCGTTCTCTATTATGGTGCGATTCCCTGGCAGATTTTTTGAAACACATGTAGCCAAAATGTCAAACATAAATCAGATTATTCTTGTAATTTCATCAGTTATATTAGTATGTATTTCTGTTACAATCTGGAAAAGGAGGAGGGTTCATTGAAAACGGAACTAAAAAACTGCCTGTCGTTATATAAGATTTTTTATTCATGTGCATTTATACTGATATTGTGTGCTATTCATCCGATTATATACTATGAAGAAATCGGTTCAGCGATTCAGTCGCCAATAGCATTTTTAACAATTATTTTTTGTAGTGACACATATTTGATGGAAGTAAAAAGTAAGCGTGCCGATGTATTTCATTTGTATGATCAAAAAAAGCAGTTAAAAGTAATATCGCAGAGAGTGGGCGTTCAAATATTATATTTATTAATACTTTCCTGTGTTGGATATGTTTTGTTTTTCTGGCAAAAACCGGGCAGTGTAAACGAAGGCATTTCGGGTATTCAGATATTTCTTTTATATTTCATTGCAATGTTTGGAACTATCTGGCTTTGGAGTATATGCTCTGTGATTTTGTGTACATTGCTTCGAAATATGTGGGCAGGTATTGGATGTTTATTTGGAATTGTCATTGGACTTATATCAAAAGCGGGAAGTTCATTTTTCGGAAATCTGGGATTGTTTTCTTTCAGCTTTTGTGAACCTACTCAATTAATGTCCGAGAGTTGGATTTATGGAACGCTTGTGTCTTTTATAGCGGGGCTGTTTTTATTTGCAGTATTACCAATGGCTTTAAAGAAAAGAGGATAGATTATGAGTATTAGAATAAATGATTTAACAGTTAGATTTAAAAATGGTGTAGTTGCAGTAAATAAGGCATCTCTTGAAATACCTAAGGGAATTTACGGACTTTTGGGTGAGAATGGTGCCGGAAAAACCACTTTGATGAGGGTTCTTACAACTGTTTTAAAACAAACGGAAGGAATGGTTTCCCTTGATGGAATTCTGTATAACGAGGGAAATTATGAGAAAATACAGAAAAAGATTGGTTATCTTCCACAGGAAATCGACTTATATCCGAATCTTACGGTGAAAGAATGTCTTGTATATATGGGGGGACTGTCAGGAGTAGCCAGAAATGACCTCGAACAAAGAATTACCTATTATCTGGAAAAGACTTCTCTTACAGAGCATCAGAATAAAAAAATGCGGCAATTATCTGGTGGTATGAAGAGACGTGTCGGACTCATACAGGCACTTCTTAATAATCCGGATTTTTTGATTATTGATGAACCTACCACCGGGTTAGATCCGGAAGAAAGAATCAGGATCCGCAATCTTTTGGTTGATTTTTCAAAGGATAGAACTGTGCTGTTTTCCACTCATGTAGTAGAAGATTTAGCAGCAACCTGTACACAGCTTGCCATTATGAAAAAGGGAAGTTTTTTATATTCTGGAAGCGTGAGTGGGTTGCTGGAAAATGCAAAGGGCTGTGTTTGGAATTGTACGGTACAAAATGCAGAAGAAGCCCGTTTGTTAGAAGCCAATTATTCTATATCATCTAAGCAGTATGTAGAAAATGGAATTCATATGAAAGTATTAAGCAAAGGAAAGCCAAATGAGAATTGTGTCCTGGATAATGATATCACTTTGGAAGATGCATATATTTATTTGACGAATAGTTGAATATAACGGCGGGCAAGTTGCCCGCCGTAAATTATGCTTTGATTTTTCCAGAAAATATTTTACTTACTTTGTTTTTCATGAGTATGAATACAATTTTTACTTATTTCCGTATCTGCGAAAACTCTTATAAATAAAAGGCAGTAAGGCTATTGCCATCACTGTATACATTACCATTACAAGCGGAATTTGTCGAAATACACAATTCCCAATCTGATAAATAAGTGGGACTTTTACACTTGCCTGTACATTTGTCAAAATTGTTGGTATCAAATTGAAAAGCGTTGTATACCCAGAAAGTGCCCGTCCTATAAATGGCAATAAGCAATATAAAAAGAACGGAATGCAAACAGCGACACTAATTGTATGCATTTTAGCCGCTACTAACATAGACACTACAGCCGCCAGCATACTGGCTATAAATCCACATACAACTGTCAACAAATAGTATTGTCCATATGACATAATGTAAATACTATATGCCTGATACATTTGATAGGGTGTATTCATACCACTGGTTCCCATAATTCCAAAACAAATCACACTAAGTAATATAATTCCCATACAATAAATCATAACTGTCGTAGCTATTCCTGCCAGTATTTTTGTTTTAACAGCTTTTGTACGTCCATACTTTGTAGAGAAAAATACTGCATCTGCTTTTGTCTGAAAATCATCTGCAAATATTCCAGCACAAATAAAACCAACTATGATTGCCAGAATAATAGAATACGTTTCTACATACATAATCATAGTATCCCACGAACTATAAGATTCGTATTCTACTGGTAATTTTATTTCATTATATTTCTTTTCCAAGTATTTTTTCTGAACAGAAGTCTTTCCATATTCTTCTGCCATCTTTTCCATATTTTTATGATAAGTGTCATAGAACTCTTGTATATTTTCTTCTGTAATTTGATTCAGAACACTTTCATCATATTCTGCATCCGGTGTTAATACCGATATTATAAAACCCCTAATATCATCTATCGGTTGTAATGTCGTTCCGTAAATCGCATTTTCTTCTGAGGATTGTGTCATCGCATTTTTATTTTGTTCTATAACTTTTCCAAGTTCATCTTCTGTCAATGTACCTTTCCATGCTCGTCTGTTATCTGTAAGTTTTCTTGTTGCCATAATTCCAGTACTAGCATTTCCATTCTCATCCACATAGCGATTACTTGTAACTGCAAATCCGCTAAAAATGACAGCAAGTATCAATGCCAATCCGATTGCAAATACATTAATTTTCTTTGAAAAAATTCGTTTTAATTCTAATTTAAGCATCTTGTTTTTCCTCCGATTTTTCTCCAAAATAAAATAGAAATGCATCTTCCAGATTTTTTTCTACAGCCACAGCATCTTCTGTTGGCTTTTCTATTGAAATAATTCTAAGCTCTGCTCCGGTTTTTGTTGTTTTTATATTTCCAACCAAATATTCATTCATATATTTGTCTATCATACTTCTCGAAACATTACATTGCCATACCTTTTCTTTCATAGAAGATACTAAATCTTCCGCAGTACCTGCATAAAAAAGTTCTCCATCTTTCATTAACATAATGTTATTCGCAATGTACTCAATATCCGATACAATATGTGTAGACAAGAGCACCAAACGTTCTTCCGACAATTCACTAATTAAATTACGAAAACGTATTCTTTCATTCGGGTCTAATCCAGCGGTAGGTTCGTCCAAGACAAGAATTTGCGGATCGTTTAACATCGCCTGTGCTATTCCTACACGTCTAACCATTCCTCCAGACAAATTCTTCATTTTTCTTTTACTGAATTTTTCCATTCCTACTTGATTTAATAATTGCTTCACTTTTTTTCTGGCAAACGGCATTTTTAACCCTTTTATAGAAGAAATGTACATCATATAATCATATACGGTCAAATCTGGATAATATCCAAAATCCTGTGGTAAATATCCCAGAACTTCTCGGTATTCACCTCCTAGTTTCCATATATCTTTACCATTCCATAATATTTGTCCTTCTGATGGTTGAACAATCGTACAAAGCATACGCATTAATGTGGTCTTTCCTGCTCCATTTACTCCAAGCAGTCCATAAATTCCTTTTTCCATAACACAATTCACTTTATTAACAGCATTTACTTCTCCGTATTGTTTTGTTACATTTTTAAATTCTAATTTCATACGTGTAATCCTCCAAAATTTTTTCATCAAATAGCAATGACTTCTGAACACAAAAAATAAAATATACAAAAGTCAATATCAGCATAGCCACCCATACCGGAGTTACAATTTTCTGATAAATAACATCATTTGCAACAATCATCATCCATAAACCAACCCATACCAGACAAGAAAGCACTGCTATATATTCTGATTTTTCCCATCTGCTGTACAATACACGAAAACATATACAACATGAAACATTTACCGGAAGCAAAAAATTAACCACCAAATCACTTAACGAGAGTATTGTTGTTTGATATGTAATTGCCAAAAACACCATAACGATCACCAGATCCACTACTCCAAACATTAACATTCTTGCTGTACAAATCTGACGCAGTGTGTAATAAGACGCCTGCTCAATCTCAATCGCACCATTTCTTCTGTTTTTCCAAATTTCCGGGACAATCAGAACCACAAATATTGTGGCAGATATTCCCATAATCCTCATCATATCTTTTATGTCTGACGTATAATTACTCAACCATATCCATAGACACATAAGAATACAACCTTGTAAAATCCACCATCTTTTTTTTATGAATTTTGTCTGCTCATACAAAAATTCAAAATAAGATGTTCTATGCGATTGTTTCGATAAAATTGACTCTGACAAAATATTCTGACATGCTTTTACTGTTCTGTTTTCTGCTTCAATCCTTACATATTTTTTTTCAATCTCCTCTTTATATTCCTTTATTTGTTGCTTATAATTCTTCATCTTTTTTCACCTCCAACTCTTTCATTAAAAGTTCTTTTGCTCTTCCGATTCGATATTTTACAAGAGAAAGTTTGATATGAAGTAATTCTGCAATTTCTCTTTGCTTCAATTCCTGAAAAAAATATAAAACTGCCGTTTCTCTAATTTCTTCCGGTAACTTTCTCACTGCCTGTTCAATAGTTAATCGGACTCCTAGCTCTTCTACATGATTTTTACTACTGTCCTCTGATTTTAGCAGTTCCTCTGATGGAATATCTTTTTTCTTTTTGTAATAATTTTTAACGGTATTTCCGGCAATTGTATAAAGATAATTCTTAACTTTTCCATATTCTTTATATCTATATAAATTGGAAAAGAAACTTGTAAATACTTCTTGTGTCAAATCCTCTGCCTCATAGGGATCATAGATATGTAACAAACAATATTGATATATGCTTGAGTAATATTTTTTGACCAGTTTTTCACACGCATCTTCATCTCCTGCTCTTGCTAGATGTACTAACAAAGAATCAGTTTTGTATTCCATTCGCAAATTTGCCTCCCTCTGTTTTCTAAATAATATAACAATCCTACTATAAAAAAAGTTAGGATTTTCTTTTGTTTTTATTTATATTTTTCTAAATATTCTTCCAAACATAAATTTTCTTCTTTCATTATTTTAGCGACAGTCGTTCCAACATAACGGTAATGCCATGGTTCATTACTAATTCCTGTTATATCCGTTTTATCTTCCGGGTAACGTTTTACAAACCCATATTTATATGCATTTTCGTCTAACCATTGATATACTTTTTCAGAAGAACATTTGTCGGTATCCGCATTAATATCAACACTCAGTCCTAATTGGTGTTCGCTTGTATCGGGAATTGCAACATATTTCTCGGCTTTCTGCCCGTAGGCATGGAAAAGGGCAGTCGATTTTCTCGGCTGCCCTTGCAATATGAGGATAAGATTATTCAGTTTGCTGCGGGGTCTTGTTCTGATACTTCTTCACCAGAAGTTTGGTTATTGGGGAGTGGGTCATACCCGTCTGGGTTTCCGTCGAGGTCTGTGTTATGATAGTTTTCATACAACCAGTATTTCCCCTCAATCTTGACTACAATGTTATCGCCATATTGATAAACTTCTGCACCAACAATAGGGTGATTTGCCTGGAAGTTTTCTTTGGGTATGCCGTCCAAATAATTACCTGCGTCATTTGTGCCTTGGAAGTTGGTAACATCACTTTCAATGACACCTAAATAAACAAAATCGTCTTTCAATTCGTTGAACGATGTTTGCGAAGTAGACTGTTTATACAAGGTGTCATTAACATAAATCATCGGTGCTGCGTCTGCTATACCCGGAGTAGTAACACTATCGTTGTTGTGGGGAAAAAGGGAAATTGCCGCGACGCATACTAAAGCCAAACAAGCGGCAACAACTCCCCATTTAACCCAAATCGGCTTTTTGGTTTTCTTTTTGTAGCTGATAGCCTCATCAACATACTTGGTGTCAAGCTCGCTCATGGCTTCGGAAAACTTCTTTGAGTTCATACGAATACCTCTCTTTCTGCTAAATAGCTTTTCATTTTCTGACGGATACGGGTCAGCCGGACGGAGATATTTTTCTCCGAAAGCCCTACAAACTCGGCTATGTCCTTGCAACTATCGGAAAACCAATAGCGGCGCATGAAGATAACGCGGTTTTCAACGGTCAGCGTGTCCAGAAAACTTTCAATGATATGGGCTAACTCTCTGGCTTCAATCTCGGCTTCCACTGTGTTTGGGGCTGCTATACAGGCTTCGATTTCCTCCATAGCAATCGTATAAGTGCTGCTGCGTTTGGCTGCTTCCTTTCTGTAATAGATTTTCAGTGAAATGTTCCGAACGATTTTACAGATATAGGTCAAAAGCGGGTTTGGCTTCACCTATATACTACGGTTTCAGCGGCGAATACTACATC
>OMAG01000905.1_pt1 | contig 10658 bp, 9 predicted proteins | sample 1673781 | NCBI WGS metagenome assembly OMAG01 (sample SAMEA103958127, study PRJEB25191) | human gut metagenome | biome: human-associated habitat [ENVO:00009003]; feature: intestine environment [ENVO:2100002]; material: feces | place: Germany | collected 2013/2015 | reverse complement strand
TGGAGAAAGATTAAATCCAACAGGAAAGAAAAAATTAAAAGCTGCTTTAAAAGAAGAACGTTATGATGAACTTGTTGTAGAAGCCATCAAACAAGAACAAGCAGGAGCTCATGTTTTAGATGTCAATGTCGGTTTACCTGGTATTGATGAACCAAAAGTGATGAAGCATGTTATTAAATTATTACAAGAAGTTATTCAACTTCCTTTACAAATTGATAGTTCTAATTTCCAAGCAATTGAAGAAGCTTGTGCGACTTGTGCGGTTTTGTGCTTCTTTCTCGAAAGTCTGGCGGAAACCACGAGGCTTTACAGGCTCTGTGCTTGCCGAGAAGATGATGCTTTCTCCTTTCTTAATTGGAATTTGGAAATATCCAGGAACCCATAGGTCTTCTGTGTAGGGTTCCTCTCGAGCCATGTCCTTGATGTATTCAAGGCCGTTGTACCAATGAGGATCGTAGACAAATTCGGGCTTGTGGTTGAATTGCAGATATAGCCTCGGGTAGCCTTCGTACAAGCAGAATGACACACCATTTTCGGTCTCTTCAAAGGATGTGTTTATCGCAGAGTTTTCGCTGCACAATGCCATTGAGTTGCGGAAAGCCAAGAATGGCTGGAACTGCAACGTCGTGGCAGAATGTGCTTCAAGCAACGTGTAGCGAATCATTATTCGGTTCTCGTGGGCGACAAATACTTTTTCCTTTGTCAGCACCACTCCTCCAACTCGATAGGTCAGTTTCGGAATTGTGTCACAATTAAACTCACGAAGGTATTTGTGTCCGTTTGGACTGTATGCGCCATTCCGGTAGCGGTGTATCCCTAAATTAAAAGGAGCGCCGTGCTGGATAACGGTCTCGTCAAGCGATGACAGCAGAACGTAATTGTCATTGCTCATCTCTTTTATGGGAGTGACAAGAAGTCCATGTTGCTTTCGCGTATTGCACCCGATTACAGTGGTGCAATGGTAAGAACCAGCCATATTTGTGCGCAGAATCTCTTTTGGAAGAGATTGGTCAAGGTTTATGAGCAGGTTCTTGTCAAACTTAAGGTAACTCATTATTTATATGTCGGAGTTTATATGTTATTTTAATGGTTCTAAATTATGGCACGAATTTAAGGATATTTTTTAGTAAAAAAAAGGAAACTGCTGCAAAACATATAATCAGTGCGGATATTGTGATTTTAAACATTGAGTTCGGAGCGGATTGAGTTGATGAAATCCCAGAAAGAAGACTCAATATTGGTGAAGAAGTTGCCTTTGTCGGGAGTGCGCAGTCGGGAAAATACATTCAAGGAGAGGGGGTGGCAGACGATGTCGATTCTGTCGTCCATCATTATTGGCTCGCCGTCCAGGTGTATGATGCCCTCGCGTTCGCGTTCAATTGTCAACGACGGAGTCCTGAACGAGATGATATTTGTGTCCTGGTCGATGTGTTTTGAGAAAAGCAGCAGCCCGAGAATGGCGGTGTCGAAAGGCGTTATCGGCAGCACAACGGTGACGTCAATCAATCCGTCGTGCATATCGGCATTGGGCGCGATGTAGGCGTTGTTGCCATATTGCGACGCATTGCCGCACGCGATGATGAATGCTTTCTCTGCTATGACGCCGTTGGGTGTGGTGATTTTATATCGTTGCGATCTATAGCGTAGATATTCTCCGATAGCGCTTTTGACGTAGTTGAGAGGTCCGCGTTTTGTGCTTTTTGCGAATTTCTCACTCACTTTTGCATCAAATCCGACGCCGCATGTGCAAAAAAACGGATGGCCGTTGGCGGTGCAGTGGTCGATGGTGTCGAATTCGTCAGAAAGGATAATGTCAATGGCTTTGTTTATGTCCATTGGTATGCGCAGATGTCTGGCAAGCCCGTTTCCGGAACCGCTTGGTATGATGCCTAATTTTGTGGCGGTGTGGCACAGCGCACTTGCTGTTTCGTTTACTGTCCCGTCGCCGCCAACAGCAATTACAGCGTAGTAGCCGTCGGCTGCGGCTGCTTTTGCAAGGTCGTATGCGTGGTTCGGGCGTTGGGTGAACCGTATGGTTATGTCGTGACCGTCAAACCTCTTCTCAAGGACTTCCGGCAAATAGTCTTTTTTGCCGTTTCCTGAAATGGGGTTGATGAGAGCCAAATATTTTCTGCGTCCGTCCATATTTGCAAAGGTAGGCAAAAAATGCCGGAAATTTCTTTGAAAATGCCGATTATTGAAATTAAAGAAGTATCTTCGTGAAAAAATAAGTGTATGAAAAACAAATTCGATTTAATTCTTAACATTTCAGTCTTTGTGTTGGGCGTAATCTTTATCGTACTTTGGTCGAACGGAAAAGGCGTGTTCGATTTGGTGTCGATGGCTGTGGGAATTCTTTTTATCGTGTTCAGCGCATGGTCGCTTGTCGCGTTGCTTGTCAAGAGAAAGGATGGAGTGTTGCCGACAAAAGCTGTTGCGTGGACATCTGTGCCGGTCGTAGGCAGTTTGGCATTGGGAATTGCAATGGTTGCGGCAAGCAGTTTCTTTGTGGAGATATTTTCATATTTGTTTGCCACGATGCTGATTGTCGGTGCGATTTATAAGTTTTGGAGAATAATGTCGGCGAAGAAGACAGTAGACTATCCAGTGTGGGTGTTTATTATTCCGTCGGTAGTCATGGTTTGTGGAATCGTCTTGTTTGCGGTAGGCATACAGATTGTCCAACAATGGCTGGCATTGATTGTCGGAATTGCATTTATTGTCTATTCGCTCCACTCGCTGCTGGAAAGCGTTCTGTTTGAGAGACTACGGTCAAAGCGGACAAAACAAAATGTCGAGGACGTCGATTTTGTGGACATCCCCGACAATGATAGTCATTAATTGCTAAAGAGCCAACCGTGCGTTGACGTATGAGATTATCTGATTTATCACGTCTTCCTCCGGGAGGCGTGACGAATCGATGCACAAGTCGTATGACGAAGAGTGCCCCCATTCTTTGTCGGTGTAGAAGTTGTAGTATTCAGCACGTAGTTTGTTTGTCTTTTTTGCCAACGCTTTGGCGTCGTCGATGGTGAGACCATCGATTCGCTTTGTGATTCGTTCAGCGCATGCATCTTGTGACGCGCTTATAAAAATGTTGATACAATGCGGGTTGTGGCGCAGAAGAAAATCTGCGCACCGTCCCATAATCACACAAGATTCGCGTTCGGCAATTGCGCGGATAGTGTCGCATACGGTTTTTTGGACGCTGTCGTAGTATGATGATGCCGGACTCGCGGCAAAAGGTTGCATGTAGAAACCGAGGTTCATTGACAGATTGTTGATGTAGAATGACGGGAGCTTCTCGTCGTTTTTTTTGAACAATTCTGGATTCGCTCCAATTTCTTTGGCCGCCTCAAGCAGCAGTTCCTTGTCGTAGAATTTGATGCCGAGGCGTTCGGCGAGTTTCTTTCCTATATCATGTCCGCCACTGCCGAATTGGCGGCCGACGCTTATCACATATTTCTTCATAGCGGTTAATGTTTTCACAAAAATACAATATTTTTGTGATACGTATTGTCGATTTTTGCGATTTTTAAGAAGAAGGACTTCTTCTGTGTGAATATTTGCGATGTTGACAAAAACATATGAGGAATTATTTAATTTTTAGGTGGAATATCTTTGGAATTCTAACGCAAACAAGTAAATTTGCAATACTATTTAATTAACCAATAAAGAAATTTAAAATGAGTTTGAAAGTATTGTTAATGGCGATGTCTATGGCTGCTGGTTCTACATTCGGAATCGTGGCACAATCGGCAGCGGTGGTCGATGTCCTGAAAGAAGTTAAAGCGGAATATGCACCAGATACGCGTGTGGCAGTTTGGAGCGTCATGGCAAAAACAGTGGATGGAGTGGAAGTTCTGACCGGAGATGTCGACAATCAATCGGCCAAATCCGATATTTTGGCAAGACTTGACAAACTAAACATAAAATTTGAAGATAGAAAAAAGATTCTTCCAGAGGCAACTGTTAAGGGGCCATGGGCATTGGTGTCGATATCTGTGGCATGTGTCAGAGGTGCTGCCGCGAGCGGTGCTGAACTCACATCGCAGGCGATAATGGGCACGCCTGTGCGAGTCCTTAAATCAGAAGACGGAATGTCGATGGTGCAGACTCCTGATGAGTATATAGGTTATGTCACCGACAATTCACTTAAATTCATCTCAGAAGAAGAATTTTATAGTTGGAAAAAAGCCGACAGGCTTGTTGTCACAGAACTTGAGACGTCGATGTATGAAAAACCGAAAGTAGACAATCAAACGATTGTGTCCGATTTGTTGCTTGGCAATATATTGGTCAAAAAAGGAGAAAAAGGCAAGTATTATAAAGTTGCCACACCAGACGGTCGTGAGGGTTTCGTGCTTAAGAAACACGCAGCGGCACTTGAGGAGTGGGCAAATCAGACATACGATTTCAAGACGATAGAGAAAAATGCGCGTAAAATGATGGGACGTCCATACCTTTGGGGCGGAATGTCGGCAAAGATGGCTGACTGTTCAGGTTTTGTGCGCACATCGTATTTCTCAAACGGCATAATCCTTCAGCGCGACGCTTCGCAGCAGGCGTTGACGGGAAAGAAAGTTGACTGCGCAGCATGGCGGACAGAGGCGGAGCCGGGCGACCTGATATTCATTGGGTCAACATCGGGTAAGGTTACGCATGTGGCGATGTATGTCGGTGGAGGAAAATATATCCACAGTTCCGGACGTGTGAAAGTCAACAGCATGGATCCAAAGGCCGATGACTATTTGGATTACCATTTCATTTCTATGTCGAGAATAAACAATGAGGTTGGTACAAAGGGCATTGTCTCAGTGAAAAACCATCCTTGGTATTTTTGAAAAAACTAATTAAAGAACATATTTATGGATCGTAGGAATTTCTTAAAAGGAACCGCCTTGGGTTTGGTGGCTCTTTCTGCGCCAATATCATTGTCGGCTGCAGAAAAGACAAGAACTGTGGCAAAAACTGGCAAGTTGAAACTGTCATTCAAGCCAAATGAATTAAAATTGCGACATGCTTTCAATTTGGCTCGCAACAGCCGTACAACGACTCCTGATGTGCTTGTGCAGTTGGAGTATGATGGCATTGTCGGTTATGGAGAAGCGTCGATGCCTCCATATCTCGGTGAATCAATAGAGTCGGTAACAAAGTTTCTCGGCAATTTGGATTTGGGACAATTCAACGATCCGTTCCGTATAGAAGAAATTTTGAGCTATGTTGACGGCACCGCTCCTGACAATAGGGCGGCGAAGGCATCTGTCGATATTGCTTTGCACGATTTGCTTGGTAAAATAATGGGTCAACCATGGTATAAGATTTGGGGATTGTCGCCGGAAAAAACGCCGAACACATCGTTTACCATTGGAATAGACAAGGCTGATGTTGTGCGTCAGAAAGTTGACGAGGCGGCGCCTTATAAAGTTATAAAAGTGAAGATGGGACTGGATAACGACAAGGAATTGGTGGAGATTATCCGGTCAAAAACAGACAAGCCATTGTGTGTCGACGCCAATCAGGGATGGACAGACAAGGAAAAGGCTCTTGACATGTGTCATTGGCTGAAAGAAAGAGGCTGTATGTTTGTTGAGCAGCCGTTTGACAAGAAAATGATAGATGAGACGGCATGGCTTCGTGAGCGCAGTCCGCTTCCAATCATTGCCGATGAATTCTGTCAGCGGATTCCTGATGTGATGCGTGCATATCAAGTGTATGACGGAATCAATATAAAATTGATGAAGAGTACTGGATTGCATGAGGCATATAAGATGGCTGTGCTTGCCAAATCGCTGGGAATGAAGTTGATGATTGGTTGTATGACGGAAACTTCTTGCGCTATCAGTGCTGCTGCTCAATTGGCTCCAATGGCAGATTGGGTTGACTTGGATGGAAACTTGCTGATTGCCAACGACAGTTTCGATGGAGTGAAAGTTGTTGACGGTAAAATTACATTGACCGACAAGCCTGGAATTGGAGCTACGCCTATTAAATAAATTTTGTTATGAAGAGTGTTTCAGAGGTATTGCTACAGCGACGGAGCATCCGTCGTTATGAAAGGGAATCTATTCCGGAAGAGACTATGCAGTTTGTCTATGATGCTATTCGCAACACATCGACAAGTTACAACGGTCAGCAATTCTCGGTGATAGATATTGACAATCAGGAAACCAAGGAGGCGTTGTATGCTTTGACAAATCAGAAGCAAATAAAGACGTGCAATCATTTTCTCGTTTTCTGTGCGGATTATAACAAAATATGGGGTCTTGCACAGAAAAAGGGGATTGAAATACCTCCATTTCAGAACACGGTCGATGGCATAATGGTTGGCATTATAGATGCGGCATTGGCAATGCAGAATGCGCTTACTGCGGCATTGGCATGCGGTCTGGGATGTTGTTGCATCGGCTATGCAAGAACTGCGGCTCCTGAGAAAATAGCTGAATTGCTCAAGTTGCCGAAAGGGGTATTTGTCGTGTGTGGTTTGGCGATGGGTGTGCCTCGCGAACTGCCGGACATGAAGCCTAAACAGCCGTTGTCGGCGGTTATTCATAAGAATAGCTATTCATCATCGGATGAGTTACAGAATGCTATGCTTGAATATGACGAGGTTATAACGCAATACAACAAAACTCGGTCGGGAACAACTTCCGACAATGATTGGTGTGGGCATATTCTTGACTATTATAGAGAGGCGCTGTCATACCATATGTTGGACTATCTGAAAGCTCAGGGCTTTTCTCCGGATAAATGACTGTATTGCATACAATATTGGCGGCCCCGTTTTTATTGTGCACGACGCCGTGGCGATTTTGAGAATCTGAAAAAAAGAAGTAATTTTGAAGTCAGAAGAGAATTCATTTTATGGAAAAAGATATAGAACTGATTTTAATAAACATATCTGGAGAAGACCGTCCCGGTTTGACTTCCGCGTTAACAGAGATTCTGGCTAAATATGAGGCTAATATATTGGATATCGGTCAGGCTGACATCCATCACACGTTGTCGCTTGGCATATTGTTCAAGACCAATAGCGGCAGGAGCGGTGATATAATGAAAGAATTGCTGTTTAAAGCATCGGAGTTGAACGTTACTATAAAATTCACACCAATATCAGTGGATGATTATGGCAAATGGGTCGGCATGCAGGGCCGAAACAGATATGTCATAACAATTTTGGCGCGACACATAACAGCTCGGCAGATAGCTTCTGTTACGCATGTCATAACAACGCAGGGCCTTAATATTGACGCCATTCAAAGATTGACTGGGCGTATGCCGTTGGCGGATATTGACGATACCGACAGCAAGTCGAAGGGATGTGTCGAGTTTTCAGTGCGAGGCACTCCGTCCGATTATGCCAAAATGCAGTCGGACTTCATGAACCTTGCGAATGAGTTGGAGTTTGACATCTCTTTGCAGCAGGACAATATGTTTCGCAGATGCCGTCGTTTGATTTGTTTCGATATGGATTCTACTCTGATTGAAACAGAGGTTATTGATGAACTTGCCGAGCGTGCCGGTGTCGGTGAAAAAGTTAGGGCTATTACAGCGAGGGCTATGCGTGGAGAAATTGATTTCAAGGAAAGTTTCAAAGAACGAGTAGCGCTTTTGAAGGGACTTGATGAGTCAGTGATGCGTGAGATTGCAGAAAACTTGCCAATAACAGAAGGCGTTCCACGCCTGATGAAAGTGCTTAAGCGAGCAGGCTATAAAATAGGAATTCTGTCGGGCGGATTTACGTATTTTGGAAATTATTTGAAGCATAAGTTTGGCATAGACTATGTTTATGCCAATGAGTTGGAAATAGAAAACGGGAAACTTACTGGCCGCTATCTTGGCGAGGTTGTCGACGGTAAGCGTAAGGCGGAGTTGCTGCGTTTGATAGCTCAGGTGGAGAAAGTGGATATTGCGCAGACTATTGCTGTGGGCGACGGTGCCAACGACCTGCCCATGCTGGGAATTGCCGGCCTTGGAATCGCTTTCCACGCAAAGCCCAAAGTAGTTGCCAATGCCAAGCAATCCATCAATACCATCGGCTTAGATGGCGTACTTTACTTTCTGGGATTTAAGGATTCATACACTGAAATCCACCGATGAAGGTGTGGCATTTCTTGTAAGGGTGAAAGAGAAAACATTTTTTCATGCAGGAGATCTGAACTGGTGGTACTGGGAAGAAGAGGATGATACATATAAAATGTCAAAGGCAGATAAGAAGCTGGTTAGTATGATTTCTGAGAATTATAAAGAAGATTATGAGCATGTAAAGACAGGAAATCCGGGAGAGGATTTGTATCTGAGATTCTTAATGGTTACGGATTATATAAGCGGAATGACAGATTCCTATGCCAAAAATCTTTACAGGGAATTAAATGGAATGGATTAAGAAAATCCTTGACAATCCCCAGTGGCAAGTTTTATAATGCTATGGAATAAATGAAACAAAGACCATGACGAAGACAGTAGGATATCGGTCAAAGTCCCAGAGAGCCGGAGTTGGTGAGAGCCGGTATGAGTAGCCTGTATCTGAACATCACTTCCAAGTCGCAGTCTGAACCGCAAGCCTGATTTTAGGAAAGGCAAGGTACGAAGTAGGAACTGACGGTTGCTTTCCCGTTACGAAAGCCATGTATGCAGCACAGGCTAAGTACATTGTAACAGGTGGTACAACGCAGAATTTACCCGCGTCCTTTTACAGGATGCGGGTTTTTTATTTAATAGGAAAACCACTTTGTTCTTAATTAGGAGGAGAAAAGATGTACAACAAAGTATCCACGAATATGAATTTTGTTGAGAGAGAAAAAGAGACAGAAAAATTCTGGAGAGACAATGACATTTTCAGAAAGAGTATGGAAAACCGTAAAGAGGGAGAGGTCTATACCTTCTATGACGGACCGCCAACCGCCAACGGAAAACCACACATCGGACACGTACTGACACGTGTTATTAAAGATATGATTCCAAGATACCAGACCATGAAAGGAAAGATGGTACCTCGTAAAGCCGGATGGGACACCCACGGACTTCCGGTGGAGTTGGAGGTAGAAAAGCTTTTGGGACTGGACGGAAAAGAACAGATTGAAGAGTACGGTCTGGATCCGTTCATCCAGAAATGTAAAGAGAGTGTTTGGAAATACAAAGGAATGTGGGAGGATTTCTCCGGTACCGTTGGTTTCTGGGCAGATATGGATGACCCATATGTAACCTATGATGATAATTTTATCGAATCCGAGTGGTGGGCATTAAAAGAGATTTGGGATAAAAAACTGTTATACAAGGGCTTTAAAATTGTACCTTACTGCCCACGCTGCGGAACCCCGTTGTCTTCCCATGAGGTGGCACAGGGCTACAAGGATGTAAAAGAACGTTCCGCTATCGCAAGATTTAAAGTAAAAGACGAGGATGCCTATATTCTGGCATGGACCACCACACCATGGACCCTGCCGTCCAATGTGGCACTCTGTGTAAATCCAAATGAATCCTATGTAAAAGTAAAAGCGGCAGACGGATATACCTACTACATGGCAGAGGCATTGTTGGATTCCGTATTGGGAAAACTGGCAGATGAGGAGAATGGTGTAAAAGCATATGAGATTCTGGAAACCTACAAAGGTATAGATTTAGAGTATAAAGAGTATGAACCATTGTTCCGGTTTGCAGATGAGATTATCGCAAAACAGCATAAAAAAGCATATTATGTGACCTGTGATACCTATGTAACCATGGGCGACGGTACCGGCGTTGTTCACATTGCACCGGCATTCGGTGAAGATGATGCCCAGGTGGGTAGAAAATACGATTTGCCGTTTGTACAGCTTGTCAATGGGAAGGGCGAGATGACAGAGGAGACAGACTATGCAGGTGTCTTCTGTAAGAAGGCAGACCCGATGGTGCTGACAGATTTGGAGAAAATGGGATTGTTATTCGATGCTCCGAAATTTGAGCACAGCTATCCGCATTGCTGGAGATGTGACACTCCGTTAATCTATTATGCGAGAGAGTCATGGTTTATTAAGATGACGGCGGTAAAAGAGGATTTGGTACGAAACAACAATACCGTCAATTGGATTCCGGAATCCATCGGAAAGGGACGTTTCGGTGACTGGTTGGAGAATATTCAGGACTGGGGTATCTCACGTAACCGTTATTGGGGAACTCCGTTAAATGTCTGGGAATGTGAGTGCGGACATCAAGAATGTATCGGAAGCCGTGAGGAACTGGCAGAAAAGAGTGGAAATCCTGAAGCAGCAAAGGTAGAGCTGCACAGACCTTATATCGACGAAGTAACCATCAAATGCCCGGACTGCGGCAAAGGAATGCACCGTGTACCGGAGGTTATCGACTGTTGGTTTGATTCAGGAGCTATGCCGTTTGCACAGCATCATTATCCGTTTGAGAATAAAGAACTGTTTGAGCAGCAGTTCCCGGCACAGTTTATCTCAGAGGCAGTAGACCAGACCCGTGGATGGTTCTATTCCTTGATGGCAGAGTCTACGCTGTTATTTAACAAAGCCCCATATGAAAATGTCATCGTATTGGGACATGTACAGGATGAGAACGGACAGAAGATGAGTAAGTCCAAAGGAAATGCGGTGGACCCGTTTGAGGCGTTAGAGCAGTACGGAGCCGATGCCATCCGTTGGTATTTCTATATTAAT
>OMAG01000903.1_pt1 | contig 10677 bp, 12 predicted proteins | sample 1673781 | NCBI WGS metagenome assembly OMAG01 (sample SAMEA103958127, study PRJEB25191) | human gut metagenome | biome: human-associated habitat [ENVO:00009003]; feature: intestine environment [ENVO:2100002]; material: feces | place: Germany | collected 2013/2015 | reverse complement strand
ATAAAAAGCTTGATACTATCAAAGAAATACAGCAGGAAATGATGGATTTTCTCATACGAAAAGAGACAACATCAAATTGGGCGACAGAAAAGGAAGTTATTACAAAAGAACAAAAATGGATTCGGAAGAAGGAACTGGATAGATCCAGACAAAGCAATAACTAAAAAAGCTATGTACTGCATGGCAATTGAGAGCGAGGTGTTATGATGACCATAGAAGAAATTCTTGCAGGGGAATCAAAAAATGTAGAGTTTAAAGAGAACCTGCCGGAGAAAAGCATCAAATATATGAAATCTGTGGTTGCCTTTGCAAATGGAACCGGAGGAAAAATCATTTTCGGAATTGCCGATAAAACTAGAGAGGTTGTCGGCTTTGACAAAGAAGATGTGTTCAAGAAAATGGATGCCATTGCCAATGCTGTATCAGACAGCTGTGAACCGGCAATCATCCCGGATATTACTTTACAAACGGTTGATGGCAAGACTGTCATTGTGGTAGAGGTTTCTGAGGGCAGACAGCGCCCGTATTATATCAAAGCCCTTGGCAGAGATGGCGGTGTATATGTCCGTGTTGCCGGAACTACCCGCCTTGCCGACGAGTATATGATAAAAGAATTGTTGTTTGAGGGCAGTAACCGTTACTACGATCAGGCTTTGTGTACGGAACTGAATATCACGGATGAAGATATTGATGCTCTTTGCAAAGCTATGAAAGAGCAGGCTGTCAAAAATGCCCGTACAGAGGAACAGAAAGCATCGATTAAAGATGTAGGCAGACAGCAGTTGCGCTCCTGGGGCATTTTGATTGAGCGTGATGGAAAAGATTATCCGTCCAATGCTTTTGCTATTTTAACAGGCAACGGTGGACTTCATGTTGCAACGCAATGTGGCGTGTTCAAAGGCACAACGAAAGCGGTATTTGTTGATCGTAGAGAATATACCGGTCCGCTTTGGGAACAGATAGACGAAGCATTTCAGTTTGTTTTGAGAAATATTCATCTGGGTGCTACAATTGTGGGAATTTATCGCCAGGATGTTTATGAGATTCCACCAGATGCCATTCGTGAGTTGATTATCAATGCTATGGTACATCGTAGTTATCTGGATCATGGTACGATACAGGTGGCGGTATATGACAACCGATTGGAAATTACTTCTCCAGGAAAGCTGCCAATGGGACAAACGATGGAGCGTATGAAAGAAGGCTATTCCAAAATCAGAAATGAAGCCCTTGCCCATGCGTTTGCTTACATGAATCTGATTGAGCATTGGGGAAGCGGTATTCCGAGAATTATAGACAAAGTAAAAGCTGCCGGACTGCGGGAGCCGGAGTTTATTGGTGGCGAAGTTGATTTGCGTATTAATATTTATCGAGGTCAGGTTGCGACCAATAACGCCATGATTAACGCCAATGGCACTAAAAATGGCGCTAATGGCGTTAAATGTGGCGTTGATGATGGCACTAATAGCGCTGAAGTGCCGCTTAATAAGGAACAGACGCAGATAGAAAAATTGTTGCAGATTATAGAGAAGAATCCGTCTGCAACACAGGCATATTATGCGGAAAAAATGGGTATATCGAAAAGAACGGTTTCTCGAATGTTCGCTTCTTTACAGGAAAAAGGTAGATTGGTACAGGACGGAACAAAACGAAAAGCAAATTGGAAAATTATAAGGTAGGAGGACAGCATGGATACAGATAAAATAATACAAGATTTAAATCGCAGATTTGCTGCACCTCTGGATGAGTTTTATCAGCGTCGTATCATTTTCTGGTACGATGAAGATAAGGAATTTGAGGATAAACTGGATGAAGTGGTTTTGGAAAATGCAAAGGTGATTGCGCTGACTGGAAATAATTCGTTTTCTGTAAAAAAACTGCTTTCAGTAGATGATTTGACCACAAATTATCTGGTTTACAGTCCGTGTGTTTATAATCGCCCGGATGATAACTGGCTTCTGGACGTGGAGCTTTACAGCGAAGAGTTTCGGGCGGATCTGATTTCTATCTGGATGGATGAGATGGGACTTATATCAAATCCGGCAATGAGGAAACAGGTTAAAAATTATCGTGCTTACTTCAATGCGAAAGACCGTCGTTTGAAAGTTAGTACACAGAATAAAGTTCCGGAAACACCGGCACAGTTACACATGGCTGTTATGGCGGCAATCTGTGGATTGAAAGATGCACAGCCTAATATGATTCTCCGTAGTGTGTTCCAGGCGGGACTTGATTTGAATAATAATACGGTTTATCAGGATTTTGTAAAATATCATGCAGACGCAGCATTTTGGGCGATGGTTCGTCAGGGATGCGGATTTGTGGAGGAAGAACCAGACCTTGGGCGGTTAGCAATTCATCTGCTTTTAACTGCAACGACCCGCACCATGCGGCAGGAATATCTTGCCGGACTGGACGGCTTTATTTCCATGCCACATCAGGCATATTGCTATGATTTTATTTCTGAATGGCTTCATAGTGACAACATTCCGCAATTATATGATGTGGCACGTTATGTTGAGGATGAAGCCCGTCTGTATCAGCGCTTTGAAAAGCTGACGGTAGAGGATTTGGTAGGAACAGTGGAGGTAGTTGTGTTCCCCAGAGATTATGAGAAAAGTCAGCAGTTCCTGAATGAAGAAGGCAGAGTATTTATTCAGGGCAGAGTATCTGCAGAGGACGATCGCGCCAGTAAACTGATCCTTGAAAAAATCCGTCCCTTTGACAATATGCCAAGGGAAATCTGGATACAGTTTGACAATAAAGAAAGCTACACACAGCAATCTCAGGAATTGCTTGCAGACCTCAGACGTTCACCGGGTGACAGTGCTGTTGTGATCTACCTGAAAGACGTAAAGGCCATAAAGAAGCTTCCGGTTGGATATCATGCACAAATTCAGGACTCATGGCTGAACTATATGTACGAAAAATATGGTAAAACCAATGTTAAAGTTGTAGAAAGAGGATTGAAAAACTTATAGAAATGCGCTAAACTATACCCGAATATGTGTATAGTAAAAATGAGATAGATTCAGAAGATGGAGGAAGAAAAGATGGCAGAAAACAAGATAAAAACCATTGGTGTCCTTACCAGCGGTGGTGACGCACCTGGAATGAATGCTGCAATTCGTGCAGTTGTCAGAAGAGGTTTAAGCAATGGATTAAATGTAAAAGGTATTCTGAAAGGATACAATGGTCTGTTAAACGAAGAGATTATTGACATGAGCGCAAAAGATGTATCTGATACAATTGAGCGTGGAGGTACAATCCTTTATACAGCACGTTGTGCAGAATTCCGTACAGAAGAAGGCCAGAAACGTGGAGCAGAGATCTGCAGAAAACATGGAATTGACGGACTTGTTGTCATCGGTGGTGACGGATCCTTCGCAGGTGCTCAGAAGCTTGCGAATCTCGGAATCAATACAATCGGTCTTCCCGGAACAATCGACCTTGATATTGCATGTACGGATTACACAATCGGTTTTGATACAGCAATTAATACAGCAATGTCAGCAATTGACAAGATAAGAGATACTTCAACTTCGCATGAGAGATGCTCAATCATTGAAGTTATGGGAAGAAATGCAGGCCATATCGCATTATGGTGTGGTATCGCTAATGGTGCCGAAGATATTCTTATTCCTGGCAAGTATGATTTTAACGAAGAGAAGATTATCGAAAAGATAATTGAGAATAAGAAAAAAGGCAAGAAACATTATATTATTGTTAATGCAGAAGGTGTCGGACATTCATCATCTATGGCTAAGAGAATTGAAGAAGCTACAGGCATTGAGACAAGAGCAACAATCCTCGGACATATGCAGCGTGGCGGCAGCCCTTCATGTAAGGACCGTGTATATGCATCAATGATGGGCTCAATGGCAGTTGACCTCCTTGCGGAAGGAAAGACCAACAGAGTTGTAGCATATAAGAATGGCGAATTTGTAGATTATGACATCGACGAAGCTCTTGCAATGACTAAGGATGTTGATGCACATATGTATGAAGTAAGCAAATTACTTTGCAGATAGGAATTTATATTGATTACAAGTACAGGTAATTCACAAATTAAAGATGTTATGAATTTAATCAAAAAGTCCGGGGTACGAAAGGAACGCGGACTTTTTGTTATTGAAGGAATAAGGATGTTTGTGGAAATTCCTAAAGACAGAATTGTTAAAATATATGCGTCAGAGAGCTTCGCGTATGATAACAAGGAAATGCTTTGTGATTACCGATATGAGATAGTAGCGGATAATGTTTTTAAAATGATGTCTGATACGAAAACCCCACAGGGAATATTGGCAGTTGTTAAAATGCTTGAATATGATATAGAGGATTTGTTCAAAAAAGACAAAGTACCTATGCTTGTAGTTCTGGAAAACATACAGGACCCCGGTAATCTGGGAACAATTATAAGAACAGCAGAGGGTGCAGGTGCTACAGGCATAATTATGTCGGATAAGACCGTTGACATATATAATCCCAAAACAATACGTTCAACAATGGGTTCACTTTTCAGAATGCCATTTGTGTATTCAGAAGATGTTGTAGCAGCCATCCATAGTTTAAAACAGCAGAATATAAAAGTATTCGCCGCACACCTTGAAGGCAGGAATTATTATTACGAAGAAGATATGAAGGTGCCGATGGCTGTTTTGATTGGTAATGAAGGAAACGGGCTTACAGAGGAACTTTCAAAGGAAGCAGACGTAAGAATCAAAATACCTATGGAAGGTAAACTTGAATCATTAAATGCAGCGGTTTCCACGGCAGTTATCCTGTATGAAGCAATGAGACAAAGGCATATTCAGCCGTAAATTTGACATTTATGATATAGTCTGATAAAATGTATCTGTTTATGTAACAAATTTGTAACAATTACAATGGAGGTTATCATGAAATCAAAATCAAGAAAGACGGCTGTTCTTTCGGTAATAATTTTACTGTTAATAATGCAGCTGGCATTCCTTAATGAGAGAAAACATGAAGATAATAAAACAAGCATACAGTTAGCAGAACGCAATGTGCAGGACACATCTGTCAGCGATAAAGAAGCGGCATACACAGAAGAAATTGTTTCCACAGAACTTAATGTGGTATACCGCAACACATCATCTTTAAAAGACATTTCCCAGGAAATGGAAGAAAGTAAAGTAAAATCGTCATATGATAATAAAGTAGTATCATATACTCTTGAAGAACTTATAATTTACTCCGAACCGGATCTTAAATCAGAACCTGTAGGAATTATGTATTCCGGAAGTGAGGCCGACGTCCTTGAACGGGGAGAAGAATGGAGTAAGATACAGTCAGGTAAAGTAACCGGCTATATACGTAATGTAGACGTTCTTTTTGACAGTGAGGCAGAGGTTATTGCCTCAGTAATCGGTAATAAGCAGGCTAAAGTTAATGCGGATGTGATTAATGTATACGCAGAAGCAGACGATTCAGCAGCAGTTATTTCAACTCTTGAAAAAGGAGCGGAGATAGATGCTTATGAGGAGAACGGAAATTATACCCTAATATCATGTGATAATGGTTTCGGTTATATAAGTAATGATTCATTTGATGTAAGTTATAATCTTTCAAAAGCAGTATCAATGGCTGAAATAGAAGCCATCAAAGAAGAAGAAAGAGCCGAAGCAGCAAGAAAAGCTGCAGAAGAAGCGGCAGCACAGGCAGCGGCGGCACAGGCAACAGCGGCACAGAATGCCATTAAGCAGCAGACAACCACAAGAGGAGCTTACACTGTATCTGCAGAGGAACTGCATTTACTCGCAGCTATTATATACTGGGAGTCAGGCTGGGAACCTTCAGAAGGACAGCTTGCGGTAGCCAATGTTGTTCTTAACCGTGTATTTTCATCGAGATTTTCACAGAATACGATTACTTCTGTTGTGTATGCGCCGGGTCAGTTCTCAGGTGTAAGTGAAAACGGGGTTCCATCCGCAAGATTCCAGGCAGTCCTCAATAAGAGCAATGAGGAACTTAATGTGAGAGGCTGTTATGATTCAGCATTGAGAGCACTTGCCGGTGAAAATAATATCGGGGACCTCTTGTTCTTCATTAATGTAAAAAAAGCTGATATTACAAAATATAAAGGATATACAATCGTTAATAACCATTGTTTCTACACATATTAAAATGACTGGAGGTGTGGCATATGGAATATGTTATTTACGGCTGGTTAGGTGCACTTATCCTGTTTCTGGTTATTGAGATAGCAACCACAAGTCTTACAACTATATGGTTTGCCGGAGGTACAGTAGTTGCTATAATACTCAATTTGTGCAAGGCACCTTTTGCAGCACAGGCGGTTAGCTTTTTCGTTATATCACTGGCACTTCTTATTCTTGCCCGTCCTGTACTTGATAAAGCAATGAAAAAGAACCAGGTTAAGACGAATATTGACAGCCTTATCGGAGAAAAAGCCAAAGTAACCGAAATAATCAACAATATTGATGAGACCGGTGCCGTATTTATAAACGGACTTACCTGGACAGCAAGGTCGGAAGACAGCAATAAGATAATTGAACCGGGTGAAGTGGTTGAAATTAAAGCCGTTTCAGGTGTAAAATTAATAGTACAATAAAAATAAAAGGGAGACAAAAAAATGACATTATTAGAATCAACAGTATCTGCAGGAGCGATAACCGCTATTATCGTTGCAATAGTTTTATTAATAATTATTGCATCGTGCATCAGAATTGTACCACAGGCACATGCGGTAATTCTTGAGAGACTTGGAGCTTATAAGAGAACATGGGGTGTAGGTATCCACCTTAAAGCACCTTTCATTGACCGCCCTACAGCAAGAATGAGCCTTAAGGAACAGGTAGTAGATTTCGCACCACAGCCTGTTATCACAAAGGATAACGTAACAATGAGAATTGATACGGTAGTATTTTTCCAGATAACAGACCCTAAGCTTTACGCATACGGTGTTGAACATCCTATTATGGCTATTGAGAATCTTACAGCCACAACACTCCGTAATATAATCGGTGAACTGGAATTAGACCAGACACTCACATCAAGAGAAATCATCAATACCAAGATGAGACTTGCCCTTGATACAGCAACAGACCCATGGGGAATCAAAGTAAACCGAGTTGAACTTAAGAATATTATTCCACCGGCAGAAATTCAGAATGCCATGGAAAAACAGATGAAGGCAGAACGTGAACGTCGTGAGATGGAAACAAGAGCTGAAGGTGAAAAGAAAGCCAATATTACCGTAGCGGAAGGTAAGAAGCAGTCAGCAATCCTTGAAGCAGAAGCAGAAAAGCAGTCAGCAATCTTAAAAGCTGAGGCTAAGAAGGAAGCTACAATCCGTGAAGCTGAAGGTCAGGCTGAAGCAATCAGAGCCGTACAGATGGCTAATGCAGAAGGTATTAAGTATATCCGTGAAGCAGGTGCAGATGAAGCCGTTATCACATTAAAGAGCCTTGAAGCATTTGTTAAGGCAGCGGACGGAAAAGCAACGAAGATTATAATTCCATCTGAGATACAGTCAATTGCAGGACTTGTCAAGTCGGTTGTTGAAATCGGCAAGAACGAAGAGACAAAATAAAGAAGGTAACATTATGAACTTAAAAGGATGTAATTTTTTGACACTTAAGGACTTTACACCGGAAGAGATACTTTATATGGTTGACCTTGCGGCAGAACTTAAGGATAAGAAGAAAAAGGGCATACTTACAACAGATATGCATGCAGGAAAAAACATTGCACTCATATTTGAAAAGACAAGTACAAGAACCAGATGCTCTTTTGAAGTGGCAGCACACGACCTCGGAATGGGAACGACGTATCTTGATCCATCAGGTTCACAGATTGGTAAAAAAGAAAGCATTGCCGATACAGCAAGAGTCCTTGGAAGGATGTTTGACGGTATTGAATATCGTGGTTTCGGACAGGAAATCGTGGAAGAACTTGCAAAATATGCAGGAGTTCCTGTATGGAACGGCCTTACCAACGAATACCATCCTACACAGATGTTGGCAGATGTACTTACAATTAAAGAGAAACTTGGCAGAATAAAAGGCGTTAAGCTTACATATATGGGTGATGCAAGATACAATATGGGTAATTCACTCATGATAGTAAGTGCGAAACTTGGTATGCACTTTACGGCATGCACATCCAGAAATTATTTTCCTGATGAGGCACTTGTTAAAGAATGTAAAGAGATTGCGGCCAAGACAGGCGGAACAATAACACTTACAGATGATGTTGATGCAGGAACAAAGGATGCCGATGTAATCTACACCGATGTCTGGGTATCAATGGGTGAACCTGATGAAGTATGGGCAGAAAGAATTAAAGAGCTTTCACCATATCAGGTTAATAAGAAAGCAATGGACAATGCTTCAAAGGATGCGATTTTCATGCACTGCCTTCCAGCTTTTCATGACCTTAAGACTAAGGTTGGCAGGGAAGTATATGAAAAATTCGGTCTTTCCGAGCTTGAGGTAACTGATGAAGTATTTGAATCGCCACAGTCAGTTGTTTTTGATGAAGCAGAGAACAGAATGCATACTATTAAAGCTGTGATGGTTGCAACATTATAGTTTTTATAGTAAAATGCGAGGGTAGGAAGAGAGGTTACCCTTAATGCGTTCAGGTAAAAATAATTTTCAGAAAATTGTGCGTCTTATAATAGACGTGTTAAATGTAATATTTGGCATTGCGGCAATTGTGCTTACCGTTTTTGTATTTATTAATACCGGTAAGAATAAATGGATGTTCCACATTATTTTTTCAATAGGCGGACTTATGAACATGATGACCGGAATTAAATACCTTATGACCGACAGAAAGGTATCGGGAATTATTTCGGAAGTAGTAGCAGTTATACTTTTTGTAGTTGCTTATGTAAGTTATCTTGCCATAGGAGGTTGAGAAGATGAGAGAACAGATGCTTGCAATGCTTAAAGAAAGCGATGATTTTGTATCAGGACAGGAACTTTGCGGAAAACTATCCGTTTCAAGGACTGCGGTATGGAAGGCAATTAATTCTCTTAAAGAAGCCGGATATGTCATAGAAGCAGTCAGGAACAGAGGCTATCGGCTTGTATCCTGTCCTGATGTTTTGTTATCTGATGAGATACAAAGCCAGCTTGAGACAAAATGGTTTGGAAGAAAGATATCATATTTTGATGTGATTGACTCGACGAACAGCGAGATAAAAAGGCAGGCGGAAAAAGAGCTTATTCCGGGGATGCTTGCAATAGCGGAGAAACAGACACTTGGAAGAGGGCGTAAGGAAAGACATTGGGAATCTCCGGCAAAGACGGGAATATGGATGTCTTTTGCTGTAAAGCCTGATTTACCACCATATAAGGCGTCAATGATTACACTTGTTACAGCCCTTGCCGTGGCTAAAGCAATTAAGGATGTCACCGGCCTTAATACGGAGATAAAGTGGCCTAATGATATTGTAATAGGAAGCCGTAAGGTAGTTGGAATTTTAACGGAAATGAGTGCTGAAATGACCACAATCAATTATGTGGTTATAGGAATTGGAATTAATGTTAATATGGAATCTTTTCCGGCAGAACTTGAGGATAAGGCAACGTCACTTTATATTGCAGGCGGAACTAAAGTAAGAAGGAGCAGTATTGTTGCAAAGTTTGGCAAATATTTTGAAAAATATTATGAAATCTTTTGTAAGGATGGCAATTTGTCCGGAATAAAAGACGAGTATGAGGAACTCCTGGTGAACCGGAATAAAGAAGTCTACATAATAGAAGGAGACAGCCGTATCAAACGTGTTGCAATCGGTATTGACACGGACGGGGAACTTCTTGTAAAGGACGATAATGGTAATACAGAAAAAATAATGGCAGGGGAAGTTTCAATAAGAGGCATTTATGGCTATGTTTAGGAGAATTGTTGAATGAAAGAAGATTTAGATGTATTATGTGCCGCAAGCTCTTACGATAAGAAATTTTATCTTAATGAGGACTTCGGGGCACTTCCGGATTCGATTAAGGATGAACTTAAAATAATGTGTGTTCTTTTTACTGAGGATATCGGAGGAATTATCATCCTTGAATTTGATGAGGAAGGCAATCTTTTAATCAGGACAGAGGCAGATGAAGGAGATTTGCTTTATGATGAAATAGGAGCAGGCCTTAAGGTCAAACAGCTTCAGAAGGACAAAGCAGAGACTTTTCAGGCTCTTGAAATGTATTATAAGGTATTTTTCCTTGGAGAAGATATAGAATGAAAATAGGAACAATGGAATTTGACAGACCGGTAATGCTGGCACCTATGGCTGGGGTGACGGACCTTCCTTACAGGCTTATCTGCAAGGAGATGGGTTGTGACTACATGGTTACCGAGATGGTAAGTGCCAAAGCGGTTCTTTACAATAACAAAAATACCGATATTCTGTTGCAGACATTGCCGGAGGAAGCACCATCGGCATTACAGCTTTTCGGTTCAGACCCTGAGATTATGGCTGACATTGCCCTTCGACTGGAACCTTTGGGATTTGCGGCATTTGACATTAATATGGGATGTCCCGTGCCTAAAATTGTAAATAATGGTGAAGGCTCGTCATTAATGAAAAATCCCTCTCTGGCAGGTAAAATAGTCAATACAATGGTTAAAAAAATTACAAACTTTGGCACCTGGATATATAAAATATAAAGGAATGGTTCCGTT
>OMAG01000895.1_pt1 | contig 10727 bp, 9 predicted proteins | sample 1673781 | NCBI WGS metagenome assembly OMAG01 (sample SAMEA103958127, study PRJEB25191) | human gut metagenome | biome: human-associated habitat [ENVO:00009003]; feature: intestine environment [ENVO:2100002]; material: feces | place: Germany | collected 2013/2015 | reverse complement strand
CGCTGAGACTGATGCTGGATCACGCGTTCCGTGATTGCAGCATTTCCAGAATCCATAACGACTTCGAGGTTGCCCGGAACGAAATTGCCGCATGGGAAACCCATCGCAGGGCAGGCTTTCGGGAATTGGGTGTGGAGGACGGTTTTCTCCACATGATGATTACAAGAGAAGAGTATCTGAAGCAGTGTAAACGTGCTGATTGAGGACGAAATCGCAATGCATATGCTGCAATAAAATACGCATATTGCCTGTTCAGCTCGTCCGGCCCGCGCAGGGGCGGATTTTCTGTAAGATTCGGCAATTCCGAATAAAATCCGGCGCTTTTGCTTGACAGGAAGACGCAAAGGGTGGTACGGTATGAAAAACAACGCTTTTGTTTGGAGTAGGCTGATGAAACCTGAAAAAACGGGCAGGCGGTGTGTCCTGATCCTTTTGATTTTGCTGGCGGCGGTCTTTTTTCTGTCGTTCCTGCTGGGCCGGTACCGCGTCTCGGCATTACAGACCGCGCGGCTGCTGGCGGACCGGGCGCTGTCGGGCGTTTCGCGCGGGCATCTGCGCCTCGCGCCCACATGGACGCCGGAGGAGGCCTCCGTCGTCATCCAGATCCGCCTGCCGCGCATTTTGTCCGCCGCGCTCATCGGCGCGGCGCTCTCTGCCGCGGGCGCGTCGTATCAGGCGATGTTCCGCAACCCCATGGTGTCGCCCGATCTGCTGGGCGCGTCGACCGGCGCGTGCTTCGGTGCGGCGCTGGCGATTCTGCTCGGCGCGAGCTACGCCGTCATCACGGCAGGCTCGTTCCTCTTCGGCCTTGCGGCGGTGGGACTGACGTATCTGGTCGGGCGGCTGAGCCGCATGCGCTCGAATCTGGCGATGGTGCTGGCAGGCGTGATGGTCGGGTCGCTGTTTTCCGCCGGAACCTCCTTTATTAAATTGGTCGCCGACACGAACGAGCAGCTGCCCGCCATCACCTACTGGCTCATGGGCAGCCTCTCCGGCACCCGTATGCACACCGTCGCCTTTGCCGCCGTCTGTATGGCGGCAGGGCTGACGCCCCTGCTGCTGCTCCGCTGGCGGCTGAACCTGCTGACCATCAGCGAGGCTGAGGCGCGCAGCATGGGCGTCAATACGAAGCTCCTGCGGCTGGCCGTCATCGTCTGCGCGACGCTTGCAACGGCGGCCAGCGTCTCCATCAGCGGCATGATCGGCTGGGTGGGACTCGTGATCCCGCACATCTGCCGTCTGCTCGTCGGACAGAACACCCGGCTTCTGCTGCCGTGCTCGATGCTGCTGGGCGCAAGCTTTCTCATGCTGGTCGACGATCTGGCGCGGTGCCTCACGACGGGCGAAATTCCGCTCGGCATCCTCACGGCCCTCGTCGGCGCGCCGCTGTTCCTCTATTTAATTGTGAAGGGAGGCGCGCGGGATGCAGCTTGAGGTATCTGACCTTGTGTTTTCCTATGGCGAGGCAGACGTATTAAAAAGCGTCAGCTTCTGCGCGGACAGGGGCGAGCGTATTGCCGTGCTCGGCCCGAACGGCGTGGGAAAGAGCACGCTGTTCCGCTGTCTGCTCGGCTTTCTGGAGCCGAAGCGCGGCTGCGTGAAGATCGCCGGGCGCGACGTGCGGGACTATTCCCGCCGCGCGCTGGCGGCGGAGCTTGCGTATATTCCGCAGTCCTACAGTCCTGCATTCGACCATACGGTGCTCGACAGCGTTCTGATGGGCCTTGGCGCGCAGCTCGGGCCGTTTGACAGCCCCTCTCGGGAGCAGACAAACGCAGCGCAGCGGATTCTGGACGAGCTTGGCATCGGCGCGCTGGCTTCGCGCGGGTGTATGCGCATCTCCGGCGGCGAACGGCAGCTGATGCTGCTCGGCCGGGCGCTGATCCAGAACGCGCACACGCTCATCATGGACGAGCCGACGGCGAGTCTTGACTATGGCAACAGCTTCCGCGTCATGCAGCGCATCGAGTCGCTCTCCGCCGGAGGCTACAGCGTGATCTTCTCCACGCACGAGCCGAATCAGGCCTTCCGCTACGCGACGAAGGTGCTCGCGCTCAAAGACGGGCGGGTCCTCGCCTTCGGGCCGCCGGCCGACGTGCTGACGCCGGAGCTGCTCGAAGCGCTCTACGGCGTCCGGGTCGCCGTCACGCAGGTTTTGGCCGGGGGACAGAGCTTTTCCGTCTGTACGCCGTATGGCGGGGAGGAGCTTTGATGTTTACGTGGACGCCGGAGATGATCCGGCTTATGCAGAACGCCAACGCGCGCAGCGAGTATCACCGGCAGCTCGCCGCCATCCTCGCACCGAAGCTGGCCGGCTGCCGCACGCTCTGCGACGCGGGGTGCGGGCTGGGAGCGTTATCCGCCGCGCTGAGTCCGTATTTCGAGAAAATCACAGCGGCGGACGTGTCTGACGAGGCGCTGGACGTGCTGCGGCAGACCATCCGAACGCGGCAGCTCACAAATATCACGCCGCTGCACTGCGATTTATTGACGTCGGAGGACAAAACGCAGTACGACGCGATGGTCTTCTGCTTTTTCGGCAGTCTTGCGGAGATTCTTCCCGTCGCGCGCCGTCAGTGCGCAAAAACGCTGATTATCATCAAAAAGAACTACGATTTACACCGGTTTTCTCTGACAGAGCAGCCCATTCGCGGCGAGACGGCTCCCGCCGCCTGCGAAACGCTCCGCAAACTGGGCGTGCCGTTCGAATTTGACGCGCAGGAACTGGAGCACGGGCAGCCGTTTGCATCGCTGGACGATGCTGTCCGGTTCTTCCGCATCTACAGCCGGGACGAAACGCCCGGCGCGATTACGCCCGAGGCCGTCCTGCCGCGTTTGCTGCGGACGGACAACGCGCAGTACCCGTATTATCTGCCGCAGACCAAGCGGCTTGGCATCCTGACGATCAGAATGGAGGATCTTGTATGAAAGCGCTTTTCACATCCATGCTGCAGGCGCTCGCGCAGGGCGAGGGTGTCGTGCTGTGCAGCATTCTCGCCTCGTCCGGCTCCACGCCGCGCGGTGCGGGCGCAAAAATGGCCGTCTTCGCCGACGGCCATACGGAGGGCACCGTCGGCGGCGGCGCGGTCGAGCTGGAATCCGGGAAGCTGGCGATGGAGGTCCTGAAAACGAAGCAGTCCCTCGTGCACGGCTACTGCCTGGCTCCCAACGAGGTCGCGGACATCGGTATGATCTGCGGCGGCAATGTGACGGTCTATTTCCAGTACTTTGACCCGGCAGACGAAAACGGCCGGGCGCTGCTGCGCGGCATTCTGGAGCTTCTGAACGGCAATCAGAACAGCTGGCTCGTCTACCGCATGGACGATGGCTGCGTCAGCGCAATGGGGACCTATGACGAGGCGCATGGTCTGCGCTTCACGGACTGCATCACACCGGACGAGCTGCGCCCGATGCTCCGCGCGGACGCGGTCACGAAAAAGGGCGAGCCGCGCTATTACGTCGAGCCGCTCACGCGGGCGGGCTATGCGTATATCTTCGGCGGCGGGCACGTCGGCGCAGCGCTCGTGCCGGTGCTGGCTTCGGTCGATTTCCGCGTTGTGGTCTATGACAACCGGCCGGGATTTGCCACGCCGGAGCACTATCCGCAGGCTGAGCGCGTCATTCTCGGCGATTATCTGGACATCGGCGCACATCTGACGCTTACGGAAAATGATTATGTCTGCATCATGACCCCCGGCCATCAGGCCGACCGCGAGGTGCTGCTGCAGGCGATGCGTTCGCCCGCGACGTATATCGGCTGCATCGGCAGCCGCCATAAAATTGCGTCGACCAATGCGTATCTCACGGAAAACGGCATCCCGGAGGCGGAGCTTGCCCGCATCCACGCGCCCATCGGGCTGGACATTCTCGGCCAGACTCCGGCGGAGATCGCCGTGTCGATCGCGGCAGAGATGATCCTGCACCGGGCGAAGCGCTCCGGGACCGCGAAAAAGCCGCGGGAGGAGGGGTAAGGATGCACGTATTTCTGACCGGTCCTGTGCAGATCGGGAAAAGCACGCTGATCGCCGCCGCGCTGGACGCTTTGCAGCCGGAGCGGCTGGGCGGCTTCCGCACCGTCTCGGCAAAGCCGGAGGCGGACGGCAGCAGACCCGTCTATCTGCATCCCGCCGCCGCGCAGGATCTGCTCTGCGGCGCACAGAACCGTGTTGGCATCCGCCGCCCGGAACTTGGCATCGCGTCGTTCCCGGACGCGTTTGAAACGGCGGGCATGGACGCGCTGAAGGGCGCGGAGGACTGCAACCTTGTGCTGATGGACGAGATCGGCCGCATGGAGCGGCACGCGGACACGTATTCCGCACGCATCCGGACGCTTCTGGATGGATGCGTCCCCATCCTCGGCGTGGTGCAGAAAAAGGCCGACACCCCGCTCGCCGCCGCCATCCGCAGCCACCCGAACGTGCGCCTGATCGAGGTATCGGAGGAGAACCGCGACGTGCTGCTCCCGGAGATCCTGAGCGCACTGCGCAGCTGAACGTCTGCGGCAAACTCGTATATACCTGCCCATTCGGCTGTAGGGCAGGTACTACCCATAACGCACAGGAGGTTTTATGTTCTTTTCTTCTGTTCTTGACTCGGCTGCCATTGACGAAAAACAGGTGCAGTCGTTTTTCTCGAAGCTGACGCTTGAAAAGCTGCTGTATGCGGCGGTGCTGCTGGTTCTGTGCGCAGTGCTCATCAAGCTGATTCTGAAGGCGGCGGACAAGCTGTTTTCGCATTCGAAGCTTGACCACACCATTTTCGGCTTCCTGCGCACGACGGCCAAGGCAGTTCTGATCTTTATCGCCGTCATGCTTGTGGCCGGGACGCTCGGCATCGATACAAGCTCTCTGCTGGCGATTCTGAGCGTTGCCGGTCTTGCCGTTTCGCTCTCGATGCAGACGGCGCTGTCCAACGTCGCGGGCGCGCTGATGATCCTGACGGCCAAGCCCTTCCGGTCGGGCGATTATGTCCAGATCGGTGACAAGGCCGGGACCGTGCTGACCATCGGCGCGGTCTATACGAGCCTGCGCACCTATGACAACCAGATCATCTATCTGCCCAACAGCCAGGTCACGGCGGGCAGCATCGTCAACATGACGAGCGAGGACGTGCGCCGCGTCGACGTGACGGTTTCGGCATCCTATGACGATGCGGCGGACAAGGTCCGCGCCGCCCTCTGCGCCGCTGCGGCAGCGCATGAAAAGACGCTCCGCGACCGGCCTGTCGAGGCGCACGTCTTCTCCTACGGCGACAGCTCGATCCAGTATGTCCTGCGCTTCTGGGCGCGCACAGAGGATTATTGGACGTGCTATAACGATGTGCTCGACGGGATGCAGGAGGTCTTTTCCGCTGCCGGGATCACCATGTGCTATCCGCATATCAATGTTCATATGGGATCATAAAAAAAGGAATATCCGGATACCGCATATCATTTTCTGCATAAAGTCAGAATTATCTGTTATTTTGTAGATAATTCTGACTTCATCTATTTTTAATGTTTTATTCTCTCCGTAAAATTGGATTTCCGATGATCCCCCGCAGGGGGTTCGCATCGGTTGACTTTTTTCGGGGCGCTTGGTAAAATGGACACAAGCTATATGAGGTGCATCCTGCCGCTTTTTGGTTTCAAAGCGCAGCTGCGCCTGCTCGGTCTGTCCGCACGGGCAGTCCGCCGCCCCTTTCGGCTCTGCGTCCGGTGTACGCAGGCCGGTTCAGAACATATTTTAGGAGGATACATCATCGATGGATTGGGATCGCTTAATCACAGTTGAACAGATGGAAGCAGCGACCAACGAATTGCTTGAAACCGGCAAAAAAGTTGGCGCGGATTCCTGGCAGCAGCGCGTCAAGAATCAGACGCCGCACTGCGGCTTCGGCGAAGCCGGCACCTGCTGCCGCATTTGCTCCATGGGCCCCTGCCGCATCACGCCGAAGGCCCCGCGCGGCATCTGCGGCTGCGACGTGCACGGCATCGTCGGCCGCAACTATCTGCGCTTCACCGCTGGCGGCGCAGCCACGCACTCCGACCATGGCCGTCAGATCTGCCACACGCTCTATCAGGCGAAAGAGGGCGGCTCCTACCAGGTCAAGGATCCGGAAAAGCTGAAGAAGATCGCCGCCGAGTGGGGCATCGAGACCGAGGGCAAGGATATCTACGATCTGGCCCACGAGGTCGCCGAGACGGGTCTTCTCGAGTACGGCAAGCCGTTCGGCGTGCAGCGCTACCTCAAGCGCGCACCGGAGCACACCCAGAAGCTGTGGCATGACGCCGGCATCGAGCCGCGCGCGATCGACCGTGAGGTCTCGCAGTCGCTGCACATGACGCATATGGGCTGTTCCTCGCTGCCGGAGGCTCTGATCAAGCAGTCCCTGCGCGCCGGTCTGTCCGACGGCTGGGGCGGCTCCATGATGGGCACCGAGTTCTCCGACATTCTGTTCGGCACCCCGCGTCCCCTTGACACCACCGCCAACATCGGCGTCATGGAGAAGGACAACGTCAATATCATCGTTCACGGCCACGATCCCTCTCTGTCCGAGATGATCGTGTTCTACGCCAACGACCCCGAGATGATCGCCTACGCCAAGGAAAACGGCGCCAAGGGCATCACCGTGGCCGGCGTCTGCTGTACCAGCAACGAGGTCACCATGCGTCACGGCATCCCCATGGCCGGCAACTTCCTGAATCAGGAGAACGTGGTGCTGACCGGTGCCTGCGAGGCCATCGTGGTGGACGTGCAGTGCATCTTCCCCGCTCTGGGCCCCCTGAGCAAGTGCTTCCATACCAAGTTCATCACCACCTCCCCCATCGCCCGCATGCCGGACTCCGATTTCATCGAGTTCCATGAGGATACCGCGGCGGACAACGCCAAGGCGATCATCAAGATGGCGGTCGAGAACTTCAAGAACCGCAAGCCCGAGCTTGTCAACATTCCGAACCTCAAGACCAAGGCCCGTGTCGGCTACTCGGTCGAGGCAATCAAGAAAGAGCTCGACGGCGTCTGCAACACCCATGTCGACGCGTTCGGCACGCTGAAGCCTCTGGCGGATGTCGTCAAGGCGGGCGTCCTGCGCGGCGCAGTGGCGATGGTCGGCTGCAACAACCCCAAGGTCCGCCCCGACACCGCGCACATTGAGCTCATGAAGAAGCTCCTCAAGAACGATATCATCGTCATCGTCTCCGGCTGTTCGGCACAGGCCGCGGCCAAGGCGGGCCTCATGGATCTCGACGCCGCCGAATACTGCGGCGAGGGCCTCAAGCGCGTGTGCAAGCTGGTCGGCATCCCGCCCATCCTGCATATGGGCTCCTGCGTTGATATTTCCCGTATGATGATCCTTGCTTCCGATCTTGCAAAGGATTGGGGCATCAACATTTCCCAGATTCCGCTCTGCGGCTGCGCGCCGGAATGGATGTCTGAAAAGGCAGTTTCCATCGGCAACTACGTCGTGGCGACCGGCATCGACACCTACCTCGGCGTCGATCCGTACTCCAAGGGCTCCAGCGAGATCACTGAACTGCTTCAGGGTGACGCAAGAGGCTGCAAGGAGTGGGTCGAGGCGCACTTCGTCGTCGACACCAACATTGAGAGCCTCGGCGACAAGATGATCGCCGCGATCGAAGCCAAGCGCGCGGCTCTCGGCATCTAAGATCTTCCCGGAGGGTCTTTACCGATATGAAAGTAGCTATCACCGGCAAGGGCGGCGTCGGCAAGACGACGCTGGCCTCCACGCTCGCACGCCTCTACGCCGACGAAGGGCGCACCGTCCTCGCAGCCGACGTCGACCCGGATGCCAATCTGGGTCTGGCGCTGGGCCTGACGGAGGAAGAGGTCAATTCCATTGTCCCCGTCTCCAAAATGAAGCAGCTTGCCAAGCAGCGCACAGGTGCAAACGACCAGAACAGCTTCTATAAGCTGAACCCGGACGTTTCCGATCTGCCCGACAAGCTTGCCAAAAATATCAACGGCGTGAAGCTTCTCGTCATGGGCACGGTCGACACCGGCGGCTCCGGCTGCGTCTGCCCGGAGCACGTGATGCTCAAGGCGATTCTGACGAATCTCGTCTTCCGCAGGGACGACGTGGTCATCATGGACATGGAGGCGGGACTTGAGCACCTTGGACGCGGCACGGCCAGCATGATGGATCAGTTCATCGTGGTCATCGAGCCGGGCGCGCGGAGCGTACAGACCTATGTGCGCATCAAGGAGCTTGCAAAGGACATCGGCGTGACCAAGGTACGCGTCGTCGCCAACAAGATCCGCGACGAATCCGACCGTGAATTTATCAGAAGCCGCATCCCGGCGGACGATCTGCTCGGCTTCATCAGCTACAGTCCCACCGTCATCGACGCGGACCGGAAGGGCCTCTCCCCCTACGACTGCAGCCCCGACGCGCTGGATGAGATCCGCGCAATCAAGGCTGCCATTGACGCCAAAGAATGAATCTGAAAGGAATGAAACCACAATGAAGACATTGTTTAACCGCGTCTTCGACGGCTCTGACGAGATGTTCGCCAAGGCCGAGGAAGAAGTGAACAAGATCGTGGCTGAAGTCGGCCGCGACGCTCCTCTGACGCTTCCCTCCACCGCGTATTTCTGCGCCTGCATCTATGCCTACATCGGCAAGAAGGTCACCACGACCGGCGAGCTGCAGGATGCTCTGGCCGATGTCAAGGCCATGATGCTCCGCGAGCCGCGCACCAACTCCATCTTCCAGTCCGGTGTCGGCACCGCCATCGCCGCTGAAATGATCGAAGCCTGCAAATATGTCAAGACCCAGACCCCGTACGAGGGCACGCACTATCACGGCCATTTCACCGACGCAGAGGTCCGTGAGCTGGGCGTTCCCCTTGTCACCGGCGACATCCCCGGCTTCGTCGTCATGATCGGCCCGGCTCCCTCCACCGAGGAAGCGGTCGAGACGATCAAGGGCTACCAGTCCCGCGGCATTTTCGTCTTCCTGATCGGCGGCATCATCGAGCAGGCTGTGGAAGCCGGTCTTTCCATGAGCTTCCCCGTCCGTGTCGTTCCCGTCGGCGAAGAGATCTGGTCTGTCGGCCATGTCATTTCTCTGGTCGTGCGCGCAGCCATGATCTTCGGCGCCATCCAGCCGGGCGACGTCGAGGGCTTCCACAAGTACACCTTCGACCGCATCAACGCGTTCGTCAACGCCTATAAGCCCGTCAACGACATTACCGTCGCCTGCGGCGCAGGCGCCATCAAGCTGGGCTTCCCGGTCATCACCAACGACCACGACGATATGTGGGCCGTTCCGAAGTCCCTCATCATCTATGATAACACCAAGGACTGGATCGACACCTCCATCGAGGCCCGCGGCATCAAGCTGAAGATCACGAAGATCGACATCCCCGTCTCCTTCTCCTCCGCATTCGAAGGCGAGATCATCCGTAAGGGCGACATGCAGGTCGAGATCGACGGCTCCCGCAAGGACTGCTTCGAGCTTGTCACCACCAAGGACGCCTCCGAGGTCGAGGATCACAAGATCGAGGTCGTCGGCCCCGAGATCGACGAGATCCCGGTCGGCTCCAAGATCTCCATGAGCTACACCGTCGAGGTCGCAGGCAAGAATATGCAGCCCGACTTCGAGCCTGTCTTCGAGCGTAAGATCCACTCCTTCCTCAACTGCGTGGAGGGCCTCATGCACACCGGCCAGCGCGACATGATCCGCGTCCGTATCAGCAAGGCTGATTTCGAGGCCGGCTTCAAGTTCCGCCACATCGGCGAAGTGCTCTACGCCAAGATCAAGTCCGAATTTGACACGGTCGTTGACAAGTGCCAGGTCCGCATCGTCGTTGGCGACGAGCCGAACGCCGCGCTGCGCAAGCACGCCAACGAGGTCTTCGACAAGCGCGACGAGCGTCTGAAGTCCATGACCGACGAATCCGTGCCCGTCTTCTATTCCTGCATCATGTGCCAGGCGTTCTCCCCGAGCCACGTCTGCATCGTCACCCCGGAGCGTCTGGGCCTGTGCGGTGCCGTGTCCTGGCTGGATGCGAAGGCTACCAACGAACTCGACCCGCAGGGTCCCTGCCAGGTCGTCACCAAGGAGCGCTGCACCGACGAGCGCACCGGCCGCTATGAGGACGTCGACGAGGCCGTTGCACAGTACTCTCACGGCGCGCTGGAGCACGTCACGCTCTACTCCCTGCTGGAGGATCCGATGACCTCCTGCGGCTGCTTCGAGTGCATCTGCGGCATCGAGCCGTGCTCGATGGGCGTTGTCATCACCTGCCGTGAATACGCAGGCATCACTCCGCTCGGCATGACCTTCTCCGAGATGGCCTCCATGACCGGCGGCGGCGTGCAGACTCCGGGCTTCATGGGCCACGGCAAGCACTACATCGCCTCTCACAAGTTCCTCAAGGCCGAAGGCGGCGTCGGCCGTCTGGTCTGGCTGCCGAAGGAGCTGAAGGATCAGATCCGCGACAAGCTCAATGAGACTGCCAAGGATATGTACGATATCGACAACTTTGCCGATATGGTCGCCGACGAGACGAACTGCCCGAACGGCGATCCGGAAGAGCTGCTCGCCTTCCTGTCCGAGGTTGGCCACCCTGTCCTCAGCATGGACCCGCTGGATATTTAATTCAGAAGCTTCAGGAAAACGGCTCCCGTATGCAGCTGCATACGGGAGCCGTTCGTGTGTGGGTAAAGCAAAAACCGCCGGACTCCGTGTGGAACCGGCGGTTTTTGGATGGTTGGGATCAGACC
>OMAG01000894.1_pt1 | contig 10735 bp, 11 predicted proteins | sample 1673781 | NCBI WGS metagenome assembly OMAG01 (sample SAMEA103958127, study PRJEB25191) | human gut metagenome | biome: human-associated habitat [ENVO:00009003]; feature: intestine environment [ENVO:2100002]; material: feces | place: Germany | collected 2013/2015 | reverse complement strand
GCAAGACTCTGGCGGAGTCCATGTTCGGCGACGAGAACGCCATGGTGCGTATCGACATGTCCGAGTACATGGAGAAGTTCAGCGTCCAGCGTCTGATCGGTGCGCCTCCGGGATACGTGGGCTACGACGAGGGCGGCCAGCTCACCGAGGCCGTGCGCCGTCGTCCGTACTCTGTGATCTTGCTCGACGAGATGGAGAAGGCCCATCCAGATGTCTTTAACGTGCTGCTACAGGTGCTCGACGACGGCCGCCTGACCGACGGTCAGGGTCGCCAGGTGTCCTTCAAGAACACGATCATTATCATGACGTCTAATGTGGGCTCCAAGGCTATCGCCGAGCTATCCGGCAAGGACGAGGAGGAGATGCGCCATCAGGTCAACGCGGCCATGGCTCAGACCTTCCGCCCCGAGTTCCTCAACCGTATCGACGATATCGTGGTGTTCCATCCGCTCGGTATGGCGCAGATCGAGAAGATCGTCGACATCCAGCTCGCCGACGTCCGCGCGCGTCTGGCCAAGGAGCGCATGACGCTTGCCATCACCCCGGCGGCCAAGCAGATGCTCGCCGTGGGCGGCCTGGACCCGGTCTTTGGCGCCCGTCCGCTCAAGCGTCTGGTTCAGCGCGAGGTCGTGGATGCCATCGCCGCCGCTATCATCGACGGCACGGTGCGCGAGGGCGATCAGGTGACGGTCGATGTCGACAAGGACGGTGGCTTTACCGTCGTGTGCGACAACACGCCGGCGGCCACCTACGAGGTTCCCGACGCCGAGTAGATTTATGGGACATGCCTTAAAATCTGCCAGCAGTCTCTAAACGCCAAGGGCGGCGGATCCAATTGGGTCCGCCGCCCTTTTTCGTGCGACAATCGATGGTGTTGAACATGAGTACATGGCAAGGAGCTATGCAGATGAAAGACGAGAACAAGACGAATGCACCGGCGACCGATGCCGCACCCAAGCCTGCGCCTAAGCCGGCGCCTAAGCCGCGCGACCCCTATATCCGTGCCGAGAACGAGGACGACGACGGCTACGACCCCTACAGCGACCGACGACCCGAGCGCGAGCCAATGTTCGAAGCCGACCCCTGGCGCTGAGTGCCACCCAAAAGGCCACCAATAAGTTGCGGTGAAATAGGGATTGTTTTGCGGTTTGACCAGCAAAAACAGCCCTATTTCACCGCAACTGCGTTAGGGATTTTTCTACAGGGGGAGGGTAGTCAAAAAAGCCCCGTCCCAAATTGACTGCTCGGGGAGTCGCATTCGAGCTCGGTTGTCCTCTTAGCCACTCGATATCCTTCGGAGCAATAACGGTGATAAAACTTGCTTAAGTGTTAATCAAGCTACACACAATCTTGCTCTCTAATTAATCAAGAATCGCTATAATTTTGATTAGCTAGAGAGCAAGATTGGAGAATCATGGCATTCAACGACTTGATCGCCCAGAAAATAAAGGACTTTGAACAGCAGGGGGTTCCGCAGGTCTTTGAGCGAGACCTTGATCTAGGAAACCCACAGGAGCCAAAGCGCGACAACATCGTAAATGTGATTGTGGGGGCCCGCCGTTGTGGAAAGACGTATCGCCTGTATCAGGAGATGCGGCGGCTTCAGAGCCGGGGCGTCGAGCTTGACCGGATGCTTTACTTCAATTTTGAGGATGAGCGCTTGCGCCCGTATGAGCCATCGCTGCTGGCGGACGTGCTCGACACGTTCTATGCGCTGTATCCTGTTGCTCGAACCGAGGGCGCTTACATTTTCTTTGACGAGATCCAGGAAATTCCCGAATGGGGTGCGTTTCTGCGGCGTGTAGTCGATACGGAGAAAGCGACCGTCTATGTGACGGGATCTTCTTCTAAGATGCTGTCCTCAGAACTTAAGAGCGAGTTCAGGGGTCGTTCTCTTGTGCGAGAGCTTTTTCCGTTGAGTTTTTCGGAATACGTTCGATATAAGACGGGGAGCGTTTTCGAGCCAGATGCGACCTTTTCCCCGAGCGATGCAGCGCTGCTTCGACATCATCTGATCGGGTATCTTGAACAAGGGGGATTCATCGCGACACTTGAGCAGACGCCTGCAGACGCGATTCAGCTGCTACAGGAATATGCTTCGCGAACAGTCGCCATGGACGTCGTTGAACGTTACGACGTCAAGAACCCTCGCCTGGCATCGCTGTTCTTGACGCGGTGTATGGCATCTTCGGGACGAGAGCTGTCAGTGAACAAAGTGTACAACGAGTTCAAGAGCAGACAGATACCCGTCAGTCGTAATTCGCTCAGCGATTTACTTGAGTATTATGAGGACGCCTACCTGTTATTCTCTGTGCCGGAGTTCACGCGTTCACTGGCAAATAACATGCGGTCTGCGTCTAAGGTCTACGCTGTCGACCCTGCGATGTTTGGAGCATTCTCTCCCGCATCGGCATTGGACCAGGGCCAGAGGCTCGAGACCGCAGTGTTCAATGCGCTAAGAAGAAGGACTCCCGCGGTGAGGACCGGCTCGGTCTGCCGCCTGCTGATCAAAGAGAAGAGCAAAAGCCATGAGGTGGACTTTGTGGCTGGGGACGCGCTTCTCATGCGGGCTTATAGCCTGATTCAGGTGAGTGCGGATATGGCAAGTGAGAAAACGCGCGAGCGCGAAATTGCCGCGCTTGATGCCTCGATGGCCCAGTTTGATCTTGGCGAGTCGGCAATCGTTACCATGGATGAACAGACCGATATTCCATGCGAGCACGGTGTGGTACACGTTATGCCCGCATGGAAGTGGCTCCTTGCCTAATCATCTATGGGCCTGTGGGGTCAGGACCTCCTGGCTCCTTCATCACGGTTGGGGAGCACCTTGCTGCGCCAGGCTAGTCCTGGGCTTTGATACTCGGCAGCAGGATCTGCGCGAGGTAGTCGGTTTCGAGCTTAGTGGCACCATCGGCCTTGCCGTCTTTACCCACCAGGTCGTTCTTGATCTGGCTATACGTATAGCGGTTGCCGGTCGTAAGCTCGACAAGCTCAATGGCCGTGTCCATGGGGTAGGTTGACACGGGGTTCTGCGTCTGTCCGTTGATGGTCTGGGGCACCACGTACGGATAGACGGGGCCGCTGGCGTAGACGGTATAACCGTTGCCTAGATTGGCCGCGCCCAAAACCGTATCGCCTTCATCGGGCGTAAAGCTCTCGCCCTCGCGCACCGCGACGAGCGTCACGAGCGGCGTATTGGCGTCGTCGCCCAGATAGATGCATAGCGTGCTTCCGTTTTGCCAAGTTGCGACCTTGCCGTACCACTCGACGGGAATATCGAGCTGGTAGAGGTCGGTTGCCTTGTGGCGAGCGTCAGCATCACGGGACGCCTGTGCCTTTTGCGCGCTCACGGCATTGACGGCGGCGTCGCGCCGCGCGGTTGCTGCCTGCTGGAGCACTTTGGCAGCCGCGGCGGAGCTCGCACCGCCCTCCTCGGCATACTTGGCGGCGGCATCGATCTGGTCGTCAGTCACCGTGTCGGCCGAAGGCACCTTGAGCTTAAAGGTGGCCTGGACACTTAAATCCTGTCCATCGCTCTTAACGGTGACCTGCGTCTTGGTGGTCGGGACGGTATAGATGGTGCCGTCGGCCGCGATGGGGGAGGCAGCGATGGAGAGCGTGTAATCGCCGGGCAGCAGTTTGATGCCGCGGCCGTGCTCGTCAACGTAGAGCGTTTCGCTCACGGAAGAACCGTCGGAATCTTGTCCGCTCACCTGCACGGGAATCTTGGAGCCAGTTGAGCAGTCGAGGCCCGCGGCATGCACGCCAATCTGCACCGACATCATGGTATGGGCGTTTGCGGCAAGCACGGCAGCCTGCTCTTGCTGATATCCGTTCCAGGCAGCATAGCCTGCGCCGCCGGCAACAAGCGCGACGGCCACAACGCCGGCAACCATCAGGTTGCGGCGCTTGGGCGACATCTTGCGATGACGAACCTCGGCTTCGCGTGCCGAAGGAACGGACGGTAGGGGAATATCGCCCATGGCGATGGTCTCGTCCACGGCAGGAGCGGAGCCCAGGCCGGGAAGCTCGCGGGTCAGCGAATCTTCGGCCGGCAAGCTGCCGAGCAAGATGGTTTCCTCGCTCGTGTCGGATTCGGGCTGGTCGTCGGCCTCGCATTCGGATTCCTCGTGCCCCGCCCCGTCTTCGGTGGGCGCGGCGCCATCGTCTTTTGCATCCTGATCATCGGACTGCGCCTCGATTTCCGGCTCATCCCGCACATCAACGCTCGAATCGTCAAACGCAATCTCGGTCAGCGCGATCTGGTCTAGGCTCTCCAGGGCCTCGGCACACGCTTCTGCATCTTGGGCCGCATCCTCTTGGCCCATCGTCTCATCTTTCATATATCCCCCAAGCTCAATATCGGGACAACACTGTACCCAAAAATGGAGCCATATAAAGCGCGTGCGAAATATAAGATCCGATTTAACTCGAGCGCATCGTTCGGCCGCATCCTCGCGGCAGCAAAAGGCCCCCGGAACGCGAACGAATCACATTCCGGGGGCTCTGCAATGCGTTGAGTTGCGCGGAGCCGGCTATGCTGCTTCGCGCTCAAGCGATGTCTGCGTCAGGCGCGTTACTCGGCGTGCGCGTAATCAACCTTGGCGCGGCGAGCGGTGGCCTTCTCCCAATCGCTGGTGCCCTCAAAGACATCCTGCTTGTAGGGATTGCGGCCGAGCTTCTTGGCGCGGTAGGCGATGTAGATGATCGCGGCGACGTTGGCGACCAGTGCGGCGATCGAGACCGCGGTAGCGGCGCCGGGGTCGAGCGTGGAGTGGGTCACAAAGATGGACTCCTCCTGGAAATACGGGAATACCTGGGCAAACATGCACCAAATAGCCAGCGTAAAGGCGCGGTTCTGGATCCAGCCGCCCTTGTTCCAGATAAAGGCGGCGACGGTGGGCGCCAACAGCAGCGCAAAGCCGCAGAACCAGGAGTGGGTGGGCAGGCAGTTGTAGGTGTAGCAGAAGTTCCAGATATCGTAGGCGATGATGTAGACCCAGGTCATATCGGGCCACAGCATGTCGGTCTTGTCCTCGGAGGCGTAGACGCTCCACCAACCGGTCATGCAGAAGATGTTGATGATACCCGCGATGCCGTTGAACACGTTGTTCCAGCCGGCCAGCTGCGTAGCACCTTCGGAGGTGACCCAGGTGGACTCGCCCAGGACAAAGAAGTGATAGGCACTCTCGAAGTCGGACACGACGGCGATCATGATGTTGATGGCGACGATCACAAACGGCCACGCGCGGAACCAATGCGCCTTGCCGATCTTTCCCCACTGGTACTTAATGGCAATGAAGCCCCAGCAACCGGCCAGTGCCGCGTATACCTTGGCGTAGTGGAACCAGCTGTTCTGGTACACATGGGTGGGGTTGGTGAGCGCCCACTCGGCACCCTGCGAGACGCCGATGGCGATGGCGACGCAGTAGATGGTCATGGCCAGCGGAGCTACGCCAAAGATGATTGCCGCGCCCAGCTTGGTGCGGCGGCCGACCTCGTTGAGCACGATCAGGCCAATAAAGACCATGGCCCAGCCGGCCCAGTGGATAAGGGTATCGCTACCCCAAACATCGAACAGCATGCTGCTCTCCTTTCACACGCCCGCGGCCCCTCTTCTGATCGCGGGCAGTTTGGCCAAATGTCGTCAGTTCTGGGGCTTGCGCTCCGGATACTTGGCGGTATAGCCCTCGATGTGGAGTGTCGAGGCGATGATTTCCTTGACCGTCTCGTCGGGCACATCGGGGTGCGTGCGGATATACATCAAAAGACCCATGATGAGGGTGTAGAACGTTTCGTAGACATGGTCGATGCGCAGCTCGTGGTGGGCGACAAAATCCACCACGGTGGTGTCGCAGATATACTGCGCCACACGCTGGACCACGTTGTGCAAAAAGCCGCCGTAGAGCGCGCCGCTGTTGGAGGTCAGAGTGTGCGGCAGTTCGTGGCCGCTGGCGACCAGGCGCTTAAAGAGCGGGGCGACGGTGTCGAGCGCGCCCTCGATATCACCGACGGTGCGGTTGGCATTCCACTGCTCGAGCTCGGAGATAAAACCGTCGATTGCCTCGTCCATGACGGCGGTGACGGCGGCGTCCATGTCGGCGAAGTAGTGGTAGAACAGCGAGCGCGTGCAACCGGCTCGCTTTGTCACGGCCGATACCGATAGGTGGGACACGCCCAGCTCGGAGCTTACGGTGCGCACGGCATCGAGGATCTCGCGACGGCGTTCGTCGCCCGTCAGGCGCTTTGCCGCGCTATCGGATGCGGGGACGGCATCGACCACAGAGGTATCTGCTGTGTTGTTGCCCATGTTTTTGCCGCCTTTCATCCTCTTTTGCCTGACCGTTCGCCTAACAGTCTTGAATATTGTTGACGGTTCGTCAATACTGTTTTTGACAGTATGTCAACTAATGGCGGGTGAACGGCATGGGGCATGCCCGGCCTGCAAAAAAAGAGGGGCGCTGCGGCCTCGTCGGGCTGCGGCAAGAGAAGGGACAACCATGATTCTCAACGGACCGGGGATTAGTTACACCGAGCCCGACATCGGTTCGGAGTTCGTGCCGCCGCTGCCGGAGCATCCGCGCGAGGCCATCGTCAAGCTATGCGAGCACTGCACCAACCGTCTGCTGCATCGCGATGAGCTGCTGGGCTACGAGTACTGGTCGTTTGCCGAGGCTGCAACCGACGAGCAGGCCGAAGTGCTCTGCAAGATGAAGATGCGCCGTCCCTATACGCTGCCTGAGATGGTCAAGCTCACCGGCATGCCCGAAGCCGATATCGAGAAGATGCTCGACGACATGAGCTACACGGGTCTGCTCGAGTACAACTGGGAAAACCCCGAGCGCGCCAAGCAGTGGGTGCTGCCCATGCTGGTGCCGGGTTCCGCCGAGTTCCTCAACATGCGCGTGAGCCAGCTCGAGGAGCACCCGGTCTATGCCAAGTTCTTTGAGCAGGCGTCCAAGGGACCGCTGTCCAAGGCCACGCCGATGGTGCCGCCCGGAGGCGCCGGCATCGGCATGCACGTCATTCCGGTCGAGAAGGCCATCGACGCCGCGAGCACCTCGGTGCCGATCGAGCATATCGAGCACTGGCTCGACCTGGGCGGCGAGGACGTCATCGCGCTCGGCGGCGACTGGGACGGTGCCACGGTGCCCGCTTTCCTCTCCGATGCCAGCATGATGCCCGAGTTCCAGAACATGCTTTCCAAGCATTTTGGCAAGACCGTGATGCAGAAGCTCTGTAGCGACAACGCGCTTGCCTTCTTTGAGCGTTATTAATTTCACATCCCTTGAGCGGGCCGGCATGCCGAACGGTCGACATGCCGGCCCGTCCCCAATCTGAAGGACCGCTTTTGACGCAGCAATTTACGATTTCCATATCCCGACCGGATGGGACGCCCATCTCCGTCGTCGTTACCAAAAAGCGCGTCAAAAACTTCAACCTACGCGTCACATCAAGCGGTGAGGTCCACGCCAGCGCACCGCTCGGCGCCAGCCGCGAGCGCATCGAGGCATTTGTGAAGCGCAACAGCACCTGGATTGTCAGCCGACTTGCCAAGCGCGAGCAACATCAGGCGACGGCGCGAGAGCCGCTCAGCACCTCGTCCGTCATTGCACTTTGGGGCAAGCCCATCACGGTACAGGATGCACTCGATCACAACTTTGCATCACCCGCGCCGCGGCCCAAGCAGGCCACCTTCGCAAGCTTTATGGGTACCGACGAATCGGACGAAGGCCCACAGGCCAAGCGGCGCGTAATCCTCGACGGCCTAACGTCCGACGAGCTCCAAGCCCACATCAGCCAGCTTTATACGACCGAGGTCACCGCAGCGCTACGCGACATCGTGCACGCATACGAAATCACAATGAGTGTCGCCGTTTCCCGCGTCTCCGTGCGCAGCATGAAAACGCGCTGGGGATCATGCACGCCCAAGACCGGAGCCATTCGCATCGCACGCGAACTTGCCGCTTATCCCATCGAGTGTCTCGACATGGTTGTCGCCCACGAGCTCGTCCACTTGCTCGAGCCAAGCCACAATCAGCGGTTTCACGCCCTGCTCGACAGGTACTGCCCCAACAATAGAGCGCTGTCGCAGCGGCTCAAGCAGCCACCCATAGAGACGTATTAGAACCGGTTAGCGCACGCGCTCGATCTCGACGCCGCAGCTTGCCAGGGGAAGACCGACGGGCGCCCAAGGCTTATCGAGCTTAACACGCACGCCAAGCAGCAAGGGGTAACGACGCAGCAGCATCTGGGCCACACCCTCGGCTGCCGCCTCGATGAGTTTAAACGTATGCTCGCGCAGATAGCCATCGACATCGTGGCACACCGAGCCGTAGTCAATCGAAGCGTCCAGGTTATCGTGCTCCCCCGCTGCACGCAGGTCGGCATAGAGCACCAAGGACACGATGAACTTCTGGCCCAGCGCGTTCTCTTCGGGATACACGCCGTGGTTGGCAAAGACCTCGAGACCGTCGATAGTAATACGGTCGGCATGGCGCAGATCGTCATAGCTCACGTGGGGAACCGCCGTTGCGGTGGATATTTCGCCCCTTCCACGGCGGGCGAGCTCGGCGCCTTCAGTCTTGGTTGCATTCTCGGGCAGTTTCTTGTTGCTCATCGCGATCGTCTCCTTCGTTTAGAACCCCGACCGCGCAAACTAACTACACGCGAATCGACAGGTTCTTTTTATCATCGCTCCAGTTGCAAGCATTGCGCGCGGGGCATGCAAAGCAGGCGCGCGACGCTTTGTCGGCTGCATAGAGCAAACGCTCAAGCGGTTGGCTGTTCACGCGCAGCTTTCGATGGCCCAGAATGGCCGTCTTAATGGCTGCGGCATCGGCCGGCTCAAACGCCACGTCATCAGGCATGCCGCCGAGAATTGCATCAGCGACGCGTTCGCTTGCAACATCATGGGATATACCCGATTCATACTGTTCATCTTTGCCGATATCGTGAAGAAGTGCCGTGGCGTAGATGATCTCGCGGTCAAACTCGAGATCTTCCTCGAGATTCTTAATCCACATAATGCGAGCGACATCGAGCAGATGGTCGATACCGTGGCGGCAGAAGATGCGCCCCGATTCCAGCTGAGCAATGTTGCCCAGGTGGCGCCGGAACAGGCCGTTGGCACAGATGTAATCGATACGAGGCATGACGCCAAAAGGCGCCAGGCCCGAAGCCATAAAACCGCGACGCGGCGTTCCCTCGTCAGTATTCGATGTAAAGTCGTTGACGACTCTCATAGTTAGCGTCCCAGCATCCTAAAGAAACGCTCTTCGAGCGCGGGGTCGGTCTCAAAGACGCCGCGGCGAGCGAGCGTCACGGTCTTGGTGCCGGGCTTTTGCACGCCGCGCATGGTCATGCACATATGCTCAGCTTCCATGAGCACAATCGCTCCCTGGGGAGCGAGATAATCCATGAGGGCGTCGGCAACCTGCGCACACAGCTGCTCCTGCAGCTGCAGACGGCGGGCATAAACCTCAACCGTGCGAGCAAGCTTAGAGAGCCCTGCGACACGGCCGTTGGGGATATAGCCAATGGTAGCCTTGCCATAAAACGGCAGCAGATGATGTTCGCACAGCGAGTAGAACGTGATGTCGCGCTCGATAACCAAATCGTTCGAAGCGACGGCAAACGTTTTGGACAGGTGCTCCTCGGCACTCTGGTCCATACCGCCGGCGATTTCGCCATACATACGGGCAACGCGCGCCGGGGTCTCCAGCAGGCCCTCCCGAGTTGGGTCCTCGCCTATGCCCTCAAGCAACAGCTTAATGGCGGCCTCGACTTTTTCCTGATCGACCATCTGGGCCTCACTTTTCCGATTTTGCGTTCGCGCTATGGTACCACGCCCTCCGGCATCGGCCACAAGCTACATAGTATGGGTCGAATAGACCGGATCATCACGCCAAAGTTCAACCGCATCACAAAGCGCAACGCCCTCGCGCTCAGCACGGGCGCGCGTAGCGTTCATATCGATCACGCGCTGATTGCTCGAGCCTCTGAAGCGCAACGAGATATCGTACAAATCCTGAACGAACGGACCGTCCACCAACATATCGAGGCAGGTAAGGATACGGTCCGTGACCTCGGTATGGTGGCAACCGCCCGGCATAAGCTCCTCGAGCACATCGCCGGTAAAGCACCAAATGGTCTTGCCCGACCCCGATGGATAGGCCGCACGCACGCGTTCGATAAAGTCGACAAGCCCCGCTTGATTCTCAGGTTCCATAGGCTCGCCGCCCAAAATCGTCAAGCCATCGATAAAGGGATGATCGAGACTCTCGATAATTTTGTCCTCGACGGCGCGATCGAACGGCTCGCCCGCAGCAAAGTCCCACGCGACAGAGTTAAAGCAGTTCTTGCACCCACGACGGCACCCACTCACAAACAGAGAAGTACGAACGCCTTCCCCATCAGCAATGTCGAAATACTTAATGTTCGCGTAGTTCATAGGTAACTCTCCCGGGAGGCCGGGACATATCATCCCGTCCTCAAACATTCTCGGCCTTCGGCCTGCGAAACTGTGGGCGGGACGATATGTCCCGGCCTCATGCAAAGGGTAACTCAATGAACGAAGCGAACATCGAGCATAGGGTTCGAGGTCCAATAAAAACTATGTTGCAGCTCAACCGTCATCACAAGCAAAGCGTTGTTGCAAGTCAACTCATTTCCGCTAAGAACTTCGGGGAGTGAGCAGACCGCATGCTGCATCTCAGCTACATCACCTTGGCTG